>OGTS01000041.1_pt1 | contig 93145 bp, 87 predicted proteins | sample 1574681 | NCBI WGS metagenome assembly OGTS01 (sample SAMN03295829, study PRJEB24534) | human gut metagenome | isolation source: fecal sample 4 from infant 4 | host: Homo sapiens | place: USA: Pittsburgh, PA | collected 2014-07 | reverse complement strand
GAAAAAATTGGTAGTTTGTTTTACTACATTGCTAAAATGATTACCCTTCATCAGCAAGAGCCATTTCTATGTGGGAACAGCATAAATGGTGGGGTAGAATTATGTTAACAATAGAGGAAAAATCCGAACTATTTTATATTTATTATGAAAAATGGATACACATATATAAGGAAGGGGCTATTCGTGATGTAACAATGCGAAAATATGAGATAACGTTATTATGGTTAAAGCGATTAGTACCTAATCTGAGGCTTTCACAATTAAATAGAATATCATATCAACAATTATTAAATGATTATGCTGAGTTTCATGAACGGCAAACAACAATGGACTTTCATCATCAAATAAAGGCTGCCATATTAGATGCCGTGGATGAAGGTTTAATTGATAGAGATCCAACGCGAAAGGCTATCATTAAAGGTAGAACACCGAGAATCAAGAAGATTAAATATCTGAATCAGTTTGAATTACATACATTATTAGTAAACTTGAAGCTGACATCAGAAATTAATTGGGATTGGTTGATATTGATAATTGCAAAAACAGGTATGCGATTTTCCGAAGCTTTAGCATTAACACCGAAGGATTTTGATTTTTCACATCAGTCATTAATCGTAGATAAAACATGGGACTATAAAGGGGTTGGTGGATTTCTGCCAACTAAGAATCGCTCATCTGTGAGAAAGATACAGCTTGATTGGCAGACGATTATTAAGTTTTCAGAACTAATAAAAGGTTTACCAGATGATAAGCCTATATTTGTGAAAGGTCGTGTATTCAATTCGACAATAAATGGTGTATTAGAGCGGTATTGTAAAAAGTTAGGAATACCAGTCATATCAATTCATGGTTTACGACATACACATGCTTCATTATTACTTTTTGCAGGTGTGTCGATTGCAAGCGTAGCAAGAAGGTTAGGCCATGCAAGTATGACAACAACACAGAAAACATATATACATATAATTCAAGAAATGGAAAATAGAGATATTGATCTAGTGATGCGGTCGATGGCTGGATTGGCTTAGGCAATATTTTGTAGAAATGGCTTTTACTGATGAAGGGTAATATCTTTATTAATCAAAGAAAAAAGATATGCTATTTTCTCTTGCTCTATAAGAAGTTGTGGAATCATATAATTAATATTACTTATAGCTGACCAATTCACATAAATTTGTGTGTTACCTTGACTCGCTTTAACAATGTATTTTCTTTGTTCTGGTGCATTTAACATATGGTATAAAAATATAGGAAGAAAATTCTTTCTATCAACCTCAATTCGTTCTGTTCGTTGATTATATACATATGTATTATCTTGATCGATTAATAGTACCCGGCCAATTATATTTCCTGAAGCAGTTTTATCATTTAATATCATCGTCAAATCATTTTTATTAAGAATTCTAGACTTAGTTTTGTCACTCTTATTAACCCTTAATCCTTGATCATTATAAACTGATTCTTCTGAATAGCTACCAATACTAATGACTTTATAATTGCCCCCATCAACAAATTCTGATTCAAGTGACGTTCCACCTGTCGCTATTCCAAAATCATTTAACTTACGCTGTTCCCAAGTATTATGAATTACAGTATATATTTCAAAATTTTTAATAAAATACTGCATTTAATATTACTTATGACATGTAACGATCTGGTACGCCTATAGAGAATATAAAGGTGCAGTTTGTAAATGATACTTTAAGAATGTATAATTTTATTGTGCAATTAAGCATACAAATATAAAGTTGAAATTATTTAGATTCATTTGCTGTTTAATTTTGGTAAGGTACTTGATTAAATAGTTTTATTTTTACAAGATTATTAGTATTAAGTATAAAAGTTTGAATTAAAAGTGTTTTAGTAGTTTTTGATAGATAGAATTTTATGAAGAGGGAAAATATTATGTATTTTGACACATTAGATTCAGAGCAACAAATATCATTTTTAATTAAGCCGATTTTAAAGGTTCTACAAGAAGCAGGTGGTCAACTAGATAGAGCTGAGATTCGCGAAAGAATCTGTGATGTAGATGAGCGAATTGCTGAATTTGAACAAAAGCTTTATACCTCTAAGAAAACGGAAAATCAGTATAAAAAGTTTGACTTTAAGTTTAATTTTGCGATTAAAGAATTAGACTATGTAAAATTACTTTCTTATGAGCGATATAATCCACAAATAACTTTAACTCAATAGGGGCTTGTGGTTAATATTATGACATTGGATGTGGAGACTGATGTTAGGGATAAAGCTAAGGCTTATTGGGAGGCAAGTCGATCAAAGAAAAAAATAAAAATAGATAACCTTTCTGAAGCGGAAGAGGAAAATGAAGATGAAGATGAGATTATAGCTGATAAAGATCCTGTAGATGATTTTAAAACAGAGTTACAACAAGCTATAGCTAATATGTCACCAGCAAAATTTGAACAATTTGCAAGGGCTTCACTTACTAAAATGGGGGTTAAATTCACAGAAAAAGGAGTTAAAGTTTCTAATGATGGCGGTATTGATGGATATGGATATCATCGAGATGATGATGATTTCAGAACTACTAGAGTAGTTATACAATGTAAACGTTATAATACTGGTAAAGTAAGTGAGCCTGATATTAATGGTTTTCTTGGGGCCATGAGTAAATTTCAAGCTGACTATGGTGTCTTTATTACTAATAATCTTTTTACTGAACAGGCTCGCAAAGCGGCAGCAGAAGGTAAGCCTATTACACTGATTGATGGTAGTGAATTAATTAACTTGGTAATTAAATATAGACTTTATATTACACCTGTTACTACTTATGTATTAGATGATTTTTATTTAGATGAATAAAATATTTGCTAATAAGAAAATATGCTTAGAAAAGACCTGACGTATATCAGGTCTTTTTTTCTTAATAATAACGATGTTACAATATATTTATCATAGTTGTTTTTAGGAGAGTCTCGACCCATGAGAGCAAAATTTATTACCTTAATCCCTATATTTGTCTTAGCTTTTACAATAAATGTTAACGCAGTAGATGTCCAAGTCCCAGCGGGGAATCTACCTTTGCCTGGTGCTGATTCAAGTATTCCTGAGAATGCATATGAGATATATACTACGGGTGGCCAGCAACAAGAGTCTACTGTTGTATTAGTCCATGATAGTAAGAATCGTTTTAAATTTACTGCCCCTGAGCGTAGTTTAGGTGGTCAGTATAAGCTTGAAGAAGGTAAAAACAATAGAGGGTTTGGGATTATATCTACTGAAAATGGTGTTCTGTTGTATAAGGCTCAGCAAAGCACTCCAGACCGCATCATATCTGATGATAAGAATGGTGAGTTCCTATATCCAAAGGTTGATAAAGGTATTTGGGCCATTACGAGCGATGAACGGCTAGGGACAACATATTTTATTGGTACAAGATTTTCTAGTCAAACAGACCGTGAATATACTGTTGGGTATATACGAGTTAACAAGTCCACAGATTTAAGCCTTACTAGAGAGTCTTTAATGGCTAATTATGTATTGCCATCAATGCAAAGTATAGATGGTTTGGATGCTTATAGTCATAGTGAAAGCTGGGCGAATTTAATATATAAGGTGCCTAATTCTGCAAAATTGGATAGTGATATAGTTAAGTATGGTAGCTTTGATAGAAAAATTTATAGAGATCAAAATTTAATTATATTTGTAGATAAAACTAAGAATGTGTATCCAAAGAATGATTTTTATAATTTTAAAGGCGTTATTAGTAATTTTGAGAACTCTAGATATACACCATATACGCCAGATGATAGACCTATACAATATGCCACTGTATGGAATAATGGACGTCCAGGTCTTTTAATTGATCAATATAATCCAAATAAATTATCTGTATTATCTCAGGCCTACTTTGATAAAATGCATTTGTATTATATTACTATTGAGTACATTGATGGGAAAGCTCCATATACACATATGCAATTACGTAATATGTTAGAATACTTAGATTTTAAAAATTTAAATGAATATATTAAAAAACCAGCATGGCTTAATGGCAAAGTTCCTGAAACATTGAAATAGTAGAAGAATAGTTAAGAGGTTCCTTTTATCACCTTTGTGATAGTAGGAACCTCTTTTGTTATCATTTTATTACTATATAAGTACGTTACAATATACAAAATCTAGTTAGTGTGTATTGAGGAGAGTTTATGTTTAGAAAATCTTTGTTATTCGGTGGTCTGATTGCTGTGTTGTGTTTGAGTGGTTGCAGCAATGCTAATGAGTTGCCTGGGTATAATGCAAAAGTTAAGCATTCTAGTGCTGATTTTTATAAGAATGATTTGATGGATAGTATTCTTAATGAACGAATCTATAATGCTACTAGTGTTGCGGAGGTTAGTGATGCGGCTAGATTGCTATATCGTGTTGATGAGATGAATGCTGAGCAGCGTAGAGATTTAAACTATTCTATGTGGCGTGCCCAATATAATGCTGTAACCGAAGTCCATATGCATACTGATAAGGGCGGGCTTTCCTATACACTGCCGTTTCCAGCTTTCAAAGGTGGCACACAATCTGCCCCTATTCCGAATGTGAAAGATACTAATACATTGGTGTATACATTTAACCATCCTTTTATTTATACTAGTTTAGTTGTGGATAATCATCCGTATGAGCAAAGTGCTCAGTATTTGGGCAAACCCTATAATGAATTAAAGCAAGGCTATGTGCGTTCTGCATTGCAGGAAAAATGGTCACATATGAATCAAGATCAGTTTGATATATCCAGTATTGATGGTAGTACTTTCAAAGGAGAACGGATTATTAATGGCCGTTGGAGTACCATGAAAACTAAAGGCGATCCTACCTTTGTGGCAAATGATATTTCTTTTGCCTTAAATAATGAGCCTAATACGCAATATGTACTTACCTTGATGGTTAGAGAGGATGGCGAGCGAGGTATTGGTAAACGGGGCATCGAAGATATTATCGCTAATTACATTGTGCCTAATATTACGTCATTAGATAGGTTAAATGAGGATAGTCATTTTGAAAGCTTTAATAACTATAATTATCGGGTGTTAAATGATGCCGTTGAGGAAGCATCCGGTAATGAGCATATTAAAATATATAAGGATCCTACAGGTATTTCGCAGATGATAGAGGTATATCCTGTTGAGCATAAGGGGGAAATTTGGGCTAATCTTGTTGACATTGTCACAATCTCTGAAGCACAGTTAAAAACTAGAAAGAATATGCGTAGTGGTAGCCATACGTATATATGGAATGATGGCGTTCCTGGCGTGCTGGTAACATTTGAATATGAAGATGGTATTAGTGAGTGGCGATTTAGCACGCAAGATGCACATAATCTTTATATACATACAATCTATTATAAATATGATGCGAATCGAAAGAGTTTGCCAGCACTAGCAGGAATTGCCTCTGATGCGAAGATTTCAAATTTGGGTGATACATATAAAGGCGAAGTAGATTTTTTATGATATAATTGATATCAAAGTGAGTCATAAATGGTTTCGGCGCCAGACTTCGCTTCTAGTAATTTAAAATTGAAGAAACGGTCTGACTTCTATGTCGGGCCTTTTTTCATGCCCCAATTAGAAAGCTAGCTTTCAGCTAGAGGTCAATCACTTTGCTGCCATGATAATGGTCGCTACAAGTATCCCAAAGGAGATCATTAACGATAACACTTTAAATGTACTCATATTGATCACCGCCAATCTCTAGAAGATTAGCAAAGGCTGGACCCATTTAGAGGCCTCAATTTCAATATAGTGCCGTTGATTATAAAAGTAAATAGATTAGAGGTTCCTAATAGTCACCTAGGTGACCAATAGGAACCTTTTTCGTTTTGTAATTATTTTAATCAATATCTTTTTATTTGTCGCACTATATTTTAGAATTCATCTTATAGTAAAAAGAGTCTTATCTATCGTTCTGAATTTTGTGTTTTATAGATTTATTTCAATAAATTTTTACTATATAATGAAATTATTATTAGATGTATGAGGTATGGTTTATTTTGTTGTAGCCAATTCAGTAATTAAGGCGCTAATAATTATTTTTTCTTTTATTGAAAGCGGTGTCCTAGATGAATGTAAATCATGTGTTATTAATATTTAAATCTGCGTTAGAATATGCTGATTTTAAGGGGATTAATAATTTGTTAGCAGATAATTGTCAGTATATTAATGTTGAGAGGAATATATTAAAAAATGGAAAGATAGAAGTATATGATTTTCTAAATTCAATGGCAAAAAGGACCAGAGATGAAAATGTAGCTGTGTATGCACATATGATGACACTTAGTGAGGGAACCAACGAAAAAGAGTTTTTTTATGAAGGTGAAAGAGGGCTCGCTATTGCATACAATGAAATGGACAATTATGCTATAGGTATGTTTATTGAGTTAGATTCAAATAATTTTATTAACAAAATTATTGTTAGTAATAATATTCCGAGTTTTAGACTTGATAAACATCGTGCTGAAAATAATTCCCCACCTATAGATTACATTTTTTATAAGAAGCCTGTTGATTTTTTGGATTGGCTTACAGCCATTAGTATTTGGTTAGAAACTGGATATGTAGATGAGCATTCTTTTTATGATTCACTTGCTGATGAGTGCTGTGTACATTTTCAAAGAAAAAATCAAGAACCTATTTTGTTGTTAGGCAAGGAAGAAATTATAAATGACTTTAGTAAGATGATGAATTTATTTTTCTATACTATGCCACATATAATTAATGATAAGAATAATAGATCCTTTATAAAGTATGGACCTATGACGATTGAAATCGGCCGTAGTTTAGCAGGGCCAGCAAATTCTGTACATATTTATATTGACGACACTGGTGATTAGTTTGCATATTATTTCTTGCATAGGTTTATTATGTTTTAAAACAAAAAAGAAATCGTATGGGACTCCTTTCCCTATTTAGATATGATATAATTTATATCAAAGTGAGGCATAAATGGTTTCGACGCCAGACTTCGCTTCTAAAGTAAAAATTTGAAGAAACGGCCTGACTTCACAGTCGGGCCGTTTTTCACGCCACGATTAGCAAAGGCTGGACCCATTTAGAGGTCTCAAGTTCAATATAATGTTGTGAATAATAAAAGTAAATAGATTAGAGGTCCCTAATGGTCACAGTAGTGACTTATAGGAACCTCTTTTATCGGGCAAGTAAATTATATAGTTAGTAAACTATTACAGAATGCTTTTACCCAAAGAAAATACAGTTTTGATGGCACATCTACGTGAAAGTACCTCTTCATAAACGTGACATATATCATATTTTTACAGGTAATAGATTTGGAAATTACGTTGTAAATGCTTTCATTTACATGAATTTGTTATAAGGTTATATTATTTATAAGTGTTTTTTTGGATTCGTGGTGGTTTTATATGTTTTACAATTGCGATAGATATAGCAATTGTAAAAGCTATCAAAAAGGATTCTTTTGCGAAGCTAATGGCAATAGTTTCTTGTCCCATTAGCATATAATAAATGGATCGATAAAAGCTGAGCCCTGGTAGTAAAGGGAATAAGCTAGTCATTAGGAAAACTATAGCAGGGCATTTCCGTTTAACAGCCAATATTCTTGATGCTATGGCGATGATAAAACCACTGATGAATATGGAGAGCATAACATTAGACTGTAGTGAAGATAATGTTAAGAACAAGAACCATGAGATGAATCCTAATATTGTACAATCGATAAAATGTTGTTTAGCTACACGGAATAAGATTGCAAATGCTGTTGTACCAATACCAGCCATTATACTACGCATAAACATAGAGGTTAAGGAATTAGTATCTAAATTAGAGGTATAAAGAGGAATCATTTGTGTGTTGAAGAGTAGTGATTGTACTACTGCGACCCCTACAGCCATTGAAATACAGGTAAGTAACGCGCCCATCATAAGGGTTATTCCTGTATTATAGTTATTCTGGCTATACTCTCTAATAGCATTGACGAAAGGAACTCCGGGAACAATGTCAATCATGGCTCCTAGTAATATAACTGATAGGTTGGATCCTAGTTCAAAGTGGATAAAGAGATTACCCAATAAGGCTATTAGAATACTACTTAAAATGGTAATCAATACATCAGAGCTAAGTATGCGTTTGATGGTACACACATAGATACCTAATACCAAACCTATAATACCGGCAATTATAGAGTCTGTTATAGAACTACCAATTGCATAGCTAAAGCCCGAAGCTCCTAACGTATAAGCTACTAATCTCCAAAAAAAAGAATAGTCTGACATGGTATCAATTTGATTAAGTTCACTTTCAATCTCCTCAATAGTAATATTTTTTTGTGTGACACGTCGGGAGAGAGCATTAACAGATTCAATTTTACTGAGGTTAATATCGACTTCAGGAACGTTACAAATACGAGTAATTTCAGTTCCATCAGCTTTCTTAGCAGTTGCAAAAATACCTCTATTGGATACGTAGGCTTCTAAATCTTTAAAATTCATAGCTCGTGCTATGTAGTTCATAGTATCCTCTGTACGACTGATTTCAGCACCACTACTAAGAAGTATTTTCCCAGCTTTTAATATAATTTCTAATTCTACACTGGTCATTATTTCCTCATCACTCATTTTATCTTATTGTTATTTTTATTAGACTCTTTTGTTAATTTATTTTTAGGTGAATCAGCTTGTTTAGAGTCTTTCTGTTCTTGTAGACTATTGATGTTTTCATGCATTAATTCTTCATCTATTGTGAGATGCTCTTCTACATAGTCTTTTAAGTCTTGAACTGTTTCCGTATTTGAAAGTATCTCTTTTGCTACATCATGAATATCTTCTTTTAGAGCTTTTGTATCTGCTTGACTAATATCACCTAATGTGTGGAATAGTTCACGTTCTTCTTCTGATAGTGTTTTGTGAGGACTATGTTTTTTTAGTGATAAATGGATCATCTTTCTTCGGAAGAGTTTTTCCATAATGATATCTTTACGATCACGGAGCCAGCCATAAATAAGAATAATTAGGAGTAATAGTCCCATATAACCGAGAATTGGGTAGAGGATACTAATCAAATCTTTAAAACCAAAGAAACTACATATATATCCTATGATTACTACAGAAATAATAACAATTCTCATTCTTTTTGTGCTGCCGTTGGCAAAACGTCTAGCAATAGAATAAAAAAGAGAGAATGCTGTATTAAAAATAAGTGAAAAGACTGTGATTGCATATATATATGCTAGCCAAGGATGAATTTGATTGGCAATAGCAAGAATTGGCAAATCTGCATCTTTTACTGTATCTAGATTTGCAAAAATAGAGATAGCAGCTATAAAAACAACTAATCCGACTAATAGGCCGCCACGAGTGCCACCTTTTTCAGCAATACCAATACGAACAACAGAACCACCTAAAATAAAGGCCATAGAAACAGCTGTCATAGCACATAGAGAATAATAATTAATGACAGAAAACCATACATTGCTTGTGGCTGGTTTGATTGTGTGGGCTATAGTATCTAACGCAGCCCAATCATGACTTTTACCAATAAAAGAGTAACCTGTAATGATGAATATCATTACAATCATAATAGGTGTAAAAACACCTAGAACACTGGTAATTTTATCAAAGTCCATAAATGATACGGTTATGATTAAAAGTGAGCAAATTAATCCGCCAATCCAAAAAGGAAGTCCAAATTGTTGTTCTAAGTTTGATCCTGCACCGGCTATCATAACGAAGCCCATAATAAAACTACCAGCGATTAGTACAAAATCAAGTATTCTTGTAATAATAGGATGGGAAATCTGTGTAAAAACTTCTTCATGATTGTCTGCACGATAGTAGCTCCCCAAAGAAAGCATGATTTTACCAAATGCGGCATTTAATAGACCTAGTAATAGAACACCAATGAGACCTATTTGGCCAAAACTTATAAAATATTGTAGAAGATCTTGTCCACTCGATAGTCCTGCACCTACAATAACACCGATGTAGGCAAATGCAATTTTCCATGATTGTTGCATTATATTTTCCTCCTTTCAAATACATAACTTAGTAAATATTTAATATTATATCATACTAATGATTCAGTTGATGGAAAAAAACTTAAACCGAGTATGCGTCATGGAAGCCATAGGTATATATGGAATGATGGCGTTCCTGGTGTGCTCACGGTGTTTGGGTATGAGGATGGCACTGGTGAATTACGCTTTAGTACTCAAGATGCTCATAATCTTTATATCCATACGATTAATTATAATCGTGCAACGAATGATTATAATATTGGATTATTGCATAGTATTATTTCAGATGCTAAGATTGCAAACTTAGGAGATACCTATAAGGGTGAAGTAGATTTGCTATGATACAATAATAGTAATATGAAATGTACTAAGTCCCAATGAAGTTGATGCGGTTCGTCATAAACTAGATTATCAAGAGGACTATGAGCAGAATTATCCTTTTAAGTAATGTGTATATTTGTTTCGTGTGTTGAGGTGTGAGTCCTATGGCTACGTGGTCTGGAATACGGCATAAGTTAGAAACAGAATATCTTGCTATCAGCTTGCGAGGGCATATTCAATATTTTGTTACTACTTATAGTAAATCGCCTGATCATGAGGGGCGGGCTGCTATACGATATAATGGTAAGGAAATTATAAAAGGCAATTATTGGAATCAATATGTGAAGGCCCATCTGTTTCCTAAAGATGATACCTATGAACGAAGAATGCATGAAGGTTTATAAATGAAAGCACGGAAGGAAATTGTTTAATTCCCTTCCGTGCTTAGATATGATATAATTTATATCAAAGTGAGGCATAAATGGTTTGGACGCCAGACTTCGCTTCTAGAATTTAATGTTGAAGAAACGGTTTAACTTCACAGTCGGGCCTTTTTTCATGCGTTAACTCACCGCCAATCCTCGAGTTGATTAGCAAAGATTGGACCCATTTAGGGACCTCACTTTAATAATATATCGATGTCAGTTGTAAAAGTAAATAGATTAGAGGTTCCTAATAGTCACCTAGGTGACCAATAGGAACCTTTTTTGCTTGACTTTCATAAATTAACTCAACTTAATATGTTACAATACGATTAAAACTAGTATTGTATGGAGAGATGTATATGCTAAAGCGATTATTATTAAGTTCTATTATATTGAGTTCTATTGGTTTATCTGCTCAAGCTATCGATATAAATATTCCTGGTGCAGACCCAAGTGTTGCTTCAAATGCTTATGAAAATTATGTCTTTTCAGATGAATATATAAAATTAGATAAGACTAAGATGGTGAATGAGTCATATGAAGCTAGTAAAAATAAACCGGATATGGTGGAGTATAAAAAAGAAAACTCTTTATCGGACAAAGAATTAAAAAAGATTACAGAGAACTATGCTTCCATGTTACTAGGTGTTGTTGAAGGTAAAACAGATGTAATTTTACACACTAAGCAGGGAGGGATACATGTAACCACACCATTGGTATTAGATTATAAAATTAAATTAGATAATCCTCATGATTCTACCATATACTCTTGGGATACTCGGTATATACCTTTCTGGGTAAATGTAGATGACTATTCTTCTGAAAAAAGTAGAGAGAACATGACAAAGCCTAGTGGCAATTTTACTGGTATTGATAGTAGAAAACTTATATTACAAGAGCTTTCAAAAAATCAAAAGTCCACTATGGTATTAAAGCAAGATTCAGTACAGGGGGCAGATTTTACTTATCCTAGATTAAGAGATTCCTATTGGGAACAAGCTAGCTTTAAAGAAAAACAGTCGAAAGATATATACTGGAGTAATATGATTAGATTTGTCTATGAAAAGGAACCTGATGTTCAATATCGTTTAGGTTTTATTATTGAACCTAAGGCGGATAATCATCCATCTTCAGATATAGCAAATCAATTATTAGTTAACTATGTATTACCATCTATAACTCCATTATCCGATATAAATACATATTCTAAGCAGATAATATCGAATGATACTAATGTATTTTCGTATAGGGTATTAAAAGATAGTTTAGCGAGTAATGCAGTCTTTGAAGGACATAAAATTAAAGTCTATAATTATAATGATACGATTTTACAGCATGTAGATTATGTTAGCAGACCTACAAGTAATAGTGAGGATCCGTATGGTTATGTTGATGATATACTTTCTTTGGGGCAAGACAGTACAGAGAATTCTAATACTATCAAATCATATCATTACAACTTAGTTTGGAATGATGGTATTCCTGGAATTTTTCTTGAACAAGAATTTTTTGATGGTAGTGGTCTAATGCAATTTATCACACAAAATGATAAGGTTAGATTTATTAATGTTATTGAATATGAAAAATTAGATCAAGGTATAACAAAAGCACAGTTACGTAATATGTTAATCGATGTAAATGTATTACAACCACATAGTAAAAACTCTGATGCTATTGATGTATTTAACTTGATTGTAAATAAATAATAGATATTAATAGGGAAAGAAATCACATGAGATTTCTTTCCCTCATTAGATATGATATAATTTATATCAAAGTGAGGCATAAATGGTTTGGTCGCCAGCTCTCGCTTCTCGAATTTTAATATTGAAGAAACGGTCTGACTTCTTTGTCGGGCCTTTTTTTTCATGCCTTAAACGAATTTATTTATCCCAATATGTTACAATTAATAATATAGTAGTCGTGTTGTAGGAGAGACCTATGTTCTATTTAGTCATTGCCATTATCGTCATTGCACTTATTGCAAAATCTAGATCATCGAATAATCAAACAGATAGTGATGCGGATATAGAGAAACAGAATCGTATATTGGATGAAATCAATCGTACATATGGGAATGTGGAATCGTATGAGCCGCAATTAGAACCTTCCGATGTAGAAGGCATATACTTTAATGAGTTCCGTGAATATGTTAATGCTGAAGGTCGTGTGTTGACTCCAGCAGAGATTGATGAGATACGATACAAAGGCGATTATAGAGAGGATATTGAGCAGGATTTTCCGCATCATCGTTAATCATGGAGGACGTAGAGATGAAACGAATAATATGTGCTATCAGCCTTGGTGTATTGCTAGCGACACCAGTGCTTTCACAAGCAATTGATACAACACCAATGATACGTGTTACTAATGAATCTAATAGTCAATATGATAATTCGTTAGATACTTTTACAGAAACAAAGTTTTATGGACCTTACCAGTTCCGCGTATTAAAGGATGCTATTGAAACGCAGGGCGAAACCAAGGATATTGATGGTAGGGTGTTTAGAACCTCTGATGGGGTATTTATGCATGTTAAGGCTAAATCTATTGATTCCACTTTAGAGGCTGAGGTTAATGAGATTGTTAAAGATAGAACAATTCCTGAACCGACTGTTAAGATGGTATTGCCTATTAAGGATGATGTAATAGAGGTCTATAATGATGGTGTGCGTAGTTTACTCGCTGAATTTATGTATGGCTGGCCATTAAAGAATAGGACGGATATGGTATTAGTTACTGATTATGAAGGCACTAGATACTATTATAATTTGCAGTTTTATAGAGATAGATTGCCAAATGGTGTACGCATTGAGCAACTGCGACACATGATTATGGATGCGCAGTTTAGCTTTAAATAGATTATTGGTACATATGTAATAAAAAAGGTCTATATATTACAACTCAGTAATATATAGACCTTTAAGTGTATTATATAGTTTTTAAACTATTATAGGATGCTTTTACCCATAGGGAATACAGTTTTGCCAAATACTTTGTTTACAAGTACGGCACCAGAACCGTAGAAGCCCAAGAGGGAGATGAATAATTCAGACCATGCTGCAAGAGCAAAGAAGCCTGTTTTGCCACCTAAGAATAGGTCTGTTGCAAGACCCAAGAATAGGAAGCAGATCAAGAACATGATAGCGAATACAACTTTGTTTGTTTTCAAAGATGCGATGGTACCAAAGATAGAGAAGATTAAGAAGCCCACAAACGCGAATGCTAATTGTGTTACATCGAAACCTTTTTGGATCTCAGGACCGAAGGAGCCCATTTGGATTAACCAAACACCAGCCATAGCGGACCAGAACAAACCGTATGCGCCGAATACAACGGAGCCGAATGGATTGTTTTTCTTGAAATCAAAATAGCTTGCAATTAATTGGGCCATAGAACCTAATAACACTGCCCAAGGGATAATAACAGATGTTGTTGGGCCAGACCAGCCTACGCGGGACGTGGATACCACAAAACATACTACAGCGAGACCTAGTAAACCAAGACCAGTAGGATCCGCTACATTTTCGCTCATTTCAACTTTTCTTACTTCGTTTTCCATTTGTTCCTCATTTCTCCGTGGGGGACAACTAACTACAAATATACAGATACATACTCACATGGTAATCGTCATACTATAATGCATCGAATAAATCAATATATAACCACTGTGAAAGCATTGCCCCATAAATGTAACATACATCACACTTTCAAGGCAATACAATGAGTTATAGTAATAATACGTAAAATGCATAGTTGATACTGTTAGCATTTATAAGGAATATTACGATTTCCAGTTTATTTTATAACTGTATTTATATTATAATTGCCTGTTCTATATGGATTTGTTATAGTTGTTGACCAAAATGAATGCGGTATTAGCGTAATTTTGTATTGCCATGTAACTTGCTTATTTTGTTTGTGATATACTACTTATAGAGTATGGGAGGTTATATGGTTTTTCTTACTTCATTACAAAGTATTATCCCCATTGTGTTGCTAATAGCATTAGGGTATATATTAAAAGGGCGCGGCATGTTTAACGATACCTTTAGTTCTAATCTGTCACGCCTCATTATGTCTGTCATTTTACCAGCAGGCGTATTTGTATCAGTTTTACATCATATGCAAACATCGGATTTATGGAATTTACGATACGGTTTACTCGTGGTAGGTTTGACCTATTTTGTATCGTATATTGTGGCTTTCATTATGATGAAAATATTACGCGTTCCGCCAGGTCGTCGTGGTATTTTTATCAACATGGTAGTAAACGATAATTGCCTATTTATCGGCTTACCAGTACAGATTGCCTTGTTTGGACCAGAGGCACTACCCTATTTTCTGTTGTATTACATTGGTAACACCATATCCGTATGGATGGTAGGGGTATTTCTTATCGAAATGGATCCTTTGCCAGAGAATTCTTGTGCTACTGGTGAAAGCGTGCGCCCTTCAGGACATAAATTTTCTTGGAAGAAATTATTACCACCGCCACTTATGGGCTTTATCGTGGCTTTGATATTTTTATATGCACAGATTCCATTGCCTACGATTTTACATAATACCTTAAATTACTTAGGCGATATGGTTACACCATTATCCTTACTATATATTGGTATTGTGCTTCATGATGCAGGCCTTAAGAGTATGGCTCTTAATAAAGACTCATTAGGTGGTATCTTCGGTCGTTTTGTGATTGCACCACTCATCATGTTTGGTGTTATTATAACGGTTCGTTATATAGGTGGTATTACATTAGAGCCCATTGCGATGATTACATTTATCGTTCAATCCGCCGGTCCTGTCATAGCGGTTTTACCAATCGTGGTCAACGAATCTGGTGCTGATTTACCCTTTGCTACAGGGCTTGTTATGATTAGTACTATTTTATTTGTGTTCGTAATACCACTCATTATGGAACTGTTAACAATGGTTGGTATTGTAGCATAATGGATGGCTTAATTCTCAGGTATATACAATGTAAAAGACTAGTAGTATAGTGGATGCTGTACTGCTAGTCTTTTTCAATTTTAAAATTTATATAGAATATATTATAGCTTGAAATATAAGTTGAATAAATTAAATAGTATTCTATTTATTAATGTTGTTGACAAATGTATTTTTTAGGTATAGTGTTAAAATAGTTAGTTATATAAATTATGTTAATCTTTTTGTTTTTTATGTGATGGAGTGGGGCAGAGTATGAAAAAGAAAACGAATAAACATTGTAAGGTTAGCACTTTGTTAACGGCTGTTTTGGTAACGAGTACTTGTAGTTGTTTATGGGGGGGCTCTGTATATGGGGAAACTCCAATTACTGATGCGAATGGCAACACGTATCTGGCTAGTGATAATACTAATATTACTGGTAAAAGTAATTCAGTTCCAAGTGGTAAAAATGCTACTATTGTGGGGGATAATAATACAGTTACAAAGACATTCCCTAGAGACAATGGCTCTCTTGTAAATGCCGTTGGCAATGAAGATGTACGAATAGTGGGGGCTAATAATACAGTTCAAGGTAGCCGGAGACAACATGTGATTGGTGATAATAACCAAATCATCGCTCGTGATGCTGGGACGGTTACTGATTATGGACATCCATCTGGTCGTGAACCGAATGCATCAGATTTGACAATTGGTAGAGGGAATTTTATACGAGGTACTGACACATATAGAAATGAGTGGGACTCCTTAACTGTTATCGGTAATAATAACAAAGCTGAGTACAGCACAGAATCTGCTGGTGGCCCTTCAGCAGGTATTGTCATTGGGGATAATCAAAATATTGATACTATAAGTGAGTCTGTTGTGATTGGTAGTATGTCGCCTGCGGAGCAAGCCCAAAAATCAGATCAAGATCCAAGCGATAAAAAATATACGGTTGGTGGGTCTAGTACGATTATTGGATATCATACATCTAACACTTCAGGCGGTAGTGTAGTGGTAGGCAACCATTCAAAATCGGGGCAAATATTACAAACTATTACTGGTCACGGAACCACAATTGAAGGTGGGAATAATTTATCGGGTTCGTACTCTTCCTCTTATGGGGCTCTAAATACGCTTGAAAGTACTGCCACTGATACGGAGGAAGCTGATAATGTTGCTAACTCTGTAACAGGTAGTTTAAACCGAACAGCTGGAACTACAGGTACCATGATTGTTGGTTCTGGTAATGTGGTGACAAATTCTAAAGCCCCAATGATAGATAATCCTGCACTAGGTTCAACCATTGGTGATTTTTCTATTCAAACTATAGATATGATTGGGACCGATAAACTCAGAGGTAAAACCGAAACTACAGTAGAAGATGGTCGACATTATATGAAAGAATACATGGCTTTGAGTGCTGGTGCCGTATCTATTTTAGGTAGTAGCAATACAGCTGATTATGCTATTCGCTCTCAAATTTCAGGTACTAATAATGTCTTAAAAGGGCAAGAGAATAATTTAAGTACTTTCAATACTGTCAGTGGATATGGTAATGAAGGTACGAATATTAGTCGATCCACCATAGTGGGTACTAGAAATGACCTTAAAAATGGTGAAGATAATGTAGTGATTGGGGATTTCCATAACTTTGATGGTGGAAAGCATAATGTTGTACTTGGCTCCATGGCAGCTGAGGAGCGAGATGTAACAAAATCATTTACAAATATATTTGATGGTAGTACATCTACCTATACAGTGAAGGAATTAGTTGCTACTCGTCGCAATACAGCAAATGTTGAAAATGCTGTAATGCTTGGTTACAATACGAACGTTACTCGAAATGGTGGTGTAGCATTAGGCAGTGAATCGATTGCTTCTGTAGATAAAGGGATTGCTGGGTATGATCCAACTACAAAAGCAGCATCTACTGATGGTTCTCCAACTTGGAAATCTACGGCAGCCGCTATTTCTGTTGGTGATTCCACAGGAACAACTGTTCTTACACGCCAAATTACAAATGTAGCAGCTGGTTCAGAAGATACTGATGCTGTCAATGTAGCACAGTTAAAACGAATTACAGCAGATTCCACATCTACTATTAATAATCAATTGACTCAAGTTAATAATCGTATTGATGCTGTAGATGGTCGTGTTGAACGTGTAGGTGCCGGTGCGGCAGCATTGGCTGCATTACATCCTCAAGAGTTTGATCCAAATGATCAATGGACCTTTGCTGCTGGGTATGGTCATTACCGTGGTGCTAATGCTATGGCTCTTGGTGCATTCTATCGTCCTAATAATAAGATGTTATATTCTATTGGTGCTAGCTTAGGTGGCGGAGAGGACCTCTTTAACTTAGGCGTTAGTCTCAAATTTGGTAAGAGTGAACCTTATGCAGACTACTCCAAAGCAGGACTTGTTAAGGTTATCAATGACCAAGATGCAAAAATTAAAGAGCAAGATGAAAAGATTAATGCTATGCAAGAACAAATTGAAAAAATGATGGCTAAGTTGAATTTATAATATAGATTTTTAAGTGTATATACAGCCAACTATGTTACAATAGTAATGTAGTTGGCTGTTGTTTTATAATGAGGTAGTTATGACTGAAATACAAGCTCTTTTATTATTGAAAGCGTCTCTAGAGTCCTCAGATCTTCACGGTGTTGAATCATTACTTGCCGAAGATTGTGTGTATGTATCTACGGGACGTGGTACCATAGCGCGTAATAAAATTGAAAGCATAGAGTTTTTATTGGCTATGACCGATTCTATTAAAGCCGATCGCGTGCCCGTCATCTGTCGTGTAATGCATATTACTGAAGTTTATGAAGAGGATGCATTGTTCCGCGAAGGCCGTGTAGGTCTTACGGTGGCCTATGATGAAGGTGATGCATATGCGTATATGTTATTTGTAGACCTTAATGACGATGGTCGCATTGAGCGCATCGTGTCTAGCCAAGAAAACTATACCATCGAATATGATGATCTTCGACTGTCTTTAGATGAGTCACCATATCGCTTTATGACCGTGCCCCATACGGTTAAAGACTGGATTGCAGCACTTAGTATATGGCTTGAAACAGACAATCTAGATGTAGACGATTTCTACAAATATATTGCGGAGGATACAAAGGTAGTATTCCAAAAAGGTGATGCCGAATCCATTACCCTTGAAAATGGTCTCGATGTAGAGGACTATTTTGATCAGTTGATGAATCAACATTTTGCTGCTGTGCCGCATATTATTCGCGATGAAGAGGATAAACTCATCTTAACATATGGACCTATGAGTCTCATTGTGAGCCTTAACGAAGAAGGTGAGTTGGCCTTAATCAGTATGTATATAGATACACGTGATGAAGATGAGGCCCTTGACGATATAGGCTATATTGAAGAGGACTTAGCAGAACTAGCAGAAGAAAATATAGACGAAGAGTTTTAATAGAACGTATAAAGAGGCAGGAGCTTGCTCCTGCCTCTTTGCTGTATTATTTTGTTGTAGCATTTATAAATGCTTTAAATAAGCGCTTTGCTTTTTCGTCATTTATTGTCATCATTTCTGGATGGAACTGGCAAGCTACAAGCCATGGATAGTTATCATCCTCTAAGCCCTCCACAGTGCCGTCTTTGGCATGGGCCGTAATATGCAAACTATCGCCTACATCCTTTACCGATTGATGGTGATGTGAGTTCGTTACCCAATTAGTATGTCCAATAGCGTTGGCTAATTTTGACTTACTATTAATTGCTATTGTATGGGTTCCAAGGGCTGGCGTTTGATTTTGTGAATGTTTTAAGGAGCAGGATGTATCATATTTTAAATCCTGATATAATGTGCCACCACGATATACGTTAAGGATTTGAAGTCCACGGCAGATGGCAAAGATCGGAATTTGTTTTTCTTCGGCAGCTTTCAGTAAAGCAAAATCGAATTGATCACGCTCCGGCCAAACATCTTCGATGCCTTGTAAAGGTTCTTCACCATAGTGCAGAGGGTACACATCGTGACCACCAGTAAGGAGGAGCCCATCTAAACGAGAGAGTGATTCTCGGGCAACCTCTAGATTTTTTGTGAAAGGAATAATAACTGGAATTCCACCAGCTTCTTCGATAGAGCGAGCATAATCATCGTTTACAAAAGCTCTTAACACATCTGCAAAAGGCGCTTCATTTGTACGCAATATGCTGCCAGAAATACCGATACATGGTTTAGTCATCGTATCACCTCATATATAAATCATAGTTTCAATTATATAAATTGGTAGTAACCTTATAGGTCTATATCAATACCATATAAAAAGAGAAGGTCTAACAAGAAGTCTTAATCCTATATACTAGTTTTAATACTATGTATTAGTATATAGCATATATTTTTAATAGACTATAACATAATGCACAAGTACTATTTCTATGCTAATAATTCTATATATTAAGACACTGTCATACTCATGAAAAACAAAAATTTAAAGAAAATTGATAAATATTTAATAATTAGGTATAATAATGGTTAGCTTGAGAGATAGAAGTATAGAGGAGCGTATTTATGAATTGGAAACGACTTATAGCATTAGGTTTTCTTGGTATGACATTAGGTATGGGACAGGCCTATGGAATTTCTGTCAATATACCTGGTGCTGATGCGACAATGTCTGTAGATGAATATCAAAATTATCGTAAGAATACAGCAGAGTCTCGTCGAATGGAACAAAAAATAGTAGAGCGTGTTACAAAGGCTGATGAGGCGATTCCTAATTATGATATGTCTAGATTACCAGCAGATATTTATCATAATACGGAATTGAATCATGGTATTAAGTACTCTAGTACAGTATTTATTTTAAAAGATCATGGGGCGGATATAAAATTTACTGTTCCTGAAGCGAGTATCGTAGGGCATGCTGATGAGAGTTCCGGTAAGCATAAGGAGATAACACGCAGTGGTGGTATCTTGAGTTACGATGGTGAATGGTCTTATGAGTTAAGACCACAGCCAAAGAGTGAGAATTGGGAAGACACTAATATAGCCTATAATAAATTGAATTCAGAATCTATGAAAGACGTATTTTATAAGAAACGTAATCCTATATCGAATGAAGATAAACGTAGTATAAAGGTTTTAGGTGCCAATCCTTTTACATATACAACTGTTAACAAGGCTACATGGGATGTGTTTGAATATAAAAATAACCGAATAGTTGGTACCATAAACTTTACAATGCCTAAACAGCCAACGATCTCTTATCATCTTGGTTATATACCTTCTAAGAGTGTTTCAAAAAAATTAAGTGCTCAAGGTGAAGATACAGTAGTCCAAACTATTATGGCCCCATTGGCCAATATTGTATTGCCATCTGTTAAGCCTGCTAGTGATATACTAGAGTACACCTCTGAGGTACATAGAGGGCCTTTCACATTTAGAACTCTAAAAAATAGTAAATCGAAGGGAACGAAGATTACTAAAACTGGTAAGCAAATAGAGTATTTCCAATCAGGTAAAATTAAAGAGTCTATTTCAGTAGGCCCTCTTCATAAAAGGGATGACGTAAAAGCACAAAATCTTTTATACAATTCTTTAATGGACTTTGTAGGTGTAGATTCATTAAATGAAGGCAAGCCAATTCAATATGCGACCGTATGGAATGATGGGTTGCCTGGCATATATTTTGAAGTTAAAGGCGAAAAAGATACTATATTTATTATGACTGTGTTTGATGATACACATCGTTATTCTCACTATATATTAAAGCCTCATGATGTTCATGTTAGTAACTTTAAGCTTCGTGATATTGTGCAATATGTAGATTATAAGCAAAACAAAGAGAATTACAGTAAGTATAAGGCGGGTTTAGGTATGCCATCGTATTTATTGGAAGAAAAACTGCTAGAAAAAATAGCTAATAAAAAATAAATGTCTTTTCATAGGGTATAATCATATAGAGATCATATATAGAGTATCTTATATTGTTCGATACAAGAAAGAGGACTGACTCGCATAGGTCAGTCCTCTTGTTGTTATATGTAATTATCTAAAGAATCTACCAATCAACGGCATATTAGCCCCGTCATTTTTATTGATTCCTTTTAATAGAACCATAATGATAACATAGAGGACTAACCCTTCGATACCTGTGAGTATAAAGTTACCCCACATTGGTAAGATATCTGTTAAGTAGTGGTAACTCATAAAGATGAGTATACCCATGACACCGGCACTGACCACGTTTTTCCATAGAAGGGAAATATCGAGGAAGTAGCCTGTGTATTTTTTGATGTAAATTAAGTTTAATAATGCCGCAAAGCCGATATCTGCAACGGTTGCCCACGCGGCACCACCGATGCCAAGCCAAGGTATGGAGGTTAAGTTCCAGTTTAAGATAACCTTGATAACAAGGGCGATAGCCATGTTGATAACTGGGATACGAGGTTTATTTAAACCTTGTAAAATCCCTGTTGTTACTTGGTGAACACCGAGGAAGAAGATGGAGAAGGCTGTAATTTGTGTAGCCAACTCTGCTTTTGGTGCATTATAGATTAATGTTACCGTTGGAGCAGCTAATACATAAAGGAGTACCGTAAATGGCACAGTTGCCATAAAGGTAAGTTTCATGGAACCTGATGTACGTGAGAAGATGCCCTCTTGATCTCGTTTGGCAAATGCGTGAGATATGGCCGGTACGATACTCGTAGCCAAGGCCGCCGTAATAATGGTAGCCAAGTTGATGAGTGGTACTGCCATGCCTGTTAAGTAACCGAATAGCTCTGTTACTTCGTTCATGGAGAAACCTGCCACTAATAGTCTACGAGGTACGATGAGCAAATCTAGGTTAGCCGTCAATGGCAACATGATACTGGCCAAGGAAATCGGCAAAGCCAATCCTATAAGGCGTGTTAAGATTTCACCACTGGATTCCCGTGGGCCATCGTAGCTTTCACCAGTACTACTAGCCTTAGGCAATTTGTAGTAATAGTATAGGAGTACTAGAAAGGCACCAAAGGCACCAACGCCGGCGCCTAGACTAGCACCGCCTGCCGCCTCAGGTAAACCGTAAGGCAATAGAATGGCTGCCGCACCGAGCATAACGATAACGCGCAAAAGTTGCTCAACGATTTGACTGACCGCTGTAGGGGTCATCATTTCATAACCTTGAATATAACCACGGAAACAGGATATCCAAGTTACAAAGAACACTGCCGGAGCGAGCGCGATAATAGAGTAGTAGGCACGACTTTCCGTAATGATGCCACTAGAGATGAGCCAATCCGCACCAAAATACATGGCGAGGCTGGCGATGAGTCCTGTTATAGTGAGCATAATAAAGGAAAGATTGAATACTCGTTTGGCCCCACCAAAGTCGTGTAGGGCTAGCCGTTCTGCCGTTAATATAGAAATGGCGATTGGCACACCTGCGCTCGAAATTTGTAAGAGTAATAAATAGATAGGAAAGGCCATCTGGTAGATACCGATGCCTTCACCGCCTAAAATACGGGATAGAAGAATCCAGTTAATACTACCGATGGCTTTTACTACGAAACCGGCAATGGTTAAAATTAAGGTTCCTTTTAAAAATCCACTAGCCATTGATTATAGTTTGTGAGAAGAACCTAATACATCTTTAATTTTGTGAGCTACCATGCCTTTAATAGCGTCACGAGCAGGTCCTAAATATTTACGAGGGTCAAATTCGGATGGATTTTGTACCAAGTATTCACGTACAGATGCAGTCATCGCAAGGCGAAGGTCTGTATCGATGTTAATTTTGCAAACCGCCATTTGTGCTGCTTTGCGAAGCATTTCTTCAGGTACGCCTTGAGCGCCAGGAATGTTGCCGCCAAATTCGTTACATTTGGCTACGAATTCAGGCAATACGGAGGAAGCACCATGCAATACGATAGGGAAGTTAGGCAATAATTTACCAACCTTTTCCAAACGATCGAAGTCTAGGTATGGTGTGCCTTTGAATTTGTAAGCACCGTGGCTTGTACCGATAGCGATAGCCAAGGAATCAACGCCTGTTAATGCTACGAATTCAGCAGCTTGTTCTGGGTCTGTGAAGCGAGCGTCAGCGTCAGATACATTTACATCGTCTTCAACACCAGCTAAACGACCAAGTTCAGCCTCTACTACAACACCATGAGCGTGAGCATATTCAACAACTTGTTTAGTGATTTTTACGTTTTCATCGAAATCATGGTGAGATGCGTCGATCATAACGGATGTGAAACCGCCATCTACACAGTCCTTACAGATTTCGAAGGAATCGCCGTGGTCAAGGTGAAGCGCGATAGGTAAGTTGCTGTCTTCAAGAGCGGCTTCTACTAGTTTTACAAGATAAATATGTTTAGCATATTTACGAGCCCCTGCAGATACTTGCAAAATAAGAGGGGATTGTTCCTCTTTGGCTGCATCTACGATCCCTTGCACGATTTCCATATTGTTAACGTTGAAAGCACCTACTGCGTAACCGCCTTCATAAGCTTTTTTAAACATTTCCGTAGTCGTTACTAATGGCATAATGTCCTCCTTGGCATAGTAGCCGATTCTATGTATTTTGAAAGTATTGTCATCAACTTATGATGATACATATCTATTCATTGTTAGTATATCAAGAAACAATGTAAAGCACCACAATTTTTATACTGTTTTATGGATTAAGTATATTTTTCATGTCCTCTGGTAGAGGTGCACGTAATTCCATGTGTTTTTGTGTCATAGGATGAGTGAAAGCTAGATATCCTGCGTGTAATGCTTGGCGCTGAATTAGGTCTAAATGACCACCATATAAATTATCACCAGCTAAAGGAAAACCTAAATGGGATAGATGTACACGAATCTGATGGGTTCGGCCCGTATGCAATACACATTGCACATGAGTGAGAACCTGTTGCGTGCTCATATTTATATCCATTTGTATTGGCTCGGAAACTATGTGGTGTGTCAATACCGTCACGTCTGTACGAGCCGGTTTGCCGATTAATGTGCAACACCGTTCGATGATGCTACCCGGTTTACGTCCGATGGGATAATTAATGGTTAGCGATTGACTTGGCATAGTGCCTTCAACGATGGCGTCATAAACCTTTTGAAATTTTATGCGTTGCTTATCAAAGGCGTGTTGTACTACCGATGTTTTAGCGATGATGACGATGCCCGATGTGTCCTTATCGAGGCGATGGACGGGGTGAAAGTCATGAGCTTGTTCGGTTTCGTCATAATAATAGAGAACGCCATTTGCCAATGTTCCCTCGCGTACTGTCGAGGTAGGGTGCATAAGAACACCGGCGGCTTTATTTACAGCGAGGATGTAATCGTCTTCGTATACGATTTCCAGATTCATTGGAGTGCGTGAAAATTCTTGTTCAGGTGCTAATTTCATAAGTAGATGATCTCCGCCGTGAACAAGGGTATCCCATGTAGCCGATTGTCCGTTAATGGTGATGATCCCATTATTTTTTAGACGTCGTCGCATGCGCTGTGAAATATGCTGTTGTTTTATGATGTGATTCATAGATTGCGTGTGTACATTAGCATCTACAATCAAGTCGATTATGGTTGCTGTTTTCATAGGTCCTATTATAGCAAAAAAATAATGGATGAAGAATTTTTCACAATTTGTTGTATATATAAAGGGCTATATAGTATAATTTATGTTAATAGTTGTTTATAAAATTTTTATATCTAGAATACTTTGAGTAATAAGAGGAGAGACCTATGAAACTCAACAGAAAATCTTTATTAGTCGCATGTGTATTGGCGGCTATGTCTACGAGTGCTTTCGCAGCATCTAGTACAACATCCACTAGTAGTACAACAGTAACAAATTATGATACACCAACATCTACAAGTACGCGTGTAACACGTGAACAACATAGTGCATCCACATCTACTACTAATATTTCTACGACTGAAAAGGTATCTACTAAATCAAGTGGTACAACTGTATCTGTTGGTGTAGGGCAATTAGGTGATTATGTAGCCGTACCAATTATTGGAGCCACTCAAAAATTAGCACCAGAAGCATTTAAGTCTCTCCAAGCAAACATTGATGAGGCTACTGAAAGTAATAGTGCTTTTATTAAACTGGGTCAATTAGCTAAGGTTAAGCAAAATGGTAAATGGGGACTTGTAGGAACTAATGGTCAAGTTTTGCTTGATCCACAATATAAAGAGTTGGATCCATCTTATGCTGAGGACGGAACATACTTCGTAAAGTTAAAGAAAACTTTAGAACATATTAAAGTAGATGGTACCGTTTTATCAACTGGTAAAGATGCCTTAGATGAACAGGTTAAACAAATTATTGATCATCATGATGAGACTGTAAACAAGAATCAAAATTCGTTAAACCATAAGGAAACCTATGCAAGTGATTCTTATACGGCCGTTTCTGTAAAAGGAAAATGGGGCTTTACTGATGCATCAGGTAATACTGTAATCGCACCACAATTTAAAGAAGTATATACGAAATTTAGTGAAGATCGTGCTTTTGTAAAAGATGCGAAAGGTAAAACTGTAGCAATTGATGGCACAGGTAAGACTGTATTTGAAGCACCATCTAATGATATTGACGCATATGATGATGGATTGGCAGAATTCCGACGCCATATAAGCAAGTTTAATCTTGGAGGCTTGTTGAGTATGGCTGTAGGAATAACCCTTAGTAATCATGGCGGAATCTATTATGGTGATGCATGGAACCCTGTATATGATGGTGTAAAGCGCGGTTATATTAATCGTGATGGTAAAATTGTTATCGACAGTAAAAATGATGCAGTTTGGCCAATTACTGCTTACGGTACACTTGTGAAAAATCAAGGTCTTATTGGGTTCGTAAATCGTGAAGGTAATTATATTATTCAACCAGGTAATTATGATTTAGGCGAATTTAGTGATATTAATGGATTGTTAGTACTTATCAATAAAGATTCTAAAAAAGCGGGTGTATTTGACGTGGATACAGGTAAACAAGTTATTCCGTTTACCTATGATTCTATTAGATTTGTAAGCCTAACTAATATGGTTGTCGTGAGTGGTGATAATCAACAGTTAATCGATATGACAACAGGAAATGTCATTTTGACTACCTCCAAAGATATGGGGATAAACAAATTTAGTGGACCATATACTTGGGTACATAAGACTTCTAGTGATTATAAGCTTATTGATGATAGTGGTAAAGTATTATTTAGTGATAACACAATCACTTCTGCAATGCCCGTTAAACATGGTTTTGCTCCGGTAAAATCTCAAGGTAAGTGGGGAATTGTAAATCTTCGTGGTGAGTGGGTTGTACAACCACAGTATGAGGATATTGAGATTTTATAGATAGATTGTATTATAATAAAAATTTATGTATTGGTTATCCTAGTATATTATGTTGTGTAATTATAAATGAGGAATTCATTAATTTTTCATGATATGCTATACTATAGTCATAAATTGGCTTGTGAATTTATTTGTTTTTGGAGGAATATATGAAAACATCTAAAGCATTATTAAAACTTTTGGTTGTAGGTTGTCTTAGTGTTTCTTGTGCATTACCACTGACTGCTTCAGCAGAAGATACAAGTGCACCAAGTGCGATGCAAGAATCTGTAGTTAAGACAGAATTACCATCTGGAGTTAATCGTATTCAGTTGTTAAAGAGTGGTGAAACGACGGCAACTGTAAAGACATCATCTGTTGCTGCTGGGCATGCGTATATTCCTAAAGATACAAATATAAATTTAGAATTAATCGATCCTATTAGTTCTAAGAAAAGCAAAGAAGGAAATACCTTTAGATTAAAGACCATAGAAAATTTACTAATTAATGATGTAGTTGTTATTCCAGCAAACCAAGAGGTATTAGGGACAATTACAAAAGCAAGAAAAAATGGTATGCTTGGACGCAAAGGTCGTTTAGAGTTTAAAATTGATAGCATTAAGACTATTAATGGTGTAAATGTTCCATTAACTGCAGAAGTTAAAGGTAAGGGCCATTCTGATAATGGAGCAGTTGCCGTTGCTGCTGCAGTAAGTTTGGTTGGTGGCTTGTTCATGAAAGGGACTAATATATACTATGAACCTGGCCAAAAATTTGTAGCTGTTGTATCTACTGATACAGATTTAAATGCATCAGTGGAAGATTTGTCTAATGCTATGAATCCAAGCAAACCTACTGGTCAAAATATTGTTTTACCAATTAAATAAAATATAAGTAGTATTAATACCCAATAGTAATAAATTTTAAAATATTGCTATTGGGTATTTTAGTTGATTATATAAAGATAATAGGATACGAAGATAATTATTGTATTAAGATTAATGAAAAATCATCATAATCTAATTATTTGAATTCCTAGTAAATATTGATAATTTACGATATAATTATATAGATGTATTCTATTCAATGAATACGTGGATGATGATGAAAATAATGCGTGAACCCCATGCCCAACGGGTTCAGGTGTAGGGAGGTATAATATGGCTAAAGATTGTTCCTTTGACGTAGTATCTGAAGTTGAGATGCAAGAGGTAGATAATGCGGTCAACCAAGCCAAGAAAGAGATTGGTACGCGTTATGATTTCCGCGGTTCTAAAGCAGAAATTAGTCTTGAAGGTGACACCATCAAAATTATTGGCGATGACGAATATAAATTGAATGCTATTATCGATGTATTAAAAGGCAAGATGGTTAAGCGTAATGTAGCGATTAAAAATCTTGACTATGGCAAGATTGAACCAGCTGCAGGTGCAACTGTACGTCAAGTAATTACTATTAAAAAAGGCATCACGAAAGAAAATGCTAAAGAAGTAGTAAAAGCAATCAAAAACATGAAATTAAAGGTACAAGCATCTATTCAAGAGGATCAAGTGCGCGTATCTGGCAAGGATAAAGATGATTTGCAAGCAGTGATTCAAATGTTAAAACAATTGGATATTCCTGTAGAATTGCAATTCGTTAATTTCCGTTCCTAATAATATAGATATAAAAAATAGGGTTAGATTGATTCCGTTGAATCGCTAACCCTATTGGTGTAGGAGGCCCTATGAGAGTAGAGGACATGAAGGGTGGATATACGACCGGTTCATGTGCTACGGCAGGAATGAAAGCTGGTTTATTGGCTCTCTTAGATAAGAAGATTGTAGATAAGGTGGTTATTGAAAACCCACAAGGTCAATACATTGAGGTGCCTATTAAGGCCGTAGAGATTATATCTGATACGGAGGCTAAGGCAACCGTTATGAAAGATGGCGGCGATGACCCTGATGTAACACATGGCAATGATGTGGAAACGACCATTACCCTTGATGATTCTGGGGAGATTCGCTTTCGCGCAGGCTTTGGTGTCGGCACCGTAACGAAACCAGGTCTAGCAATGCCGCCAGGCGAACCTGCCATTAATCCGGGTCCACGGGCTATGATGAAACTTGTCTTTGAGGAATTCTGTGTTCATGGTCAAGGCGTAACGGTAACCGTTAGTGTGCCTAATGGTAAGGTGTTGGCTAAGAAGACATTGAATCATACTCTTGGTATTGAAGGTGGTATCTCCATTATTGGTACGACGGGCATTGTAAAACCGATGAGTGAAGAAGGGTTCAAGAATTCTTTGGTGCCTCAGTTAAAGGTGATGAAAGCCAATGGCTGTGAAACAGCGGTTCTCGTACCAGGACGGATTGGTCAAGATTTGGCAGAACAAGTGCTTGGTATCCATAAGAACCAAATGGCTGAAACCAGCAACTTCATCGGATTTATGCTTGAACAAGCCGTTCATATTGGATTTAAACGTATCTTGATTATTGGTCATATTGGTAAACTTATTAAGCTTGCTAGCGGAAGTTTTCATACCCATAATCGCATGAGCGATGGTCGCATGGAAAGTATTGTGGCCTATGCAGCCCTTGAAGGTGCATCACAGGCGGTTTGTGAAGAGTTATTTAATTGTCAAACTACAGAATCTACGTTCCCTATCTTAGAGCGAGAAGGCCTAACTGGTGTATATCAACGTGTGGTAGATCGTGCATCGTTACGTAGTGAACGATATATTGCCAATGAGGCTGAAGTAGGTATTATTATTACCACATTAAAGGGTGAGATTTTGGCTATGGATAAGCATGCAAAAGAGATAGGAGAGCTTGAACAATGGCACATACCTTGTATATCGTAGGCATTGGTCCGGGCAATCCTGATTATGTGGTGCCTAAAGGCCTTAATTTAATTAAACATGCTACAGTATTGGTAGGCAGTGAACGGTCCTTAGAGGACTTTCAAGAGCCTGGTCAAATTACATATCCTGTAACAGGTAAGCTAAGCATGTTATCTGAACAAATTGAGCGTGAGCTCAACGACCATGATGTTGTAGTTATGGTAAGCGGTGATACAGGCTACTACAGCTTGTTACCGTATTTGAAAAAGAAATTTCCTACCACACGCATTGAAGTGGTGCCAGGCATTAGTTCCATGACATTTGCCTTTGCACGTCTTAATGAGGTGTGGCATGATGCGGATTTAATGAGTTTTCATGGACGCCAACCAGCGTCTGAAAAGCTTGTATATGAAGCGGGAAAAAAGATGGGGTTCTTAACGGATCCTGAATATAATCCAGCGCATATTGCGCGTATTTTAATAGATGCAGGTTGGCCAAAAAAAACGAGAGCTGCAGCCCTTGAGCGCTTGAGTTATGACGATGAGAAAATCGTAGACTCCACGCTAGAGGTTCTTACAGAACTCGAAGGATTTGGTCATTCTGTCATGGTGGTACTAGGATGAGACATTTTTTTGGAATTCCTGATGAGGAATTTATACGCGGTGACGTGCCGATGACGAAATGCGAGATTCGCAAAGCCGTTATGAATGAGGCGCGCATCGAAGAAGATAGCATCGTCCTCGACGTAGGTGCAGGTACTGGGTCGATTTCAATTGAAGCGGCTCTTGCAGCACCTAAAGGACATGTGTACGCTATCGAACGTTTTGATAAAGGCATTGAGTTGATTCATGAAAATATGAAGAAATTCAATGTAAACAATATGACTGTTATAAAATCCAAAGCTCCAGAAGGTATGGAAGATTTACCTGAGCTTGATGCGGTTATTATCGGCGGCAGTGCTGGTGGTATGACGGGCATTATGGATGAAGTACAACGGTTGTTAAAGGTAGGCGGTCGCCTTGTTGTAACGGCGGTAACGATGGAAACGGGTTATACCATTTTAAAAGAGTTGAAAGGTCGTCCTTTCACATATGAAGGGTACCAAATGTCCATTAGCCGCTATCGTAAGGCTGGTCCATATCATTTGTTGGACCCATTGAGTCCAATTTTTATTGTATCTGCAACGCGTATCGCAGAAGGAGAGTAATATGGTTGACGTACATATTGTAGGCGCAGGCCCTGGGGATCCAGAGCTTATTACGCGAAAAGGCTATCGTTTAGTACAAGAAGCGGACGTTGTTATCTATGCTGGTTCCTTGGTGAATCCTGCTATTTTAGAGGCTTGTAAACCTAGCTGTGAAATTCATAACAGTGCTACTATGAATCTTGATGAGGTACTAGCTGTTATGAAAGCATCCGTAGCAGAAGGCAAAAAGGTTGTCCGTTTGCACACTGGCGACCCTGCTATTTACGGTGCTATTCAAGAGCAAATGGATGCTTTGGCTGGCATGGGGATTACCTATGAAGTAGTGCCAGGTGTAAGCTCTTTCCTTGCTACAGCAGCGGCGTTGAAACAAGAATATACATTGCCAAATGTATCTCAAACCGTCATTATTACGCGCATGGAAGGCCGTACACCAATGCCTCCAAAGGAAAAATTGTGCATGTTGGCAGCTCATGAAGCGACCATGTGTATCTTCCTTAGCGTTCAAATGCTAGATAAGGTAGTAGCTGAACTTATCGAAGGTGGTTATGATAAAACAACACCTGTAGCTATCGTAGTGAAAGCTTCTTGGCCAGACCAACGCATCATCCGCGGTACATTGGAAACCATTGCGGATATCGTGGCTGAAGAAGGCGTATTACGCCAAGCTATGATCGTTGTTAGTCATGTACTAGACAGCGAATACGAATTATCTAAGCTTTACGATAAGGGCTTCGCCCACATGTATCGTAGTGCTAAGGACTAGTGTGATGAAAGCACTAGAAACTGTTGCGCCTTTGACGGGAAGCAAGAAGAATAGGACAGCTATTCTTTCTGTGTCTGAACGAGGTGCAAGGCTGGGGCAACGTATTAAGTCTTTGGTAGCTCCTCATGCAGACTGTTATGAAAAAGAAAATCGCCCTTCTGGTGGTGAGGCTCTCTATTTTGATTCTCTCAAACATCACATAGAACAGATTTTCAAGGATTATGATCAAGTGTTATGCATTATGGCACTGGGTATCGTAGTACGCATGATTGCACCATATATTGAGCATAAATCAAAGGATCCGGCCGTTGTCGTAATGGATGAGGCCGGTCATCATGTTATCAGTTTATTATCCGGACATCTTGGGGGCGCCAACGAATGGACGCAGTCCATTTCGCTGGCCATCGATGCGGACCCGGTTATTACAACCGCTACGGATGTAAACGGATTGCCAGCGCCTGACGTATTGGCGCGCCATGAGCATCTGTTGGTAGATGATTTCCAAACCTTAGTGGATGTGAACTCAGCTGTCGTCGCAGGTGAAACGGTTAATTATTATATCGATAACACATTGGTCAATGCACAGCATTTAGCGCAATCTGCTACAGCACATATCGGTACTCATGGTACTGTTCAGATGGTAGATGTATTTACATTGCCTGAGACTGATGGTGTTCGTCGTGTAGTGATAACGGATAAGGTGATTCCTGAGTATACAGAGCAACTTATTTTACGCCCTCGTACGTATACAATGGGCATAGGTTGCCGTCGAGATACGCCGAAGGAACTCATCCTCGATGCCATTACGCAATCATTACAGGTACATAAACTTTCACCAAAAAGCATCGTCACAGCTGCATCGGTTATTGTAAAACAAGATGAAGTCGGTCTATTAGAGGCCGTAAACGAATTAGGGTGGGCTATTCATTTCTACACACAAGAAGAGATAGCACCCGTTATAGAAGAACAGGATTTAAAAGAATCCACATTTGTAAAAGGAACAATAGGAGTAGGAAACGTATGCGAGACAACAGCATTACTAGCGGCCAAGAGCCAAACATTAATACAACACAAAACGGTGTATCCCAAAACAACGGTAGCCATTGCACAGGTAACATCAAAGTAATCGGCATTGGCCCTGGGGACGCTGAATTTATGACACCACAAGCGCGTGAAGCGATTTTAGCAGCAGACCGCGTAGTTGGTTATTTAACATATCTTGATTTGATTAAGGATCTTATCGAAGGTAAAGAGACTGTTGGTACTGCGATGATGCAAGAAGTAGATCGTTGCCAACAAGCTGTTGACCTTGCAGTAGCAGGCCATCAAGTAGTCGTAGTATCCTCTGGTGACTCTGGTGTATACGGTATGGCAGGTCTTGTATTGGAGCTTGCTAACAAAGTACCAGCTGACACACGTCCTTCTGTAGATATCGTACCAGGACTTAGTGCTGTAAATGTAGCAGCATCTGTTTTGGGTGCACCATTGATGCATGACTTTGCCGTTATTTCACTAAGCGATTTGATGACTCCATGGGATCTTATCAAAAAACGTGCTGATCTTTGTGCGCAAGGTGACATGGTTATTTCCTTGTATAATCCACGCAGTAAAAAACGCGTTACTCACTTAGAAGAAGTACGTGAAATCGTTCTTCAATACCGCGATCCTAAAACACCAGTAGGTATCGTGCAAAAAGCAGGCCGTCCAGGTCAACACATGGTGATTTCTGATCTAGAAAACTTCACAAAAGAAGAAGTGGATATGCAAACACTTGTTATCATTGGTAACAGCCAAACTTATGTTGAAAATGGTCGTATGATTACACCTCGAGGCTATAAATTATGATTTGGGTCATCGCTGGTACCTTGGATGGTCGTACCTTAGCGGTAGATATCCAAGAACGGACTGGTGAAGAGGTTCTCGTGACGGTAGTGAGCCAATATGGGGCGGAATTGGCAGCTCATGAAGGCATTACAGTTCATACAGGCCGTCTTGACCAAGAGGCTATGCAACAGTTGATTAAAGAGCATAATGTGCGCCTACTCATTGATGCAAGCCATCCGTATGCGGCTATTGTGACTGCAACGGCTCAAGATGCATCTAAGGCGGTGGGTATCCCTTTTGTTCGGTTTGAACGAAAAGAGGTACCATTGCCTGATTATGATAAATTACATATCGTAGTGGATGAGACAGAAGCAGCTAATTTAGCCGGCAAATTGGCTAAGGAAAATAACAATCATGTATATTTGACTACTGGTAGTAAGACGATGCATATCTTTGCTAAGTCTGAGGCCTTACAAGACTGTGAAGTATGGACACGCATTTTGCCAACTGCTGAGGTGTTGCAAATGATGGAGGACCTCAATGTGAGTCCTAAACGGATCGTTGCCGTACAAGGTCCATTTTCTTACGATATGAACCGCATTATGTTTCACGATACAAAGGCGAGCGTTGTGGTTATGAAAAACTCTGGCCTCGTAGGTGGTGCTGATACGAAATTACAGGCTGCCATCGACCTTGGCATTCACGTTATTGTTATCGATCGTCCGCGGGTAAAACTCGAATGTCCTGTGGTATCATCGAATGATGAATTTTTCAAATTATGGGAGGACACTAATGGATTACGTTAAAAATCCTAAAGCTATTGAAGATAAGAGTATGGAAATCATTTACGATTATGTAAAGGATTTAGGTTTAACCGATGATGAAGTACGCGTTGTATCTCGTACAGTTCACGCATCTGGTGACGTTGAATATGCTCAACTCGTAAAAATGAGCCCTGACGCTGTTCAAAAAGGTATCGAAGCATTAGACAATGGTGCAGATATTTACACTGACGTAGAAATGGTTCGCACAGGTATTTCTAAACCAGCCCTTAAACTTCGTGGCAATGAAGTACATTGCTTAATCAAAGATGAAAACGTAGCTAAAATGGCTAAAGAATTGGGCGTAACACGTTCCATCGCTGCTATGCGTACATTTGGCAAACAATTAGAAGGCCAAATCGTTGCTATTGGTAATGCGCCAACTGCATTGTATGAAGTATTGCGTTTAGCTCTTGAAGAAGGTATTAAACCAGCTCTTATCATCGGTATTCCTGTAGGCTTTGTAGGCGCTGCTGAATCCAAAGATTATTTGATGGAAGTATCCCCAGTTCCTTATATCACTGTAAAAGGTAACAAGGGTGGTAGCCCAATTGCAGCATCCGTATGTAATGCATTACTTTACACAGATGTAAAACGCAACGATATGCTCTTCGTAGAAGGCAAAGAATCTAAATAAAAAGTAACCCGAATCGTTGCATACTGCTGGCGATTCGGGTTTTACTGTATCTATTATGAGGTTTATATGTATAATACGGGTGCTGATAGCACCATGTATTGGTGAAAGGAGAGGTTACTGTGGACTCTCTGAATGAACGAAAACTCTTTCGCATATCAGTTATTATTGTCTTGGTTATTGCTGTCATAGCTAGCATGATTATCTCACTGATTTGGGGTTCCACACCGGTGTCACTATCGGAGATTTGGCATACATTGTGGGCTAGTGAGCTAACAGATACAGCATCGCAAATCATTTGGAATATTAGGTTGCCTCGTAATATTGTTGCTGCATTAGTTGGTGCTTGTTTAGCCGTATCGGGTGCCATTTTACAGGCGGTTATGAAGAACCCTTTGGCAGATCCTCAAATCGTTGGCGTTTCCTCCGGTGCTGGACTTGCCGGTGTTATTATATTTATTCTTTTCCCTGGCTATGATCATATTGTGCCTCTCGTCGCCTTTATAGGTGCTATGGCTGCGGCGTTGATGGTATATGCTCTTGCTTGGAAGAATGGTGTACGCCCAAGCCGTATCATCTTGGCTGGTGTTGCGGTGGCTGCTTTTTTAGGCTCTGGTATTTCTGCACTACTTGTATTCTATGGAGATCGTGTGCAAGGCGCCTTACTTTGGATGGTAGGTGGCTTGGCTGCACGCAGTTGGCCACAAGTAGAGGTTCTGTTCCCATACGCGTTAGTCGGTCTTATTTTTGCTTGTTTAGGTGCCAAACGTCTTACTATTTTAAGTTTAGGTGATGAAACAGCAAAGGGGCTAGGCCTTAAGGTAGAACAAACGCGGTTTATTATGACTGCTGTTGCGGCTTTATTAGCAGCAGGTGCCGTTAGTATTGCGGGCTTAATCGGTTTCGTAGGCCTCGTTATACCTCATATGTTACGACTTATCATCGGTAATGATTATGCGTATTTACTTCCCGGCTCTGCATTATTAGGGGCACTCGTCCTCGTTGTTAGTGATACGGTAGGGCGTGTTATGTGGAGTCCAATTGAGGTACCGGTTGGCATTATCATGGCATTCTTCGGGGCGCCATTCTTCTTATATCTATTGAGGAGGGATAACTAATGAATACGGCTATTGATGTAAATCAGTTATCCGTCACTCTCGGAAATCGTCATATTTTACATGATATTAATGTATCTGTCCCTGTTGGTAAAATAACGACTTTAATCGGGCCTAATGGTTGTGGTAAAAGTACACTCTTACGGTCTATGATTGGATATATTCATAGTCCTCGTGAATGTGTGACTATTTTAGGTAAACCATTACAGTCATATTCACAAAATGAATTAGCACGTCAAATGGCGTTTCTGCCACAGGTGCCTAATATGCCAAAGGATATGACCGTAGAAGAATTGGTATATTGTGGACGCTATCCATACCAAATGTGGTGGAAGAATACGGCTAAAGAGGACCGAGAAATCGTTGATTATGCATTAGGAATTACAAAAACGAATCATTTACGGAATCAATTAATTCCATCCTTATCTGGTGGTGAACGGCAACGGGTATGGATTGCTATGGCGTTAGCACAACAACCCAAATTATTAGTGTTAGACGAACCAACAACATACTTAGATATTAACCATCAACTAGAAATCATGGAATTGTTAAAACGATTAAACGATGAACAAGGGTTAACCGTATTGATGGTACTCCATGAATTGACGCAAGCTGTACAATATTCTCATTATATGGCTATTATAAAAGATGGTCATTTAGTGACAGCTGGAGACACGAAAGAAATCGTATCGGATGAACTATTTAGAGATGTATTTTCCGTAGATGTTCAAATCGATACCTTTGATGATAAACAATATGTACGCGTAAAAGGTTTAGTTGAGTAGATGGCTAGACTAATAGTGAAAGAGGGCATTCCCGAAATGGGGAATGCCCTCTTTAGTATGTTAGGATATGTTAAAATGTAACATCAATGCCATATGCTTCTTTCACTAAACGAGCCATAGCCTCAGGTGTTTGTAGACCTGGGTTAAGTAGGAATAGTTTAGATGGTAAGTAGATGACACGGTTGTTTTGTACAGCCTTAAGATTAGCCCATGCAGGATTATCTGTCATAGCTTTCTTCATGGCCTTTGTAATTTCTTCTTCTTTACCCATGGTAACGACGAAGATAATATCAGGGTTATCAGCGGTTAATGTTTCAAGAGAATACGGTACCGTTTTATCTTTGGTTGTACCATCTAGGTGAGATGTTACAACATTTGTCATACCTAATTCTTTGACCATAGATGCAGTTACCGCTTCGTCGGTTTCGGCTGTCACACCTTTACCGGTAGCACGCAATACGGCAATACGTGCAGGTTGTTGATTTTTAATGGCATCCTTAACCTTTTGAATATTACTTTCATAGGTGGCAATAACGGATTTAGCCTTATCTTGATGGTTTGTTAACTCTCCAAGGAATGTTAGCATTGGCACATTATCCTTGATACCATCGTAATTGAAAAGTACGGCTGGAATATTGTTAGATTGTAATTGGGATTCATATTTTTTATGTTGGTTTTCCAAACCCAATACCACATCTGGTTTTAAACCTAACAATTGTTCCATATTTATGTTAGCCGTTTGACCTAATGCAGGTAATGCTTCTAATTCTGGCGCTAGTTTATCTGTTGTGCTAGCTCGGGAAATTGCCTTGCCATCTACTGCGTATAGCATGGACAATACAGAATTTGAAAGAACGGCGATGCGTTGTGGATCCTTTGGTACAGTGTAGGTTTCACCATTAAAGGTAAGTTCCTTCGTAGTAGCAGAAGAGCTGGATGTGGACTTACCACACCCAGCTATTGCTAGTACGATCATGACCAAAGCAAGACTACAGAGTAGTAGTTTTTTCATGATGTACTCCTATGTACGTTATATAACGATACTAGTTAAATTGTAGATTGATTATTTTTGTAATGCGTCCCAAGATTCGTTAGCACGTTCAACGAATAAGTTACGGATGTTAGGGTTTTCACCTAAGCCATGGATGTAAGTGTCAACTTTGAAGCCTTCTTTTTCAAGGATGGATTTATGGGAATCTGGTTCGTCACCAGCCATGTCGTTGTTTGCATGGTCGCCGGCAACCATCATGAGTGGCATCATTGTAACATGTTTAATACCATGTAATTTCAATTGAGGGATAACTTGTTCAAGATTTGGAGTACCTTCTACTGTGTAGATAAATACATTTTTCAAGCCAAGAGTATGGATACGGTCTTGAATTACAGAATAGTAAGCATTGGCAGGATCTGGAGTACCATGAGCCATGATAAGAACAGCATCTTCTTTGCCTACTTTAGGGAATTGAGATTGTACAGCCTTAATTGTTTGAATAACTTCATCAGTTTGGCCTTCTTGACCCATCCAGTACATAAGTGGAGTACCTAATGTCATTTTTTTGAAGTTGTTTTTGTAAAGGTTATAAACAGCTACATCATAGTTGTATTCCATGCCAGGGATAACATCCAAGGATGTCAAAGCTACGCGAGAGTAACCTTCAGATTTCAATTGGGCTAATGCTTCTTCAGGAGTTGGGTATGTAATACCTTCTTTTTGTTGGATACGGTCACGGATAATGTGGCTTGTGAAAGCTGTTACTACTTTAGTATTAGGGTGAGCTGCTTGAATAGCTGCTACAGTAGCATCAATTGTTTTAGCACGAGTTTCTTTATAAGTTGTACCAAAGCTCATAACTACGATAGCGTCTTTGTTTGGTAGATTTTGTAAAGCTTCAGTATTGTGTGTACGAACACCGATTGTAGAAGCTTCTTTTAATGCTGGAGTAGGGTCTTTTACTTCATCATTTAATTGATATGCAGCGTGACCAAGTACAGGAGCACCAAATGTCAATGCGAAAGCCGCTAATGCAGCAGAAACTGTTAATGCTTGTTTTTTTACACTAAACATAAGTGAATCACCTCATTAAACAACATCATCTGACTATGCAGACATAAATATATATAATCTATAATTAATCGTAGCAAGTTAGGATGTATAAGTCAATAAACCCCATACCTGTACAAGTATAGATAATATAAGGGTTTATTAATAAAATATTATGATAAATATAGAGTGCTCTTATGTTTGAGGTTAATATTCTTATTAGTTATAATGGTATAATTATGAGTGATTCACCTTGTGTATCTAGATATATAAATATATTTGAAACATGATTTATAGAGAGAAGAAACACTTCTTCAGAGTTCTTTTAGTAGGCATATCTTATAAAAATATGTTATATAATTAGATAGATTAAAAAATAATAAAGTATTGTATTGTTTCTTTAAACTATTAGAGAGTTTATAGAGTTTATCGGAAATATTCTGCTTCATATTGCGGATAGACTGACTAATAATAGGAGGAGATAATTTGTGTGTTGAGAGAGTATTACTAACATTTCTAAATGACCAACGATTTCGATGGATTTCTTCGTTAATATTATTGGTTGGTTTCTTTATCGGCAGCCTACAAGATATGAATTATGAGCTTTCACTATCTGTTTTAGAAGGCATGTTTCCCGCATTTTTATATGCGTGCGTTGTATTAGGACCTATATATAGAAGGCGAAAGCTATATAAACTTATTTATAAACGAGCGTTAAGGAATTGTGGTTCTCAAACAAAAGTATTTTTCTATGTATTTTTAGGCTTACACGGCAAATTACTAGGAATTAATATAGTTCCTAAAAGTAAGTTTAAATGGAGCTTTATTATTCTTAGCTACATAGTATTTATATTTTGGTTAATACAAAGCGAGATGCCGCTGGTTATAAAGTTGTTCATTATAGTCATAGCGACCTATAGAGCTGTAGTTGCTATAAACTCGTAAATAGATAGAGGATTATAATAAAATCGTGCTGTCGATATGTCAGAGGCACCGGAAAAACTTCAGAAAATTGATGTTTCTTAAAATAAGGGATGGTTCTAGTGATAAAGAGTAATTTTACTAATGAAGCTGTTAAAATTTTAAAGAGTAGTATAGATAAAACTGTAGAAAATATTTATACGTTGGATTTAATTGGAAATAATACCGAAATATTATCCTATACAAATGAAATTAGTGATAATATTTCTCATTGACTTTCATATATTAATCTTGTATTATTAATACATAGTAGTTGATAATAGTTTTCAATTATGAAATCTATTTCATATATATGAGTATATGGAGGTCACATATGAAAGGTATAATTATTGCATCCTTCGGATCAATTTATAAAGAAGCAGTGGAAACATCCATTGGTACTATAGAGTCTAAAGTTCGTTCCTTATACAGAGATGTAGAGGTACGACGGGTATTTTTGTCTGATGCATTGGTGGAAAAATGGAATGAAAAATATGACGATACAATTTCTTCTTTCACAGAGGTCATGCAAGAATTTAGCCGCAAGGGGATAGATGAGGTCTATATTCAACCAATCACTCTTGTAGCAGATCAATGTTATCAACAAATGCGCAAACAAGCTCTTAAATTTCTTCACAGCAGTGAATATGGCTTCACCCAAGTTAATATTGGTAAACCTTTATTGACATCCTTGGGGGTGAAAAACTACGCTGATGATTATGAAGCAACCATTGATGGAATTATGCGTCATATCAATACAAAATCTCTCAATAAATCGGTTTTATTGATGGCAAATGGACAAAATCAATTGGAATTCTCTACATTACAATTGAAAGCCATGTATGGGGTAGCACCTAATGTAGCAGTATTTACTACAAATGGTTTCCCTACATTTAAACAAGCGTTGACCTTAGTAGAACGTATGGGACATAAGGATATACTCGTTGTACCATTGGCTTTGATTGGATCTGCACATTTAATGGATTACCTCGGTGGCGATCGTTCTGATTCGATTTATGCGCTTCTTACAGAACAAGGCTATAATGTAGATATTTGGAATGAAGGTCTTGGAGAAAATCCTTATGTGCAAGATTTATTCTTAAAGCATTTAGGTCAAGCCATCCGTATGTCTGACAGAAAACGCAGTTCCCAAAAGGACTCATTTCAATCCGTTATTCGACCTACACGCATGGAAGCACAGGGAATGATTTCCTAATTGCTTTCATGTAAGGTTGTAATATAAACTCTCTCATAATACACACTATCATCGAAAAGCATCCTCTAAATCAGGAGGATGCTTTTTGATATATATTAACTATATGCATATGAAAGTTTATCATAATATAGGCTTTATACGGGGTATGGTATCCCACTATAACAGGGCATATGGTATGATGGATAGTAAGTTATATTTTATAAGGAGAACGTTATGAAACAAGCTATTTTAGTGGTAGCCTTTGGCTCAACTGTTGATTCTGCTCGTGAAAACCAAATTGATGCTGTTGTAAATCGTATTAAAGAGAAATATACGGATTATGAAGTTCGTTTGGCCTTTTCATCTCGTATCATTGTAAAGCGCTTACGCGATCGTGGTATTGATATTCCTACAGAGCAAGGTGCACTCGATGCTCTCATTGAGGATGGATATACTCACATTTATGTACAAACATTGCACTTTGCCGGTGGGGAAGAATTTGAAAAGCTAAAATATAATATTTTACATCATGAACGAGCTAGTGAGCTAGAGGTTCTTCGCGTAGGTCGTCCGTTGGTATTCTACATGGGACAAGAAGAACATCCTAATGATTATCAAATCTTTATTGATACATTTATTAAGAGCCTATCTATTTCCGCTGATGATGGTTTGTTATTAGTTGGTCATGGTGGTATTAGTTCTGGCAACTCCTCTTATGGTCATTTGCAATATCAATTAATTCGCAATGGTCTCGGCCATATACGTATAGCTACCCTAGAAAATGCACCTTTAATTGAGGATGTAGCGCTTCCTTGGGAGTGGCTTGATGGTAAAAGACCTAATACAATCTATGTTCATCCACTATTGCTTGTGCTAGGTGACCATGCACTCAATGATTTGTTTGGCGATGAAGAGGATAGTGTGGTCAATGTATTGCGTGAAGCAGGCTATAAAGTAGAAGAGATGCACCATGCTCTAGGTGAATATTCACAAATTCAAGATATTTACTGTCAACATATTCAAGACTGTATTGATGATGTATACGGTAAACGTAGTGGACATAGACCAATTATTCCTAATGTAAAATAGTACTTTCATAAAATTCTTTGTATATGTTTAGTAAATTAGGTATAATATTAATGTTAAACATATTGAAATTAGAATAGGAGAATCACCATGAAAGGTAAATTATATGGTATAGGTGTTGGTCCTGGGGACTCTGAATTAATGACGGTGAAAGCGGCGCGTATTGTTGGCGAAGCGGACGTTATCATTACACCTAAAACAGAAAAGAAAGATGGTTCTGTAGCCCTTAATATTGCGAAACCATACATTCAAGAACATACTGAAATCGTTCCAGTTGTATTCCCTATGGTACTCGATGATGCTACACAACAAGAGGGTTGGGAAGAAGCGAAACGTATTATCGTATCTTACTTAGAACAAGGTAAGAAGGTTGTATTCCTTACTCTTGGAGATCCAATGTTCTACAGCACTTACATGTATGTATATCGTTTGATTGAACATACAGGCTTTGAAATTGAAACAATTCCTGGTATCACTGCATTCTGTGCTATTGGTTCTCATCTTGGTTATCCAATCGTAGAAAAAGAAGAAGTATTGGCTATCGTTCCAGCTACAGCACCTAAGGAAAAAATTGATGCTGTATTGGCGGTAGCTGATGATGCAGTTATCATGAAGGTGTATAAAAACTTTGATGAAGTACAAGAAGTATTGTTGAAACATAATATGGCAGATGATGCTGTTATGATTTCTCGCGTTGGTTTGCCTGATGAACAAGTTTTCGTAGGTTTAGACAATATGCCTAAAGACAAGAAATTGAATTACTTGTCCACAATTTTGGCAAAACGTAAAGATCGTTAATCGATTATATACCCTGTTAACTATATGGATATTGTAAAATCCCTATAGATAGTATTAATAAGAGGTAATACATATGAATACTGTACCCATTCCACGTGTTGTTATAGCTGGTACCAATTCCGGTGTCGGCAAAACGACTATTGTTGCGGGCCTTCTCGCAGCGTATCGAGCAAGTGGCCATGGGGTGCAATCCTTTAAAGTGGGCCCGGATTATATCGATCCGGGCTTTCATAAAATTGCATCGGGCCGTGAAAGTTATAATTTGGATTCCTGGTTAGTTCCACCGGATACATTGCCAACATTTTTTGCATCCATGGCGGGCGATGCAGATCTGGCCATTATTGAAGGCGTTATGGGGCTGTATGATGGTGGCCGAGAAGGTGTGAGCAGTACGGCTCAAATTGCTAAGCAATTAGGTGCTCCTGTTGTGCTCGTTATCGATTGTAAGGCCATGGGTGAAAGCGCAGCTGCTATCGCAATGGGCTTTAGAGACTATGACAAGGATGTGGATTTTAAAGGTGTAATCTTAAACCGTTTAGGTTCCGATAATCATGAACGTATGGTTCGTGAAGGAATGGAGAAAATCGGTGTACCTGTTATTGGTGCTATTCGCCGTGATGACCGTATGCATTCTCCAGAACGTCATCTTGGTTTAACACCAGTTACAGAAATCGACCCAACAGAGGCGATTGCTACAATCCAACATGCAGTGGAATCAATGGTGGATTTAGATGCACTTTACAAGGTTGCAGCTAGTGCAGCACCTATAGCAGTACCTATTGATGCTACTAAGGGTGTTACAAAGCGCACCAAGATTGGTATTGCGTATGATGAAGCCTTTTCTTTCTACTATCCAGCGAGTTTAGCTGCTCTTGAAGCTCAAGGGGCAGAACTTGTATACTTTAGTCCCTTGAAAGATAGTACTATTCCTGATGTGAACGGTCTTGTGTTTGGGGGCGGCTTCCCTGAGATGTTCTTAAAGGATTTATCCGAGAATCTATCTATGAAGCAATCCATCCTTGATGCAAATGAACGTCATATGCCGATTTATGCTGAATGTGGTGGACTTATGTATCTTTGTAAACACATTCATGATTTTGATGGTAATGTATTTGATACGGTTGGTGTCGTGCCTGCCAATTGCGTAATGCAACAAAAATTGCAAAAGGTCGGCTATGTGACCGCAACGGCAAAACGGGATACATTACTGGGTAATACTGGAACCGCTTTGCGTGGTCATGAATTCCATTTTTCTACAATGGAACCAACTATTGAAGAGTTCCCATGGGCCTTTCATTTAGAAGGTGGTCGAAAACCTCAATCCTATGATGGAGGTTACGCTACGAATAATGTGTTAGCATCTTACTTACATCTTAATTTTGCAGGCTCTCTTGAAGGGGCCAAGCATTTTGTAGATATGTGTGAAGCCTTTGGTAATACAAAATAGTGCTGTTATATAAGCCTTCTTATGATAGGTATATGGCATAACAGTGTATGACATAATAGGAGTACTAGAAATGAGCGAACATGGTTTAATACTTGTAAATACTGGTAATGGTAAAGGTAAAACAACGGCATCTTTAGGTGTTGTGCTACGCGCTGTAGGACAAGGATTAAAGGTTTTAATTTTACAATTTATCAAAAGTGGACATGGCTATGGTGAACTTGAGGGTTTAAAAAAGCTAGGCGACGCTGTTACCATCAAATCTATGGGAAAAGGTTTTATCTACTATAACCGAGATAAAGTTACGGTAGAAGAGTTAGAAAAACACAAAGCAGCAGCTCAAGAAGCGTGGAAAACATTAGTAGAAGAAGTCAATTCCGATAATTGGGATCTCATCGTTATGGACGAAATCAACAATGCCATTAACTATGAACTTATCGATGTCAACTCCGTTGTAGACATGCTCAAACACAAACCGGAACGACTACATGTCATCCTCACAGGCCGCTATGCAAAACCTGAAATCATCGACATTGCTGATACAGTGACCGAAATGAACGTAGTAAAACACGCTTACGAAAAAGGCATAAAAGCAGCAAGAGGAATTGAGTTTTAAATATAGAAAATTTTCGAAAAAGTCCTTGCCTAAACTATATCGAAAATGTATAATATAGTCATAAGCACAAGGTGCTATTTTTTAAGACATTAAGTATGTATATAACTATAACCAGGAGGTTAACTATGGCTGTACATGATTACATTAAATCTGGCGATTTCGCTACTGAAAAACACGTTCCTGTTATCGAAGCTGCTGACAAAGTAAAAGCTGGTGAAGCATTCGACGTAAAATTATCCGTTGGTAAAGACATTGCTCATCCAAACACTGTAGAACATCACATTGAATGGATTAAATTGTACTTCGTAGCTGAAGGTACTCAATTGCCTTACGAAGTTGGCGAATTATCCTTCAATGTACATGGTGATGGTGCAACAGCAAACGAAGGTCCTGTAGTTGCAGTTTCTGAAGGTACATTAGCAGTATCCTTGAAAAAATCTGGTAAATTAATTGCTGTATCTTACTGCAATATCCATGGTTTATGGGAGTCTGAAAAAGATATCGTTGTTGAATAATTAAATCTATTCGACTTTAAAAGACCAGCCTGAGAGCTGGTCTTTTTTGTATGTTGGTATATCTTATATAGCTTTTTTATATGAATTAATATAACTTATTGATATGCATGTTTGTCCCCTTAAAAAAGATTTTTGTACTTTTCAGGTGGAAAAATATGTGTATATGCCTTTACAGTGCTATTGGTTTATGGTACAGTATATGCATGTTATTTTTAGTATAGATAGGTAAATGAGGGATAACAGTGGCCTTAATCGTTAAAAAATTTGGTGGCAGTTCCGTTGCTACACCTGAAAAAATATTTAATATTGTTGATCGTGTCCTTCATGAAAAGAAAGAAGACGATCGCATTGTGTTAGTTGTATCTGCAATGGGTGATACAACAGATGACTTGGTTGCTTTGGCAAAACAAGTGACATCTAAACCTTATGGTCGTGAAATGGACCGTTTGCTATGTACTGGTGAGCAAGTAACTATCGCTTTAATGGCGATGGCGTTCAATGAACGTGGTCAAAAGGCTATCTCTTTAACAGGTGATCAAGCAGGCATCACAAGTAGTGAGAACTTTAATAAAGGTCGTATTCTAGGTGTTGATCCTAATCGTGTGTTCGAGGTATTAGAAGAAGGCAATATCGTTGTTGTTGCAGGTTTCCAAGGTATAACTGAATATGGTGATATGGTAACATTAGGTCGTGGTGGTTCCGATACAACTGCAGTTGCTTTGGCTGGCGCTATGAAAGCTGATGTGTGTGAAATCTTCACAGACGTAGAAGGTGTATACTCTACTGATCCTCGCGTAGCGAAGGAAGCTTTCAAATTAGAAGAAGTTACATATGGTGAAATGCTTGAAATGGCTCGTCTAGGTGCTGGTGTTATGCAACCGCGTGCCGTTGAAATGGGTTTCCGTTATGGTGTACCTATTCATGTTCGTTCTACATTCACTGATAATACAGGCACAATTATTCGGGAGGATTATACCGTGGAAGCAAATAAACATATTATTACAGGCGTAGCTGATGATACTAATACAGCGAAAGTAGCTCTTGTGGGCGTTGAAAATAAACCTGGTATTGCAGCAAAAGTATTTAAAGCATTAGCAGATAAAAACGTAGACGTGGATATGATTGTCCAATCCATCCGTTCCGTTGGCGAGCCTAAAACAGACTTAATCTTTACAGTTGCTCTTGATGATGTAGTTTTAGCACGTGAAGTGTTGGAAGAGTTACAAAAAACAGTTGATATCGAAGCTGTGAATATCGATGAAAACATGGCTAAAGTATCCATCATTGGTGCGGGCATGTTGGGCCAACCTGGCGTAGCTGCACAAATGTTTGAAATCCTTAGCCAAGAAGGTATCAATATTGAAATTATCAGTACTTCTGAAATCAGTATTTCTTGCTTGGTAGCAGAAGAGCGTGTAAAAGATGCTGTTCGCGTAATTCATAATGGTCTTTTACTTAACAAACGAGGCTAATATAGTATGATGGATAGTCTCCGTACATTTATGGACGAGATGCTCGATGATCAGGGGCGCAAGGAAGGTTTTATTAGTGATTTATTGGCTAATTTAAAAACACAACCGATTCCTACATTAGAGCAAGCACAAACAGGCTATACAACAATGAGCAATCTTCATGGTATTTTCTATAATTACGATACGTCCGAAGTGACCATATCGTATAAGGTAGTACCAGATATGTATGCTCCTTATACATTGACGTTTCGCCAATTCGAAGTTGTTCTCGAAGGTCTTTTGACTAGTCGACGCAATTTAAAATGGCAAATGAATCCTAAGAAATAATTAAGAAGGACACTCTCGCAGTGTCCTTTTTTGCTGTAAATCTTTGTATTATTCTGTGATGATGAGATTTTGCAACTTATAATCTATAATTTGATAATTATTCTTGAAAATTCGTGTTAACTATACTGATGTGGTATAATAAATAGTTAGTAATACATTAAAAACCTATATTTATATATATACATATTACATAATAGAAAGAAGGGACAGTATGGAATTACATAATATATATTCTGGCTTTCGCCTTGATCGCATAGAACGCATTGATGAAATCAATGGTACTGCTTATGAAATGAAACATGAAAAGTCTGGTGCTCGTCTTATTTATATTGACTCACCTGATTCTAATAAAGTCTTTAATATTGCTTTCAGAACAACACCTCAAGATAGTACAGGGGTAGCACATATTATGGAGCATTCCGTACTTTGTGGTTCTCGTAAGTTTCCATTAAAAGAGCCTTTTGTTGAACTTGTTAAAGGTTCCCTAAATACATTCTTGAATGCTATGACCTATCCAGATAAGACAATGTATCCTGTAGCAAGTAAGAATGACAAGGATTTCCACAACTTAATGGATGTATATCTCGATGCCGTTTTCTATCCACGTGCTGCGAATGACCCAGAAATCATGATGCAAGAAGGTTGGCATTATGAACTCGATTCAGTAGATGATGAATTGACATATAAGGGCGTAGTATTTAATGAGATGAAAGGTGTTTACTCATCTCCAGATTCCGTCCTTGAACGTGAATTGATGCATGCCTTATTTCCTGATACCACATATGGTGTAGATTCTGGTGGTAACCCAGATAATATTACAGAATTAACCTATGAAAAATTCAAGGAATTTTACAATGTTCATTATCACCCATCCAATAGCTATATTTTCTTGTATGGCACGATGGATATTGAAGAGCAATTGCGTTTTATCCATGATGAATACTTAAGTCATTTTGATGCTATTGAAATCGATACAGAGGTGACTGAGCAGGCCCCATTTAAGGAAGGCCGTGTCATTACATATCCATATAGTGTAGGTTCTGATGAAAGTACAGATAATCGTACATTGCATGCTTTTGCCTATGTATTACCATCAGTAACACCTGAACAAAGCCTTGCCTTTGAGGTGTTAACTCATGCTTTATTAACATCTCCAGCAGCACCGCTAAAACAAGCATTGGTAAAAGCTGGCATTGGTTCTGATGTGTCCGGCTATTATTTAGATAGTATCCGTCAACCAATTTGGGCTGTTCATGCGAGTGGTTCTAATTTAGATATGCAAGAACAATTACAATCTATTGTAGAATCCACATTAGAACAATTATGTACAGAGGGCATTGATAAAGAGTTATTAGAAGCCTCTCTTAACTCTATTGAGTTTGCCCTTCGTGAAAGCGACTTTGGCGGTCGACCAATTGGTCTTGCTTATGTGATTCGCATGATGGACAATTGGTTATATGGCCATGACCCGTTAGAACTATTACATTATGAAGAGGCTTTGGTTAATATCCGCAAGGGTTTACAAGGTACTTATTTTGAAGATTTAATTCGTCATTCTATTTTGGGTAATAATCATAAAGCGATTGTGTCCTTATATCCAGAACAAGGATTACAAGAGCAAAAGGACGCAGAGGTTAAGGCTGAATTGGCAAATATTAAAGTATCTATGACACAAGACGAGTTACAAGCCATTGTAGATCAAACAAAACGCCTTAAACTTCGCCAAGAAACACCAGATAGTGAAGAAGCTTTGGCTACGATTCCGTTGTTAGAATTATCTGATTTGAGTCCTGACGTTGAAGATGTAGAACATCGTGAAAGCATGATTGGTCATACGAAACTTCATTTTGTACCGACCTTTGCAAAAGGCATTAATTATGTGTCCTATTACTTTAATCTAGGGTGCCTTACAGAAGAAGAATTATTTTATGCTGATATTTTAAGTGATATCATTGGGCGTGTAGATACATCTAAACGTTCCTATGAAGATATGGCAAAGGCTATTAACCTAAATCTTGGCGGTTTGAGTTCTGATGTTACGGGTATTAGCAAAGCGGGTAAACGCGATGAATTTGTACCGCTTATGATTGTACGTAGTAAGGCACTTCATGCTAAATTGCCTGAACTATGCCAACTTGTAAATGAAGTTATTCATGATGCACAGTATACAGATGTAACTCGTTTGACCGAGCTTGTGCAAGAAAGCAAAGCCATTTGGGATAATGAGGCTTTCCGTAGAGGTAATACTATCGTTAGCCAACGCGTTATGGCCAAGGTATCTAAGGTTGGTAAATTCCGTGATGATGGTAATTTAGGTTATTATCAAAAGATTAGTGAATTAGCTACTAATCCAGCTGCATTACCGTTATTGCCAGAAAAATTAGCCGATGTGGCTCGTAAAATTTTCCGCTCCAATAACGTAGATATTTTATTTGTTGGTGAAGAACATGAGTTAGCACCATTTACAGAATTGATGGCACCATTACTTGAAAACTGGAATGCAGAAATATTACCAGATGATGTTTTAACTATAGAGCATACAACGAGTAATGAAGGGATTGTTACTGCCGGCAAGGTTCAATATGTAGCTCAAGGCGGCAATTTTATAGATCATGGATTTACTCATGTTGGCGCTATGAGTGTATTAGAAACTATTTTACGTTACGAATACTTATGGATTCGCATCCGGGTACAAGGCGGTGCCTATGGTGCCTTTGCTAATTTCTACGATGATGGTAATATGATTTTCTGTAGCTATCGAGATCCAAATCTTGTAGAAACATTAAATGTTTACAAGGAATTGCCAGAGTATTTACGACAATTTACCTTGACAGATCGTGAAATGCGTAAATATATTATCGGTACCATGAGTGGTCTTGATTTGCCGATGACGCCTGCATTACGTGGGCCACGTGCTATGGGCTTGTATTTTAGTGGTGCCAATATCGAAGATAAGATAGCATTTAGGAAACAAGTTATCGCTTGTAAGCCAGAGGATATTGTAGCTCTTGCAGAAGTAGTAGAGCCTGTTTTGAAAGATAATAATATTTGCTCCATGGGGAATGAACAAAAAATTAAAGACGCTGGTGTCTTTGATAATATTGTATCCCTTGGATAATATATAGTTTATAAACTGATGACACTCTCACGATACATCAATATAATAATGTATTATTATATTAGTATATTATAGAGTGATTAGGAGATACTATTTATGAAAGGACGATTTGCACCTAGCCCAACGGGGTATATCCACTTAGGGAATGTGTGGATCGCCCTTTTATCGTATATATCTACACGTAATCAAAACGGCACCTATGTGGTCCGGATGGAAGATATCGATTTACAACGCTCTAAACGCTCTTTAGGAGAGGCCTTGTTAGATGATTTGGAATGGCTTGGATTTGAATGGGATGAAGGACCACGTGTAGGTGGACCTGAAGAATCCTATTGGCAGAGTGAACGATTTATACTATACGACAAAGTCCTTAATAGGCTTGAGGAACAAGGATTAATCTATCCATGTTTTTGTAATCGTGCACGTTTGCAATCTATTGCTTCTGCACCTCATCGCGGAGAAGTAGTTCATCATTATGATGGTCATTGCCGTGATTTAGATGGTTTTACTGTGGCGCAAAAGAAACTTGAAAAGAGCCCATCTATGCGAATTAAAGTTGCGGATTCGCATATGGAATTCGTAGATTTATATCAAGGATCACAGCATTTTGCATTGAGGTGCGGTAGTGATGATTTTGTTCTACGTCGCGGTGATGGTATGTATGCTTATAATTTAGCAGTTGTATTAGATGATATATCTATGGGCATCACTGAAATTATTCGAGGTCATGACTTACTGGAAACTACGGCTCAACAACTATTTCTATATCGTACATTACAAGCTGATCCGCCCTATTATGGACATGCACCATTGCTAATTGACACAGATGGTCATCGACTTTCAAAACGACAGAAAAGTATAACGGTAAAAGAATTGAGAGAGTGTGGTTGGTCACCGGAGCGCATTTTAGGTGAATTAGCTGTATTAGCTGGATTCATACCCAAAAGCGATGCACCGAGCATCTCTTTAGAATCATTATTAATATATACTGCACATACAAAAGCATTGCATTGCGAACATATTGTTTTAGAAAAATCAATATAATATATTGACAATTTTCGATATTAATATATAATATTAATTAAGAGGTGGTAAGAATGACTATTAAAAACGCATTAGCTGAAAAAGTTTGGGCTGTAATAGGTGCCACTCATAAAACCGATAAGTTTGGATATAAGATTTATAAGTGCTTAAAAGAACATGGATATGAAGTCTATCCAGTTAATCCAAATGTGACGAGTATCGATGGTGATACTTGTTATCCTAGTCTATCTGCCTTGCCAGTTGTTCCTAGCGTTGTTGATTTTGTAGTTCCAGAAGCAGCAGGGCTTGCAGCAGTTGATGAATGTAAACAATTGGGCATTAAGACAATCTGGTTACAACCCGGTGCGGATAAACCAGCAGTTTTAGCTAAGGCTAAAGAGGTAGGTTTGGATTACATTCAAGATTGTGTATTAGTTCAATTACCTTAGGAGGAAATAATGAGCGAATTAAAAGAGTTAAAAACAGCAGAATATCAAGATCTTCTTAATCAAGGTGGCGTAACAGTAATTGATTTCTGGGCTCCATGGTGCGGTTACTGTGTACGCATGATGCCGGTTTTCGAAGAAATCGCTGGTGAATTAGAAGGTAAAGCAAACTTTGTAAAAGTAAATACTGATGAAGAACCAAGCTTAGCTCGTGAATTACAAGTAGAAGTATTACCTACATTTGTAATTTTGAAAGATGGCGAAGTAGTAGATCGTAAAATTGGCTTCTTACCAAAAGGTGATTTACAAGGTGCTATCGAATCTAAATTCTAATTAGATTTATATAATATAGAACATATAAGGCTTATTAATGTATACATATACATTGATAGGCCTTTTTTATTGCTGTGAATAAACATACGAGTAATATCTTAAAATAAATATAAAATAAAGATTGTAGTTTAAATATTTAAAGAATACGATGTTTAAAGGAAAGTATTGGATTTTAGCGAAAAATACATGAGTAAAATGTGAAGCATAAGAATAACTTATTAAAAAAATGCTTTAATTTTAAAATTACTTATGCTAGTATTTAGTTAGATATTGTGAATATTTAGTGAAGTGTATTCCAGTATTTTCATTTATTTCATCTTTGCGGGGTGAGAGCCGCATAAGTTGGGAGGGAACATTATATGAATAAGGTATTCAAAGTAGTATGGAGTGCGACTAAAAATGCATATGTAGTTACATCTGAACTAGCAAAGTCGCATCAAAAAACAGCTACTACAATTGTAGCAGCCATTTTGTTTAGTGCCAGTTTGGGTGGAGGCATTGTTTCAGCATCCACACCTGCGGATTGGTATCGAACTGATCTTATTGGTAGTCAAAAATGGTTAACACCTGGTCAAACATCTCAACCAGTTGAACAAAGACCAATTGATTTGCATCAACAAGACCAACAACAATGGCAACAACAGCAGCAACAATGGAATCAACAATCTCAAAAAAACGGTAATGCAATCGTTATTGTTGGTTTAGGCGACATTAAAAAACAAGTTAATACAAATACTCATAATATCAATGTATTAAATAACAAAGTTAATTGCCTTGGTACTCAGTTTTACTGCTTATCTGATAAGGTATCTAAAAACTCTTTAGATATTAAGCAACTTAATGTAAGCGTTAATGCAATCAATAACAATATTAAAAATATTGAAAATAAGATTACTAATAATGTTACTAACAAGGTAACTAACAATGTTATTAACAATGTAAATAATAAGATTGATATTAAGATTGCAGAAAATAATAAGACTATTATTAATACTGTAAATGCTAACATTAAAAAAGAAATTCAAAATAATAACACTACTATTATTAACAATGTAAATCAAAATATTGATCAAACAATTAATAATAAGATTGAAGCTAACAATACAACTATTATTAATCAAGTAAATCAAAATATTGATCAAACAATTAATAATAAAATTGAAAATAACAATACAACAATCATTAATAAAGTAGATCAAAATATTGATGCTAAGATTGAAAAAAATAATACTTCTATCATCAATACAGTGAATAAAACTATTAATGAAAGTATTCAAAACAACAATACAGTTATTAATAACAACATTAAAAATGAAATTAATGCTAATAATGTAGAAATCAATAAGACTATTAAGAATGAAATTAATGCTAATAACACTGTTATTAACAATAATATCAAAAATAGCATTGAAGCGAATAATGTTGAAATTAATAAAACGATTGTTAATAAGATCAATGAAAATAATGTAAAAATTGATCAAAATATCGCCAATGTAAAAAATGAATTACAAGCGAATATTAACAAGGTTGATGTTAAGGTAGATGCTAATAGCAAAGCTATCAACAACTTGACTGTTAATGTTAACAATAACAGCAAGTCTATTGCTGACTTGTCTAAACAAGTTAACGAAAACACCAAAAACATTACTTTCAACAACACAATTGCGATGGAAAACCGCAAACTTATCGGCGACAATAAGAAAGATATCAATGATAATAAAAAAGCCATCGATGAGTTGAAAGGTAAAGTTGGCACTACTATTAACAACATCAACACAACAATTGATAATAAGATTAATGAAAACAACTCTAAGATTATTAATCAAATCAATAAAGATATAGACATTAAAATTGATAATAGTAAAACAAATATTATCAATACAGTAAACACTAATATTGATAATAAAATCAACGCTAATAACACAGTTATTAACGCTAACATTGATAATAGTATTAAACAAAATAATGTTGAAATTAACAAGACAATCAAAAATGAAATTAACGCTAATAACACAGTTATTAACGCTAACATTGATAATAGCATTAAACAAAATAATGTCGAAATCAATAAGACAATCAAAAATGAAATTAATGCTAACAACACAACTATTATCAATAAAGTGAATGCTGATGTTGATGCTAAGATTAATAATGTCAACACTACAATTAACAATGTGAACACTAAGGTTGATGGCAATACAAGTAAAATTGTAGATAATAGCAAACGCATTGCTGCTAATGAAGTAAATATTGCGAATAATACTACAAACATTAATAAAAATGCGACAGCTATTACAAACTTAACTAATACAGTTAATAGTAATAACACCCGTATTAACTACGTACTTGAAGCTATGAGCAACCATGAAGGTCGTTTACAAGCTGTAGAAAATGATGTTAAGAATATCAAGACTGATTTGAGCAATACTACAAATCAAGTCAATATCAATACAAAGGATATTGCTGATTTGAAGGGTAAAGTTGGTCAAAATATTGGCAACGTTCAAGTAGATATTAACAATATTAAAAATGATATTACAAACATCAATAAAAAGATTGATCAAAATGACATTGCTATCAATACAAAAGTAGATAATAAAGTTAATGAAATCAATACTAAGATTGACAATAAAGTAATTGCTATTGATCAAAAAATTGATAATAAAGTAACTGAAATCAATGCAAACATTGATAACAATGTAAATATTATTAACAAGAAAATCGATAACAATGTAAATATTATCAATACAAAAATTGATAATAACGATATTGCTATTAACAAAAAGATTGATAATAAAGTAAACGAAATCAATACTAATATTGATAATAAAGTTAACGAAATTAATGCTAAGATTGATAAGAACGATGTAACTATCAATACAAAGGTAGATAATAAAGTTAATGAAATCAATGCTAAGATTGATAATAAAGTAACTGAAATCAACACAAACATTGATAACAAGGTTAACGAAATCAATACTAAGATTGATAACAATGTTATCGACTTAAGCAAAAAAATCGATGCTAATACAACAGCCATCAATAATGTTAATGTTCGTGTAGATGGTGTTAAAGGTGATGTAGCTGGTCTTACTAAACGCGTAGATCGTCATGACGAACGTTTAGACTACTTGCATGACAATATTGTAGATAACTCTACACGTATTAGTGCTAACGAAGATGATATCAAGAAATTAAAAGGCCAAATTGGTACAACAATCACTAATGTTGAAAATACAATCAATGCTAAGATTGAAGCCAATAACACAGTTATTAGAAATGATATCAATACTGCAATCACTAATAACAACACTGTTATCAATAAGAACATTGAAACAGCTATCAATAATAACAATACAGTAATCAATAAAAATATTGAAACTGCTATTACTAACAACAATACTACAATTCTTAATAAAGTTGATAAAAATATCGATGTTAAAATCAATGAAAACAACACAACAATCCTTAATAAAGTTGATAAAAACATCGATGTAAAAATCAACGAAAATAACAAACAAATCAACAATACAATCAATACTAAGATTGGTGAAGTAAATGTTAAGATTGATGGCGTTAAAGGTGATTTAAATGGTCTTAAAGGCGACTTGGATGGTCTCAAAGGTCGCGTGGATCGTCACGATCAACGTTTAGATTACTTAGCAGACAATATTGTAGATAACTCTACACGCATTAGTGCTGTTGAAGATAATGTAAATGTTAATACTACTAACATTGCAAACAATACTAAGAATATTAATATCAATGCTAAAGCTATCGATGAATTGAAAGGTCAAGTAGGTAAATCCTCTACTGTTATCAACGATATTAAAAACCAAATCACTAATATCAATGGTAAGGTAGAAAATAACACTACTAACATCACAAATAATACTAAGAACATTGCTGTTAATGCACAAGCTATTGTAGATAATAGCAAACGCATCAACGAAACAAATGTTAAGGTAGAAAATAATACTACTAACATTGCAAATAATACTAAGAACATTGCTGTTAATGCACAAGCTATCGTAGATAATAGTAAACGTATTGATGCAACAAATGTAAAAGTAGATGCTAATACAACTAACATTGCAAATAATACAACTGCTATTAACAATGTAAATGTAAAAGTTGATGGCGTTAAAGGTGATGTAGCAGGTCTTACTAAACGTGTAGATCGTCATGATGAACGTTTAGATTACTTGCAAGACAATATTGTAGATCATTCTACACGTATCAGTGTTGTAGAAGATGGTGTGAAATCCAATACTAAAGCTATTGATGAATTAAAAGGCCATATTGGTACTCAAATCACAAATATCGAAAACACTATTACTAACAAAATTAATGAAAATAATGTAGTTATTAATAAGTCTATCGATAACAAGATTACTGAAAATAACACTACAATTCTTAATAAGGTTGATAAAAATATTGATGTAAAAATCAATGAAAACAACAAACAAATTAACAACACAATTAATACGAAGATTGGTGATGTAAATGTTAAGATTGATGGCGTTAAAGGTGATGTAGCAGGTCTTAAAGCTCGCGTAGATCGTCATGATCAACGTCTTGATTACATTGATGGCAACATTATTCATCATTCTGAACGTATCTCTGCTAATGAAGATGCTATCAAGAAATTGAATGGTAAAATTGGTACAACAATCACAAATGTAGAAAATACAATCAATACTAAGATTGAAGCAAATAATACAGTGATTAGAAACGATATCAAGACCGCAATTTCTAATAACAACACAGTAATCAATAAGAATATTGAAACTGCAATTAATAACAACAACACAACTATTATTAACAAAGTTGATAAAAATATCGATGCGAAGATTGTTGAAAACAATACGAAGATTGATAGTAAGATCAATAATGTAAATGTAAAAGTTGATGCGAATGCAAAAGCTATTGAAAATAATAGCAAATCTATTACAGCTATTCAAAATAATGTAGCTAATATTAATAGTAAAGTTGATGTGAATACAGCAGATATTAAAGCAATTCGCACTGATGTAACTAATAATACAACAGCTATTGCTAGTGTATCTAAACAAGTAGCAGGTAACACAGCAAACATCGCAGATGTTTCTGCTAAGGTAAATGCTAACTCCACTCGTATCGATGCAAATGCAGCAGCTATTGGTAACTTGAATGGTAAAGTTGATTCTAATGCGAAAGCTATTGAATCCTTGAAAGGTCAAGTAGGTAAAGGCAACACTACAATCGTTAATGTTGAAAAGAAAGTTGAAAATATTACAAACAACATTAAAGCTCAAAATAGTGTAATCAATGCTAATACTGTAAATATTCAAAACAACACTTCTAACATTAACAATATTAAAGCTAATGTAGTAAACGTTGAAAAGAATGTTAACAATATCAAAGCTGATGTAACTATCGTGAAGAATGATATTACTAACATCAATGCGAAGATTGATGCGAAGATTAATATTGTGAACAACAATGTTGAAAACATCAAGAATGATGTGAAGACTATCAATAATCAAGTTACAAATATTAAGACTGATGTGACTAGCATCAAATCTGATGTAACAAATATTAAATCTGATGTAACAACTGTGAATGCTAAGGTTGAAAACAATATTAAGATTATCAACGGTATTCAAACAGATGTATCTGGCTTGAAAGATCAAGTTGGCAAAAATACACAAGCAATTAAAGACTTGCAAAATGTAAGTGCTGATGTATCTAAGGTAAAAGAACAAGTTAATGCGAATACAATCAAAGCTAATGCTAACGAAGAACGCATTAAAAATGTTCAAAGCCAAGTAGAAGTTAATACTGATAGAATCAAACACAATACTGAAAATATCAATATTAACAAAGCTGCTATCAAGCAAAATGCAGAAGCAATTCAAAATACTAACGTTACTGTTCAAAAAGTAATCAACAAGGTTGATGAACATACTGCAGCAATTAATAGTGTATCTGCTCAAGTTAATAAAAATACTAATAATATTGCCACTATCAATGCATCCGTTATTGAAAATACAAACAATATTACAAAAGTAAATAACCAAGTAACAGCAAATACTACTAACATTGCTAAAGTATCTAATCAAGTTACTAAGAATATCAATAATATCAATGTAAATGCTAAGAATATTAGCGTGAATACAGAAAATATTAAAAACATTGATAGCCGTGTAAGAACTAATGCAAATGCTATTGTTGGTATTACTGAATCTGTGAAAGCAAATGCTACTAATATTAACACTGTTAATAACCGTGTAACAGAAGTATCTAACCAAGTTAATGACAATACTAAATTAGCTAAGGCAGTAGGTGCGATTGCATTGGAAAACAATGAACGTATCAATGTAATGGGCTTACAAGTTAACAAGAATACTGCAGATATTAGTACATTAGCTGAAGCTGCAAATTACAGCTTGCGTGCAAGTGCATTAACAATGCAAGATCATGAAACTATTGAACAACATACAGCACAAATTCAAGATAACTCTCGTCGCATTAGCAGTGTAGAACGTGAAGTTAAAACAGTAGGTGCATCTGCAGCCGCATTGGCAGCATTAAAACCTATTGAATACCATGAAGGCCAAAAAGCTCAAATCATGGCAGCTGTTGGTACATACAAAGGTAAAACAGCAACTGCATTAGGTGTTGCTCATTATGCAAATCCTGATTTGTTATTCCACGCTGGTGCTGCTTATGATGGTGATAATGGTGTAATGGCAAATGCTGGTGTAACTATCGGTATTGGCTCCGCTCCTACAGCACCTTCCAAACCTGCATCTCCAGCAACTGTAAAAGTTCTCGAAGATAAGGTTGCTAGCTTAGAAGCACAAAATAAAGAAATTAAAGAAGTGCTTGAAAAAGTATTAGCTGCTAATCCTCAAGTGGCTAAAAAGACAACTAAATAAGATACCTCCCAAAAGGTAGGCACTGAATACCTGTCTATCTAAGGTATGTATAACCGCGTAGTACACTCGTACTACGCGGTTTTCTTTTGATTTTGAACTTGAAGTTTTAATGTTGTGGTGAATATGTATAGCTGGTGGTGAATGGTGGTACATATATGGTGAAAATTATAAAAATAACCATATATAAGCGAACATATATTTGTGAAAAATAGAGAAAAACAGAGTAAAAGATAAAAACATGAAGAAAAATTCATAATTTCCTCAATTTTTACGTTTTATTTATTGTAACAAGTGGGGGATTGTGGTAAAATTTACCATATAGTGGTGGATTAGGAATGTTAGGCGGTGATTTTAGATGTTCATGGGGGAATATAATCACACTATAGATACAAAAGGAAGGTTGATTATACCTGCCAAAATACGTGAACAACTAGGTGATCATTGCGTGCTTTCAAAGGGCTTAGACAATTGTATCGCTATTTATACTGCCGAAAGTTGGGAGCAACTTTCAAAAACATTACAATCTTTACCATCTAATAAAGCTAATGCTCGCGCCATTAAACGCTTTTATTTTGGTAGTGCAGCAGAGCTTGAATTTGACAAACAAGGCCGAATCTTGGTACCTAGTGCTCTTCGTGAGCATGCTGAATTGCAAAAAGATGCAGTTATTATTGGTACTGGCGATAAGGTTGAAATTTGGAGCCGTGAACGTTTCGATGCTTATGATGCGGAAGTGGCTGAAAGTGTAGAATCCTTAGCTGAAGGATTAGAGGGCATTATATTGTAGGAGGCTATCGTGGAATTTAATCATGTCAGTGTGCTGTTGAATGAAACGGTAGAATCTGTTGTTACCAATCCAGATGGTATCTATGTGGATTGCACATTAGGTGGTGCAGGTCATGCACATGCTGTAGGGGAACGACTAAGCCCTCAAGGTATGATTGTCGGTCTAGATCAAGACGAGGATGCCTTAGATGTAGCGAGACAACGATTGTCCGATTTATCCTGTCAAGTGATGACGATACCTACAAATTTTTCAAATTTAAAACATGCTTTGCAAGAACAAGGCATTTACGAAGTTGACGGATTCATATTTGATTTAGGTGTTTCTAGTTATCAGCTTGATACACCAGAACGTGGATTTTCGTATATGAATGATGGGCCCCTCGATATGCGTATGGATAAAGAGGCGGAAATTAATGCGGAAATAGTGGTGAATGAATATGAACCAGATGAATTATTAAAAATTATTCGTGACTACGGAGAAGAACGATGGGCTAAGCGCATCGTTGAGTTTATCATAGCGGCACGCAATGAAAAGAGAATTACCACTACTGGCGAATTAGTGTCAATTATAAAGACGGCTATACCGGCAAAGGCGAGACAGGATGGTCCGCATCCAGCAAAACGTACATTTCAAGCGATACGCATTGAAGTGAACCGAGAGCTTGCTATTTTGCATGATAGTTTTGTAGATGCTGTGAGTATGTTGAAGCCAAAGGGGAGAATTGGTGTCATCACATTCCATTCCTTAGAGGATCGCATTACAAAACAAACATTTAAAGAGTTGAGTACAGCTTGTATTTGTCCACCAGAGTTGCCAGTGTGTGTCTGTCATAATAAGGCGATTATTAAAGCTAAAAATAAGGCGATTGAGCCTAGTGCAGGGGAAGTCGAAGTGAATCCTCGTTCTAGGAGTGCAAAGCTTAGAGTAGGGGTTAAACTGTAGTATTGGAAGGGGTTATTTAGATGTTGGCGAGAAAGGCTGTTGTGGGCCACGTTAAACGTGATGTGTTGTTAGGTGTACAAGCAAGAAAAGCGAGTGCTAGTGTTATATTTGATATTAGCCCACTAATGAAAAAGATTGTTCAAGGTATAGCAATCCTTGCGGGCTTTTTGATGATTATGATGGCTATGAATGCATATACTACAAAATTAGGTTATGAAGTAGTTAAAACACAACAGGCTGTAGTACAATTAGCGAAGGACAATGATACCCTTGATGTAGAGGTGGCATCCTTGAAATCTCCAGTACGCATTCAAAAGATTGCGGAAGAACAATTGGGGATGGTTTTGCCTGATTCCTTTGTGTATAGCACTAAAAGTACGACTTCAGAACGCAATGTACAAGCGAAACAGCAAATTATAGACTAGCAGGCAAAAGCAGCTCTTATGGGCTGCTTTAATTTGCGTATATAGAGGAGACGATAATATGAAATCCTTAAAAGATATTATTAGTACATTAGATGTACAAGAATTACAAGGTAATCAAGATGTAGTTATTCAAGATATTACAGCTGATTCTAGAGCGGTTAAACCTAATAGTTTATTTATTGCTCTAGATGGTGCTACAGTAGATGGTCATAATTATATTGATAAAGCTATTGAGGCGGGTGCCGTAGCAGTTATTGTATCTAAACCAGCAACTGTACCTAATGATATATGTGTGATTACCGTTTTTGATACCCGTCAAGCTATGATGGCTTGTGTGCCATATTTCTTTGATTATCCGGCCAATCGTATGCGTATGATTGGTGTTACTGGTACAAATGGCAAGACTACTACGACGCATATGATTCGTCATATTTTAAAGGCTCAAGGCCATAAGGTGGGTGTCATTGGTACGGTTCATATTATGATTGGTGACACTAGTTATCCGATTCATAATACGACGCCTGATGTAGTTGACTTACAGCATATTTTGAATCAAATGGTTCAAGAAGATGTTACATATTGTGTGATGGAGGTATCTTCTCACGCGCTAGCACTTGGTCGTGTTAGTGGCGTTGAATTCGATACGGCCGTATTTACGAATTTGACGCAAGATCATTTGGATTTTCACAAAACCTTTGAGAACTACTTGCAAGCTAAATGTAAGTTGTTTGAACAAGTTAGTGCATCCAATCAAGTTAAAGGAAGTAAAGGCGCTGTAATCAATATTGACGATGCGTATGGTCATCGTGTGGTTGAAAAAACGGCAGCTCCAACTATTACGTATAGTACATTAGGAAATGGTTCCTTAAATGCATCCGATGTTCATATGTCTACTAAGATGAGCCAGTATACTGTTAATTATAATGGTGAAAGTTATCCTGTATCTATGAATACTACGGGTCTATTTAATGTGTATAACACATTGGCTGCCATTGGGGCTTGTTTACAAGAAGGTATTTCAATGGAAGCCATTGATACGGCTTTGAAAACATTTAGTTCTGTACCAGGTCGATTTGAATTAATCGAGGAAGGGCAAGATTTTGCTGTAGTTGTAGATTATGCACATACACCTGATGGTTTACAAAATATTTTAGAAACAGCAAAGGCTATTAAAGAAAATCGCATTATCATCGTATTTGGTTGCGGTGGTGATCGTGATGCTACAAAACGCCCAATTATGGGACGCATTGCAGCAGAATATGGCGATAGAATTTATGTTACATCCGATAATCCGCGCACTGAAGATCCGATACAAATTGTTAAGGATGTAGAGGTAGGTGTAAAAGAAGCACTTCGTGATGGTACATCGTATGAGGTGATTGTCGATCGTAGAGAGGCAATCAATCATGCAATTCATGATGCTAAAGCAAGCGATATTGTTATTATTGCGGGCAAGGGTCATGAAAATTATCAAATTTTAAAGAATGAAACTATTCATTTTGATGACCGAGAAGAGGCTAGACAGGCTCTTAAGGAGATCTAATATGGCAGAATTTACATTACAAGAAATAATTGATGCTACAGGCGGCACATGTAAGGGCGATGTAAGTTTACAGTTTAAAGATATATCTACTGATACGCGTACAATTCAATCGGGGTATGTATTTGTTGCGTTGCGTGGGGATACGTTCGATGGCCATGATTTTATTAATGCAGCTATTGAAAAGGGCGCCACTGCGGCTATCGTTGAAAATGGTCGCGCTGTAGAGGGGATTGTCTGTGTTGAAGTAGAGAATACGTTGAAAGCCTATCAAGATTTGGCGAATTATCATAGACGACGTTTTCAAATTCCCGTAGTTGCTATTACGGGTTCATCTGGAAAAACGACAACAAAAGAGATGGTAGCAGCTGTTCTTGGTACAGAGTTTAATGTGTTAAAAACAGAAAAGAACTTCAATAATGAAATTGGTTTGCCTAAAACCTTATTGCAATTAACATCAGAACATGAGGCTTGTGTTGTAGAAATGGGTATGCGTGGGCTAGGTCAAATTAAAGAATTAGCACTTATTGCTGAACCAACGATTGGTATTATTACCAATGTAGGAACAAGCCATATTGAATTATTAGGGTCTCAAGAAGCTATTGCAGAGGCCAAGGGTGAGTTAATTCGCTGTTTAGGTCCTGATAGCGTAGCGATTCTAAATGAAGATGATCATTTCGTAAAGGCCATGAGTTCCATTGCAAAAGGAAAAACTGTTACTTATGGAATTCATAGTAATGCTACGGTGATTGGCAGTCATTTACGCTATAAAAAGGATGGCATTAAGTTTACATGTAAATGCTATGATGAAGTATTTGACGTATTTTTGCCTATGATTGGTGAACATAATGTATATGATGCATTGGCAGCTATCGGAGCAGGTCGTGTGTTGGGCGTTAAATCCAGTAAGATAAAAAAAGGTCTTAGTGAATTTACAGGCACACCTATGCGTCAAGAAATTGTAGCCTTTGATGATATCGTTATTCTTAATGATGCGTATAATGCCAACCCATCTTCTATGAGTGAAGCAATCAAAGCATTGGGGCAACTGGAAGGTAAACGTAAAATAGCGATGCTTGGGGATATGCTTGAGCTTGGAGATTTTACGGAAGAAGGTCATCGCCAAGTGGGTAGATTGCTTGCAGAAGAAGGCTATAGTGTTGTGTTTACCTTTGGTGATGCAGCCAATTTTATCGCTAAGGAAGCAAAGTTGGCAGGACTTGAAGTACATCGTTGTAATAGTCATCTCGAAATGGCAAATGCCTATAATGATATTCGTGAAAAAGGCGATGTTATATTGGTAAAAGGTTCCAGAGGTCTTAGAATGGAACGTGTTGTAGAAGAATTAAAAGAACGTGAATAAAAGGTGTATCGGCTGGCTTGGTCTAGCCGTAATGCCTATTTAAAGAATAGGGGAGTAATATGATTTACCACATTCTATTAGCATTTGTAGTGACTTTTATAATTACATTAGTGTTGGGCAAGGTTGGCATTCCTATGCTTAAATCTTTACATGCCCAACAAAGTATACGTGAGGAAGGCCCTGAAAGCCATCAAGCTAAGGCTGGTACGCCAACTATGGGAGGTGCTTTTATGATGCTTGCTCTTACGATTGGAGTGGCTATTTTTGCACCATGGAATGTGGCCACAGGCATGTTATTATTCCTTACTCTGGGGCATTGTTTACTCGGTTTCTTTGATGACTTTGTAAAAGCCGTAAAAAAACGTAATCTTGGTTTAACAGCAAAACAAAAATTGCTAGGTCAATTTATTTTAGCGGCTATTTTTTGCTATTTTATAACTGAAATTATGGTGCTTCCTACAACTTTGTGGATCCCTGTTATAGATGCTCATGTGCAATTAGGTTTTGCTTATTATATTTTAGCTTTCTTGATTATTGTAGGTGCTACAAATGCCGTGAATCTAACGGATGGGCTTGATGGTCTAGCTTCTGGTACGTCTGCAGTAGCAGCTATTGCTTTTTCTGTTATTGGTCTCATGATTTATTCCACAGAAAACTCTGTGGCTGCTGAAAGTGTAGCTTACTTTGGAGCTATTGTGACTGCTGTATGTCTTGGGTTCTTAGTATTTAATATAAACCCAGCTAAGGTTTTCATGGGGGACACTGGTTCTTTAGCCCTTGGTGGCGCTTTTGCAGGTATGGCTATTTTAACAAAAACAGAATTACTACTCGTGGTTATTGGTGGTATTTTTGTGATGGAAGCCTTGTCTGTTATTATTCAGGTTATTTCCTTTAAAACTCGTGGTGTTCGGGTGTTTAAGATGAGTCCAATTCACCATCATTTTGAGTTATCTGGCTGGTCCGAGCAAACCGTAGTAAACCGCTTCTGGTTTGGTGGTGCAGTTCTAGCCGTGTTAGGCGTTGTATTAGCTACTGTTACCCTTTAGTTTTGAAAAATAAATTACCTTAATAAATTTGTAGTTAGAATGGGGAAAATACTTAACTTGAACGGCGTTTAATGGTATTCTTATAAGATAAGGTGAATTTCGTTCTTACTTAGTATATTTGGGTGATAGAAATGGATTATGGAGAGAAAAATATTCTTGTTCTTGGCGCTGGTTCAAGCGGTATCGGTGCTGCATGGGTATTGGCACAATTGCATGCAAATGTCGTATTAAATGATTATAAACCTGTAGAATTTGAATCATCTACGCGTAAGAAATTAGATGATGCAGGTGTAACGATTATTACAGGTAGACAGGATAATAGTTTGCTTAATGGTGTCGATCGCATCGTTATCTCTCCAGGAATAGCCTTATCTATTCCTATTGTGCAAGAGGCGTTTAATCGTCATATAGAGGTGGTAAGTGAAGTTGAGCTTGCCTATGATGTTTGTAAATCACCTATTCTTGGTGTGACAGGGACAAATGGTAAAACTACGACCACAACATTGTTGACTCAAGTTATGGAGTCCACAGGATTGCCTATAAAAGTAGGTGGAAATATCGGTGATTCTCTCAGTGAAGCTGCTTTCAATATGCCTGAGGGTGGTTATTTAATCGCTGAATTATCAAGTTATCAACTAGAAACAATTAAATCTTTTTGTCCTCTAGGTGCCATTGTATTGAATGTAACGCCTGACCATTTAGCGCGCCATAAAACAATGGAAAATTATGCGGCTGCTAAAGCACGCATTTTTATGAACCAAAATGCTGAAAATTTTGTTGTTCTTAATGATGACGACCCTATTGTGGCAGCTATGAAAAAGGATGTACATAGTAAAATTCTTAGCATTAGCCAACACCATAAGGTTGAATGTGGTGCTTATTTTGAAGGAAATACTTGCTATGCCGTGTTAAATGGTAATGTTATTTCTGTAATTGATACAGAACAGATTCATATCAAAGGCGCCCATAATATTGAAAATATTTTATCCGTTATTGCCTTAACCTACGCTTTGGGTGTTGATGTAGAACGTATTAAGCGTACAATTGAAAATTTCCATGGTGTAGAACACCGTTTAGAACGTGTTACTACAATCCATGATGTAACATTTTATAATGATTCGAAAGCAACCAATACTGATTCTGTAGTAAAAGCATTGGATGCCTTTGATAAACCTGTTATTTTGTTGGCTGGTGGCCATGACAAAATGACACCTTTAGAAGATTTTATGAACGTAGTGAAGAAGAATACTAAAGAGGTCATTTTTATGGGCGAAGCTGCGGAACGTTTTGAATCAGTTGCTACAAAAGTTGGGGTAACGAATATTCATCGCGCTCAATCTATGAAGGAGGCTGTTGAACTAGGCTATAAACTAGCTGAGCCTAGTGATATTGTTTTGCTTTCACCAGCATGCTCAAGTTTTGACTGGTACAGTTGCTTTGAAGAACGGGGCGACGATTTTAAAAAATGTGTTAAAGAACTAGAGGAAAGGGGCTAAGGGAGTGAAACGAATCATTATTTCTGGCGGTGGCACGGGTGGTCATATTTATCCAGCCATTACGATTTACAAGGAAATTATGAAACAGCAACCTGATGCACAGGTCCTCTATGTAGGAACGAAACATGGGTTAGAAGCTGATTTAGTACCAAAGGAAAATATAGAATTTGTTACATTACCAGTACAAGGTTTACAGCGAAAACTGTCTTTAGGTACTTTAGTAACTATGGGGAAAACAGCGTATTCACTTATAAAGGCTAATTCTATTATTTCTAGCTTTAAACCTGATGTGGTTATTGGGACTGGTGGCTATGTATGTGGCCCTATCTTGATGGCTGCAGCTTTGCGTAATATTCCTACACTTATTCAAGAACAAAATGTAATTGCTGGCATTACTAATAAAATTTTAAGCCGTTTTGTAGATGTAGTTGCTGTTGGTTATAATGAAGCAGCAAAATCATTTGATAAGGCAAAGCAAGTTGTATATACAGGAAATCCAGTGCGTCCCGATGTATTGGTAGATTCTCGTGTAGAAGGTCGTAAGCATTTTGGTCTATCCGATGATATCTTTACGGTTCTTATTGCCGGTGGTTCTCGTGGAGCTAGAACTATTAATAATGCCATGATAGATGTTCATAAACATTTTCAGGGTAAGGACGGCATTAAATTAATTCATATTACCGGTAATGGAGAATATACATCAGTATTAGAAAAATTAGGAATTAATGATGGATCTGGTTTGGGGGAATCATCGTTGATTTTGCCATATTTACACGATATGCCAAAGGCTTTAGCGGCTACTGATTTGGCTGTGTTTAGATCTGGTGCTATCGGTCTTGCTGAATTGGCAGTACGCGGTATTCCATCTGTATTGGTGCCATATCCATATGCAGCAGAAGATCATCAAACGTATAATGCTCGCATCTTTGTACAAGAGGGAGCAGCACATATGATTGTTGACAAGGTTTTGACGAGCCATGATTTGATTGGTGAAATTGAAATGTTTATGGCAAACCGTGAATTGTTAGCTCAAATGGGGGCTAGTGCTTTGCATTTAGGTAAACCAAATGCGGCTCATGATATTGCTGAACTAGCACTATCTATTGCGAAATAGTTAAGGAGAGTTATTATGTTAGAAGGTATCCATAAGATTCATCTCATCGGTATAGGTGGATCTGGTATGCGCGCTATTGCGAATATTTTAATTCAAAAAGGATATGAAGTATCTGGTTCTGATGTGAAAGAATCTGATGTAATTGAACGATTTAGACAAATGGGGGCTACCGTTCATATTGGTCATAATGCTGATTATGTGAATGGTGTAGATGCTGTAGTTCGTTCTACTGCTATTCGTGAAGATAATCCTGAAATTGTAGCGGCTAAGGAACAAGGAATCACTATTTTACATCGCTCTGATATTGTAAAAGCAGTATTGGATGTAACGAATGGTATCGCTGTAGCTGGTGCCCATGGAAAAACATCTACTACTTCTATGATAGGTCAAATTCTCGTAGAAGGTGCGATGGATCCAACGGTGATTATTGGTGGTGAAGTTGATTATTTAAAGGGGAGTAGTTGCTTAGGTGCTGGTGAATATTCTGTTGTAGAAGCAGACGAAAGTGACGGATCATTCTTAAAATTAAAACCAAAGACTATTGTTATCACTAATATAGAAGATGATCATATGGATCATTATAAGACAATGGATAATTTGCTTAATGCATTCTGTCAATTTGTTGAAACATTACCTATGGACGGTAAGGCTGTTGTATGTGGTGATAATGACAATATTCGTGACATCATGGGTAAGGTTGATCGCCAATTTATTACCTATGGTTTAGAAGAAACTAATGATTATGTGGCTAAAAATATTCATTACGAAGATAGCTCACTCGTATATGATGTAGTCCATAAGGGGGCCAACTTGGAGCGCATATCTTTGCGTGTACCTGGAAATCACAATGTACTGAATTCGTTAGCTTCCTTTATTGTGGCTCATGAATGTTGTCATGTTCCTGTTGCTTCTATTGTGAAAGCCCTTGGTAAGTTTATTGGTGCTAAACGCCGTTTCGAAACAAAAGGTCATGTCGCTGGCGTATGGGTTGTCGATGATTATGCTCATCATCCAACAGAAATTAAGGCTACTTTGAAAGCGGCAAAAGAATTAGAAAAACATCGTGTGATTTGTGTATTCCAACCACATCGTTATTCTCGTACATTTTTGTTGAAAGATGAATTTGCTACTGCTTTCACCAGTGCGGATGAAATCTATATGACAGATATCTATAGTTCTGGTGAAGATCCTATTGAAGGTATTGATGGTCATACTATCCCTAATGCTATTAGTGAAGCGACACAGCAACATGTAAATTATGTGGAAGATGTAAATGATTTACCTGCTATTCTTGCTAAAGTAGTTAGACAAAATGATTTAGTTATCACTATGGGGGCGGGATCCATTAATCAATATGGGCCAAAATTATTAGCATTATTGGAAGAAGGTTTACAATGAAAGATAAGCATATCATCGTATTAATGGGGGGGCCTTCTGCAGAAGCAGAGGTATCTCGTCGTACTGGCGCTGCTATTGCAGATGCTTTAAAAAGCAAAGGTTATCATGTATCTACATTGGAGTTAAATCCAAAAACTGTATTGCAAGATATTGAAAACTTGAAGGGTGATGTTGTATTCAATGCAATCCATGGCCGCTATGGTGAGGATGGCGCTTTACAAGGCGTTCTTGAAATGGCTGAAATTCCCTATACTGGATCAGGCATCATGGCTCATTCTGTGGGTATGAATAAAAAAGTAAGTAAGGATGTGTTTAAAGGTGCACATATCCCTACAGCAGAATCCATTTCTTATAATGGTAATTTGCAATCTAAAGAAGATATCATTAAACATATTGAAGATACTTTTTCCTTGCCAGTTGTATTAAAGCCTGCTACACAAGGCTCTAGTATTGGCGTAACCATTGTAAAAGAACAAGATCAATTGGCTAAGGCAGTTACTGAGGCCCTTACATATGATCCAATTCTCGTAGTTGAACAGTTTTTAAATGGTCGTGAATTTACTGTATCAGTGCTTGATGGTAAAGCATTGGCAATTATTGAAATTCGTCCACACTCTGGTGAATATGATTATGCAAGTAAATACACAGCAGGGGCCACCGATTATTTGGTACCTGCACCAATTAGTGAAGACATGACAAAAGAGATGCAAGCTATTGGTGAACTTGTATATCGTGAAGTACAAGCGAGTGGCGCAATTCGCGTTGATGTTATGACTGATGATAAAGATAATATGTATGTATTAGAATATAATACAATTCCAGGGATGACTGCTACATCTTTAGTGCCTAAGGCAGCCAAGGAGATGGGCATTGATTTCCCTGAATTATGCGAAAAAATATTATTAACAGCAGGTTATGGGAAATTCTAAGAACTAATATATGTAAGGAGTGTAGTTATGGATGAGTTGAATCAACATCCACCCGCCTCAGAGTCAAAGGAGTCTGCTACTAATACTACGGAATTACTCCATGAGCAGGAGCATGATTCAATCTATAATGATGAACATAATTCAATCTATAGAAATGAACGGGATTTTGCGCATAATCATGAGCGAGAATTAGTTCGTAATCATGAACGGGAGAAAGCAGAGGTTAGAAAGAAGTTTCTAAAAATAGGTGGTGTTGTAGCCCTAGTGTTAGTTGGGTTATTTACACTTCCGATTCCACTTGGTTCTATAAAGGTTGTTGGCTCTGATAAAGTGACTGTACAAGATGTTGAGGTTGCCGGTGATATTGGGGAACCGGTAAATATACTTCGCATCAATAGGGAAACATTACGAAATCGCCTATCTAAAGATCTTCGTGTTGAAGATGCTCAAATAAGTTATGAATTGCCATTGACTATGGTTATTCGCATCGCTGAGCGAAAGGGGATTTCTGTTATACCCGCACAATTTGGATATTTAACATTGGATAAAAATGGGCAAGTTATTGCATCTGATAGTGTTATAGAAGATACGACGGTGCCGATGATTTCTGGTGTTAAAGGTGGTAATATACTATTAGGTGATGTGGTTACTGATAAGCCTATCGTTCAGGTTCTTGATTATCTGCGAGCTTTAGATGGTGATACGTTTAAACAAATTGCAGAGGTTAATATTGGTGATCCTGATAATATATTGGTATATACCGTATCAGGAATACAAATTCGACTAGGTGATGGTACAAATCTTAAAGATAAAGCCGAGTTAACAGCTGCTATGTTAAAAGATTTGCCAAAAACACAAGGTAAGGTTGAATATATTGATGTTAATCCATCATCTCCATATATCAAGACTGATAGGTTAACAGTGCAACCAAAATCTAATAAAAATAATAAATCTAAGCCAGACACCAGCCAATCTGACAAGACAGATACATCAAAACAAAATGATAATACGTCTAAATCAAAGCAAGACTAGTTATTGGCAGAAATAAAAAGGTGGAATAATGTTGTGAAACATGAACGATGGGCTATAGGTCTCGTTAGTTTTATATTAGGGTTTATGGTGGTAACCCAATATAAGATGACACAAGATAATATTGAAGAAAATATACGGTTGCAACGAACCGGTGATTTGGTGGCTCAGTTAAAGGATGCGGAACAAGAAAAAGACGCATTATTAAAACAAATAGACCAGTTAAGGGCTAATGGGAATGGTTCTGAGCCAGATGAATCCTTACGTAGAAAAGCAGCTTTAACTAATGTTAAGGGGCCTGGTGTAACCGTGTTGATAGAGGATAGTTCTAAACCGATTCAAAGTGGAGAAAATCCTAATTTATACGTAATTCACGATGAGGATATATTGCGTATTGTCAATGAATTGCGGGCCGGCGGTGCAGAAGCATTAGCTATTAATGATCAACGATTGATTGGTACTTCAGAAATTCGTTGTTCGGGGCCAACTATTACTGTTAATGGCAAAGTCTATGGTGCTCCGTTTACGGTTAAGGCCATAGGTGATCCGAAGACGTTAAATTCTGCGTTAACCATGCGTGGTGGCATAGTAGACTCCTTAAAACATTGGGGAATAAAGGTAACTATAAAAGAAGAACAGTCTGTAGCAATTCCTGCTTTTACAGGTTCTTATAGGGAAGAACACCTACAATCTAATGAGTTAGGAGGTAAAGAATGAATATATACATCTTTGCTATTGTAGGTCTTATACTAGGTGTTGTGGTGGGATGGTTAACACCATTACATATTCCTGCAAGTTATGCTAACTATACATCTGTAGCTGTTTTAGCTGCGCTAGATGCCGTGTTTGGCGGTAGTAGAGCCGCTTTAGAACGGGTCTTTGATTTGAGCAATTTTATTACTGGATTTTTTTCCAATGTAATACTCGCAGTCGTGCTTGTATATGTAGGTGATTTAATTGGGATTAATTTATATTACGTAGCGCTCATTGGATTTGGATTACGGGTGTTTATAAATCTAGCTGCGATACGCAAGAACATTATGACTAAACGATTCTAATAATTATGATTCGATTATAGTTGTAGTGGAAAGTTTTTAAATTATAGTGTAAAATAAATGTAATTGTTATAATTAACTCAGTATATAAATAGAAACATTCAAATTTATATTGACAAAATAGATAACGATAAGAGGAGGAAGTGCAATGTCTGATTTTGCAAATATTAAAGTTATTGGTGTAGGTGGCGGCGGTAATAACGCTGTTAATCGCATGGTTGAAAGCGATCTTAAAGGTGTTCAATTCTTGTCCGTTAATACAGAAAGCCAAGTGCTTGAATTATCCAGAGCGGATGTGGCTATTCAAATTGGCGAAAAAGTAACTAAAGGTCTTGGTGCAGGTGCTAACCCACAAATCGGTGAAGAAGCTGCTCAAGAAAGTCGCGAAGACATCATGAAGGCTCTTGAAGGTGCGGATATGGTATTCGTAACTGCTGGTATGGGCGGTGGTACAGGTACTGGTGCGGCTCCTATCGTTGCTGAATGTGCTAAAGAAGTTGGTGCATTAACTGTAGGTGTTGTAACTAAACCTTTCGCATTTGAAGGTAAACGTCGTCGTGCACAAGCTGAAAAAGGCATTGAGTTCTTAACTCAAAAAGTTGATACAATTATCGTTATTCCTAATGACAAATTGTTACAAGTTGTAGATAAAAAATGCTCTTTGTCCGATGCATTCCGTACAGCTGATGAAGTACTTCGTCAAGGTATTAAAGGTATTTCCGACTTGATTCAAGTTCCTGGTTTAATCAATCTTGATTTTGCAGATGTTAAAACTATCATGACTGAGCAAGGCGAAGCGTTGATGGGTATCGGTGTGGGCGAAGGTGAAAACCGTGCTGCAGATGCTGCAAAAATGGCTATCAATAGTCCATTGTTAGAAACTTCTATCGATGGTGCAAAAGGTATCTTACTTAACATCACTGGTAGCTCCAACTTGAGCTTGTTCGAAATTAACGAAGCTGCTGAAATCATTTCCGATGCTGCAGATCCTGATGCAAACATTATCTTTGGTTCTGTTATCGACGAAAACTTGGGCGATAAAGTACAAATCACAGTTGTTGCAACTGGTTTTAACTCCAGTGCTAAGAGTGTACCAGAATTTGGTAAAACAACTACTACACGTCCAGCAAGTACATCTGCACCTACAAGCGGTATCCCTGATATCCCTGTATTCATGAAACGCTAATAATTGATAGATATACTTACCATATTATAAAATGTAACTTATTAAGACACATATTTATATGTGTGTATAGGAGGTACCAATGAAAAAATTAGTATTATTGTCTTTAGCTGCAACAGTAGTTGCTGGTAGTGCATTTGCAGCATCCGTACCAGTAACTAAAATGAGTGATAATTCCACAAAAATTCAAGCTGATTATGCATTCAACCAACGCGTATCTAATAGCGGTGGCATTAACAATGATGGCTTTGGCGTATCTTTAGAACATGATTTAAGCAATAAATCTGCTCTTCAATACTCTTATAGCAAAGTAAATGCTAAAAATGGCGATGTAAAAGATCACCAATTGGCTTATGTTTACAAAGTGCATCCTAATGTGAATGTATATGGTGCTGGTACAGCTATCCGTACACATGACACTGAATTAGGTATTCAAGCTGGTGTAATCGGTCATATGCCTTTAACTGATAAAATCAATGGCTTTGCAAAAGCTGGTTGGGGTAATGATATTAAACACAGCTATCAAGTAGGTGCTCAATACGAATTGAAACCTAATATTGATTTGAACGTATACTATGGTATTGATAAATATAGCGTAGATAATAATGATAAAACTACAAAAGGCTTACATGCTGGCGTAGGTTATACATTCTAATCATAAGTAAATAAGTAAAACCACTCATCTTGGATGGGTGGTTTTTTGCATAAAAGATGCATTTTCTATACTTTGTATTTATGTATACAATATTTTTCATGTATACTCATTGTATAAATGTATAAGTTTAGGTATGATAATGTTGTAATTGTTCTTTTTAGTTAGGATGGTGTATGCGATGACAAGTGTAGCAGCGAAACACGCAAAAGGTAAAAAATTAAAAGATGTAATCTTTGTAACGGCTGGACAAGCAGCAGAGGATACAAAGTTAAATGGTCGTGAACTTGTTGTAAATGGTACATTAGGTGCTATTTATGATGAAGAAGGCAAATTAGTGTTCTTAAAAACTGTTAAGGAAGAATATTTAAACTTATCTGATACTGAACATATTGGTTATGCTCCTATTGCTGGTATTCCAGAATATTTAGAAGGTGCGGAAAAGGAATGTTTTGGCGATTCTCGTCCAGATGGTTTTATCCGTAGTATTGCTACTTCTGGTGGTACCGGTGGTATTCATCATTTAGTACATAACTATACAGAACCTGGCGATGAAGTGTTAACAGCAGATTGGTATTGGGGGGCGTACCGTATCATTTGTAGTGATAATGGACGTACGCTTGTAACATATTCTTTATTTGATGAACATAATAACTTTAATCATGATGCTTTCCAACATCGTGTTAAGGAATTAGCTGCTAAACAAACGAATGTTGTAATTCTATTTAATACACCAGGGAATAATCCGACTGGTTACTCTGTAGAGGATAAGGATTGGGACTCCATTCTTAACTTCTTGAAAGAATTAGTGGCTATAGGACGGAATAATGTTATCATTGGTATCGATGTAGCTTATTTAGATTATTCCGGTGAAAAGGAGGATGTGCGTGCATTCTTCAAAAAAATGGGCCACTTGCCTAAGGAAATCCTTGTTTGTGTATGCTATAGCTTATCTAAAGGCTTCACAATGTATGGTCAACGTGTAGGTGCTATGATTGGTATTTCTTCTGATGAAGAGATTGCAGATGAATTCTTAGAAGTGAATAAATCCACTAGCCGTGCTACATGGTCCAATATTTGCCGCCCTGCTATGCGTGCTATGGCTAATATTGTATCTGATCCTGATAAATTTAAAGCCTATGAAGAAGAACGCAATTCATATTATCAATTAATTCGTGATCGAGCTGATATCTTTAAACAAGAGGCGGCAGAAGTAGGATTGCCTATGTTGCCATATCGTGGTGGTTTCTTTATCACGATCCCAACAGATTCCGGAACAGCAATTTGCGAAGAGTTAAAGAAAGAACATATTTATGTTATTGCTTTAGGCAATGGTATTCGTGTTGCCGCCTGTGGTATCCCTAAATTCCAAATGAAGGGGTTAGCAGGGAAAATCTATGATGCTATGAAGCGATTAGGAAAACTATAAAGATATAAAATGCAAAAAGGCACTTCAGTATTTTGAAGTGCCTTTTAGTGTTAGTGAATATCTTTATGTTCTTTAATATCTTGATCTGCTTCTTTAGCTAAACTTTCTAGTGCGCGCTTAGGTGCAGTTCGTTCACCTGTTTTTGGATCAACAAATTCAACGCGATCTAAGGTGTCTGTGATTTGTCCTTTAATAAAGCCTAAATAGATGTTATATAGCTCTTTCTTTTCGGCTAATTCTTCAGGTGTGAGTTCTTGACCTGATTTTTTTTTAGCTGCTAGTTCATTTATACGTTTTAATGTATCGTTAATATTGCTCATAATTGCCTCCTATATTCTATATTAGAATAACATGATTTATTATAACATAGAACTTAATGAATACGTATGGTAAGATATAGATTATACGAGTTCGTACTTTCACAAGTGAGAAAGGAGTTTATCGTGCGTGTTACGAAAGCAATAAAGGCAGAGCAATTAGCATTATTAGAAGAACATTATTTTGATGCTAAACCTGCCCTTGAATATACAAATGAATTTGAATTATTAGTGGCTGTTGTTTTATCTGCACAGTGTACAGATGAAAGAGTAAATATTGTCACAAAACGATTGTTCCCAGCATTAAATCATCCGGCTAAGATGCTAGAGATTGGTGTTACAAAACTAGAAACTCTTATCAAGGATTGTGGTTTGTATAAATCAAAGGCAAAGAATTTGATTGCCACTTGTCAGATGTTGGTAGAACAATATCATGGAGAAGTGCCACGTGAGTTTGATCAACTCGTTAAATTGCCTGGCGTGGGTCGGAAAACAGCAAATGTTGTAGTGTCTGTATTGTTTGGTACACCTGCTATCGCTGTAGATACTCATGTGTTTCGTGTGTCGAATCGATTAAAATTAGGTATTGCTAAGACACCGGAAGAAATGGAACAAAAATTACAAAAGGCTATACCTAAGGAAAAATGGGCGGCTGCGCACCATTGGCTTATTTATCATGGCCGACGTGTCTGCAAGGCGCGTAAACCACTATGTGAAACTTGTTTCTTAAATCATCTTTGTCCATCAGCAGGAAAGGTTTAATATGAAAAAGAATAATGAAGAACTAATTGCTCTTTGTGCTCAATATGGCATTGAGGGTATTGATATTGTTAATGAATTAATGCGTTTTAAAGTGTTAGATCAATTGCTCTCTAGCAATGCTAGCTCTCGTGAGTGGGGTGTTACACCTGAAGATTTATATGCGTTAGCTGAAAAATCTACGGTTGATTCTTTTGGCTCAGTTCCTTATGATTTGAATACATTTCGTGCCTTGTATGGTCCGTCTTTTACGGTAGAACTTTTTGACTTCATTAGTGATACAGGTATTTTAGATGGTCTTGATGTAGGAGCTATGTGGGAGACGCCTGTTCGTGAAAATATTGAAGCTCATAGTAAAACAGGGGAACTCGTCCTTTATGCTTATGTAGAGGAATATGCTGGGATGATAGAAGAAATCTTGCAATCCTATGAGGATAAAAAGGTTGTACTTTATACAGCATCTCCTGTATGTTATAGTATTATTTCTCGATTGTACCCAATGGCTCAAATTATTAATCAATGGCCTCATCGCAGCTATTTTGATCATATCTTTACAGGTACGGTTGGTATGTTCCAATCTTCTGAAGATATCGTAGAAGAGGTAGCTAATGGTTTGCATAATTTAGTACCGGAAGGTACCGCTCAATTATTCTTACCTGCTACGATGGCTCAAAATCAATTAGGCTTAAATAATATGGCTTTACAATTCTTTTTGAATCAAAAGCGTGTGGAGTCTATTCGTGAATGGGTTCCTTTGGGGGCTTATGAAATTACTTATGGCAAGTATGATGTTAAAAAGATGCGTGTAGGCCTTCAAGAACGAGTAGGTGATGAATGGAAAGCTATTAATTATATTCCATTGCCTCATGGTGTATTTGCTCAATTACCAGTATTTACTGTATTAAATTATGGCTTATCCTTACGCTCTATCTTATTACCTGGCAGTCAAACTGATGTTGCCTTGGGTCAGGATGGTATTTATTGTCTTGATGGTCGTGTATCTGAATTAGGAAGAGCAGCTCTTCGCGAGAATGGTGCCTACTATTTAGCATTTACTCGTCATAGTGACCATGTAGATGTGGCATTAGGTACAGATACACCTAAATCTGGTGTATATTGGATGTTCCCAGATGCAGAATTAGCTTACATGTGGTACACATACTTCTCTAGCACTATTGGACAAACCTTGATACAAGAGATTTCTATGCTCGTTCAAACAGAAGAGTCCTTTGGGTATATGCTGAGCAGCGTGCGTCGTCGTGTACTCGATGTGAAGGACGAAGCGTTGTTAGTTAATGCAGTTCAATCTATTGATACAGCATATAATGAAGCTATTAATGCTGCACGTGCATCTTGGCAAGAGAATATAAACTCCTTAGGCGCTGATGTTATGCCTCCAACAGTTTCTATTGACATTGAAGATTACAGTGACTATAAAAAATAATTGTCAATATAGGTAATTTAGTTTACAATATATCGTATCTGTTTTAGAACTAAGAAAATAAACTTGACACATAGTGTACACTGTAATTAGGTGAGGAGGGAGGCAAGAATGGCTGTTATTAATTTCGAGATTTTCAAAGTTATCGGTACATTATCTGAAGATAAAGATGGCTGGAAAAAACAACTTACATGCACAAGCTGGGGAAAATATAATCCTAAATTTGACCTTCGTGCTTGGGATAGCGAATATACAAGCATGAAAAAAGGGATTACTCTTTCCTTAGAAGAATTGATTGCATTGCGCGATCTTTTAAATGAAAGTGATTTAGAAACTATTTTGGCGGAAGCGATTGAAGAAAAACAGGCTTCTAAAGAGTAGTTTCTTGATTTGTGCGTCCTATCGTGCTATAATCTATAAGAATAATATTGATTGCTGGAAAGAGGTGTATAGAATGAAACAAGGTATTCATCCAGACTATAAAGAAGCTACAGTTACTTGCGGTTGTGGTAACACATTCAAAACTGGCTCTGTAAAAGAAGACCTTCGTGTAGACGTTTGCTCCAAATGCCATCCGTTCTTCACTGGTCAACAACGTGCGGCTCAAGCTCGTGGTCGTATCGAACAATTTAACAAACGTTACGGTAAATAATAGTTTATGTAGCGAAACAATTATTGGCAGGGCTTTGGGCTCTGCCTCTATTTGTTTATGAAAGGAAATCCGTTGGGAAAAGAACGTATTAAGAAGTTCGTTGGTGGACAGGCAGTTATTGAAGGCGTCATGATGCGTGGGCCAGGATATACGGCAACAGCTGTACGTGAACCTTCTGGTTCTATTGTGGTGCAAAAGGAAGCAACCACGTCCATTCAAGATCGATATCCTATATTAAAGAAACCATTTTTACGAGGCTGTGTTGCCTTATATGAATCTCTCGTTATCGGAATGAAGGCATTATCCTTCTCTGCAAAAGCAGCTGGTGATGAAGAGGAAGAAATGTCTAATAGTGAAATTGTCATAACCATGATTTTTTCAACTCTATTTGCAATTGCTTTGTTTGTAGCCCTTCCTACATTTGTAGTTAAATTTATTCCTGGTATTCAAGATAATCACTTTATTTTGAATCTTGTGGAAGGTGCTATACGGTTGGCTCTGTTTTTACTCTATATTTGGGGCATTGGTTTAACAAAGGATATACAACGCGTATTCCAATACCATGGAGCAGAGCATAAGACCATTCATGCTTATGAAAATAATCTACCATTGACCGTAGAAAATGTGCGTATTCAATCTCGATTACATCCGCGATGTGGCACGAATTTTCTTCTCATTGTAATGGTAGTTAGTATATTTGTATTTGCCTTTTTAGGTTGGCCTAATTTACTAGAACGCATCGTATCACGCGTGTTGTTGATGCCTGTTGTAGCAGGTATTGCCTATGAATTCATTCGTTTTGCAGGACGTAGTGAAAGCTCTTTTGTGAAATCTCTTGTTAAACCTGGTTTAGCATTGCAATATATGACGACTAGAGAACCAGAAGCAGATCAAATAGAGGTAGCAATTCGCGCATTAGAGGAGGTACGTCCTCCAGAAGAAGATGCTTATGAAGATGATATACATTAAGATTGAGGTTACATATGTTAGTAGATAAATTACAAGTCATCGAAGATAAATTTATGGATCTTGAGCAGCGCATCAGTGATCCTGAAGTTATTGCACGTCAAGATGAGTGGCGTAAATTGACACGTCAACATTCGCAATTATCTGAAACTGTAGAAACTTTTAGAGAATATAAAAAGGTTCTTCAAGGCCTTGAAGAGGCTATGGAAGTTATCGAAGATAAATCGATGGATGAAGAGTTCCGTGAAATGGCTCAAGAAGAATTAAAAGAATTAAAGCCACAAAAAGAGGAATTGGAAGAAAAGTTACAAATTCTCTTGCTACCAAAAGATCCTAATGATGATAAAAATATTATCATTGAGATTCGTGGTGGTGCTGGCGGTGATGAAGCAGCTTTGTTTGCAGGTGATTTATTCCGCATGTACACAAAATATGCAGAAAGCCAAGGCTGGCGCTGTGAAATCATCGATTCTAATGTGCCAGAACTCGGTGGATTTAAAGAGGTTGTTTTCTCTGTAGATGGGGAAAGTGTATACTCTAAGATGAAATTTGAGTCCGGTGTACATCGTGTACAACGTGTACCAACAACAGAAACACAAGGTCGCGTACATACATCTACCGTAACGGTAGCGGTATTGCCAGAAATGGAAGATGTAGATATCGAAATTAATGATAAAGATCTTAAAATTGATACATATTGTGCTAGTGGCGCTGGTGGTCAGCACGTTAATAGAACAGAATCTGCTGTGCGTATTACACACTTACCATCTGGTATTGTTGTAGCGTGCCAAGATGAACGGTCTCAGCTTAAAAATAAGGATAAAGCTATGCGTGTATTGCGTGCTAAATTACAAGACCAAGCTGAACAAGAGGCTCAAGCTAGCATGGCTGCGGATCGTAAGAGCCAAGTCGGCACTGGTGATCGAAGTGAACGTATTCGTACGTATAACTATCCACAAGGCCGTGTAACAGATCATCGTATTAACTTAACACTCTATAAATTAGATGCTGTGTTAAATGGCGATCTTGATGAAGTAATTCAAGCCTTAAATGCTGCAGATCAAGCAGCTAAAATGCAGGAGGCTAACACAAATGCATAAGGAGATTTGGACAATCGGTCGTATTCTCCAGTGGACAGAGCAGTACTTTCAAAGCAAGGAGATGGATACACCTCGACTTGATGGGGAAGTACTGCTTTCTCACGTTTTAGGCAAAAATCGTATTTATTTATATACGAATTATGATCAACCCCTAGAGCAAGAAGAACTTGATCGATTTCGACCATTAGTTATTGAGCGTGCCAAAGGTTATAGTGTAGCATCCTTGACAGGGAAAAAGGACTTTATGGGACTTACCTTTGCCGTTAATGATAAGGTCTTAATTCCACGTCCTGATACGGAAACCTTAGTGGAGTACGTATTAGGTGCTTATCATCAGCAAGATTCTATTCGAATTCTTGATATGTGTACCGGCCCTGGGACAATTTTATTGAGTCTTTTACATTACCTGCCTGCTGCAACAGGTGTAGGTTTAGATATTTCCAGAGATGCACTCATAGTGGCGAATCAGAACCAAGCGTCTTTTAAATTAGAAAATCGCAGTGAATTTTATGAGTCAGACATGTTTTCTTATTTAGAAAATCATGGTGAACTTTTTGATGTAATTGTGTCTAATCCTCCATATATTCGTTTAGAGGATAAAAAAATCTTGTCTCCTGATGTTCTTAATGAACCTCATATTGCATTATTTGGTGGTGAAGATGGTCTTGATTTCTATCGACAACTTGCTAATCAATGTCAGCATTATCTTAAACCTCATGGTTTAGTGGCCTTTGAGGTAGGGTATGATCAGGCCGATGAGGTAAAATGTTTATTAGACGCAACTGGTTTATATAGAGAAATAGCCTTTGTAGCCGATTTATCTGGTATCAATCGTGTTGTAACGGCACGTGTGAAAGGATGAGATTGTGGAAACTAAGATTATTAGTGAACTTACAACAGAAAATTTACACTTAGTTGCAGAATCTTTGCGTCGTGGAGAGGTTGTTGCTATTCCTACGGAAACCGTATATGGTCTTGGTGCTAATGGGCTTGACGAGGCGTCTATGGATAAGATTTATGCCGCTAAAGGACGTCCCTCAGATAATCCATTAATATTACATGTACCAAATGCTGACAGTATTGAGCCTCTTGTGAAAGAGATCCCCGATACGGCATATAAATTAATCGATGCCTTTTGGCCGGGGCCGTTGACGATTACCTTACCAAAATCTGACCTAGTACCTGATCGTGCTACTGGAGGATTAGATCGAGTTGCCCTACGGTGTCCTGATCATGATATTTGTCGTGAAGTATTATCTTTAGCGGGGGTTCCAATTGCAGCCCCTAGTGCTAATATTTCAGGTCGCCCGAGTCCGACTACGGCACAGGCTGTATATGATGATATGAACGGTCGTATTCCTTATATTGTAGATGCAGGAATCTGTACAATTGGTGTCGAATCTACAGTTGTGGAGGTTCGAGAAGATGGTGTAACCATATTAAGACCTGGTGGTATCACTAAAGAAATGCTTGAGACTGTAGTAGAGAACGTGGTATATGATCCCTTTTTATCATCTCAAAATGAAGCACCAAAGGCGCCAGGTATGAAATATAAACATTATGCTCCTGATGCTCCTATGCGTGCCTTTATAGGGTCTCCAGATGATGTAGCAGATGCTTTTACAAAGGTTATTCGAGAACGAGAAAATAATCGAGGTGCATTCCTTGTTAGTGAAGAAACATATGATCTGCTAAAGGACAATGTGCAGGGCGAATTTCACGTATACGGACATCATGGTGATGCAGTTAGATTAGCCCATAATTTTTATAAATCATTACATTATTTTAATGAATGTGGTGTAGACTATATTTTGGCAGAAGGCGTTGAAAATTCAGGCCTTGGTGTAGCCGTAATGAATCGAATGGACAAAGCTTGTGGTGGACAGATTATCTATTTATAAGTAATTATGTAGAATTTATTATGTCCATTCATAATAGAAAAATGTCTTTACATATTGGATGTATTTGCTATAATGTATAAATAGCCACAAATATTGTGGTAGTAAGGATGTCATTATGAATATTTTATATGTATGTACTGGTAATACCTGCCGAAGTCCTATGGCAGAAGGTATTACGCGGGCTTTAGCAAATGAGCAAGGTCTAGATGTGAATGTGTTTTCCGCCGGATTATTTGCTGCCTATGGTGCTAAGCCTACAGAACAAGCTGTGATTGCGATTCAATCTATCGCTGATATTTCTGGTCACGAATCAAGACCTCTTACTATGGATCTTGTAAATAAAGCGGATTTAATTATTGGCATGACACAGGATCATAAATCCGTGTTGCTTCGTCAATTTCCCTTTGAGGAATATAAAATTAAAACGATTGCTGATTGGGGGCATGGTGCTGGGGACGTGGTAGACCCATTTGGTTCAGATCAAGTAGTGTATAATCAATGTGCTGAGCAGATTTATAATCTTGTCAAAGCCGGGTTAGCGTCATCTAAAGAATAGGAGATAGGGCTATGAAAATTGCTGTTGGTTGTGATCATGGTGGATTACATTTAAAACAAGAAATTAAGGAATTATTATCTACATTAGGGCATGAAGTGGAAGACTTTGGTACACATAGTACAGAGTCTTGCGATTACCCTGATATCGCTGAACCCGTAGCTCATGCTGTTGTAGATGGTACCGCAGATCGAGGTATTTTAATTTGTGGAACAGGCATTGGTATAGGCATTGCTGCCAATAAGATTGCTGGTGTTCGTGCTGCTTTATGCCACGATACTTTTTCCGCTCATGCCAGTCGTGAACACAACAATGCAAATATTCTCACTATGGGGGAACGGGTTATTGGACCAGGCCTTGCTAAGGATATTGTTACGATTTGGTTAAATACCGAATTTGAAGGTGGGCGTCATGCACGTCGTATTGAAAAAATTTCTGCTCTTGAAAAATAACACATCATTACTTAACTAGTTATTACATTATATTTACATATGTTTTAAGGAGGATTCCTATGAGTTTCTTAGCAAAACAAGACCCTAATATTAAAGCAGTTATCGATCAAGAATTAATGCGTCAACGCGATAAATTAGAAATGATCGCTTCTGAAAATATCGTATCCCAAGCCGTTATGGAAGCTCAAGGTAGTGTATTAACTAACAAATACGCTGAAGGTTACCCTGGTAAACGTTATTATGGTGGTTGCGAACATGTGGACGTTGTAGAAACATTGGCTATTGAACGCGCTAAACGCTTATTCGGTGCAGAACATGCGAATGTACAACCACATTCTGGGTCTCAAGCTAACTTTGCTGTATATTTTGCTATGTTAAAACCTGGTGACACTATTGTGGGTATGAATTTGTCCCATGGTGGTCACTTAACACATGGCTCTCCTGTAAACGTGTCTGGTACATATTTCAATGTTATTCCTTACGGTGTAAATGCTGAAACACAACAAATTGATTATGATGAATTCCGCAAAATCGTGTTAGAATCAAAACCTAAATTGATTATCGCTGGTGGTAGTGCGTATAGCCGTCAAATCGATTTCAAAAAAATGGCTGACGTAGCTCATGAAGTTGGCGCAATCTTTATGGTTGACATGGCTCACTTTGCTGGTCTTGTGGCTGCTGGTTTACATCCAAACCCTGTAGAATACGCTGATATCGTAACAACTACAACACATAAAACATTGCGTGGCCCACGTGGTGGTATGATCTTGTGCAAAGAAGAATATGCAAAAGCTATTGATAAATCTGTATTCCCTGGCATCCAAGGTGGTCCTTTGATGCATGTAATCGCTGCTAAAGCAGTTGCTTTTGGTGAAGCATTACAACCAGAATTCAAAGAATATGCAGAACAAGTTATCAAAAATGCAAAAGTATTGGCTGCTGAATTAATGGCTAAAGGTTTAACTATCGTTTCTGGTGGTACTGATACACATGTTATGCTTGTAGACGTGCGTAACACTGGTTTAACTGGTAAAGAAGCAGAACATCTGTTAGATGAAATTGGCATTACTGCTAATAAAAATACAATTCCATTTGATCCAGCAAGCCCATTTGTAACAAGTGGTGTTCGTTTAGGTACGCCTGCATTGACTACACGTGGTCTTAAGGAGGATGATATGAAAGAAATTGCTGACATTATTGCAGTTGTATTGCAAAATCCAGAAGATACAGCTAAACATCAAGATGCAGCAAAACGCGTAGCAGCATTATGTGAAAAATACCCATTGTATCCTAACTTATAATTTCTAGGATGGATATTGTTTAACTGAATTAAAGGTGAGCGAGAGCTATTCTTGCTCACCTTTTTTGTGCATATATTGGATATATTTATATGGCAAGATTTGTAAATATGTGATAGAGTATGTATGAATAGATAAAGACTGAGATAGAGAAGCTCAGGGTCGGATTATATAATAGGGGGCACAATCATGAACGTTAATGTTATGACACATCCATTGATTCAACACAAGGTTACGTTGATGCGTGATGTACAAACAGGTTCAAAAGATTTCCGCGAGTTATTAGATGAAATTACATTGTTGATGGGGTATGAAATCACTCGTAATTTACCGTTGGAAGATGTAGAGGTGCAAACACCATTAACAAAAATGACGGGTAAACGCATTGCCGGTAAAAAACTAGGAATCATCCCAATTTTGCGCGCTGGTCTTGGTATGGTGAATGGTATGCTTAGCTTAATTCCAACAGCTAAGGTTGGTCATGTAGGTTTATATCGTGATCCAGAAACATTAAAGCCTGTTGAGTATTATTGCAAATTACCTACTGATGTGGGAGAACGTGACTTTATCGTTACAGATCCAATGCTTGCTACTGGTGGTAGTGCGGCTGCAGCGATTACGTTGTTGAAAGAAAAAGGTGCTAAGAGCATTAAATTGATGTGCCTTGTTGCAGCTCCTGAAGGTGTAGAGGTTGTTAATAAAGAACATCCAGATGTACCTATTTATGTAGCAGCTCTTGATGAAAAATTGAATGACCATGGTTATATTTTACCTGGTTTAGGTGATGCAGGAGACCGTATCTTCGGTACAAAATAATTTAATAGCTTATTATATTGAAATAATATCCTGTTTATAAATAAAAGACGCCCGAAAGGGCGTTTTTTACTTGAATAAAGTTGTAATAAGGTATAAAATAATTATGTAGAAGTATTTTTTTATTTATGGTGGGACTGATTTCGTTTATATGGGACGAATATCGTTACTCTTGTCAAAGGGTAAAGGAGGAACCCTATGAATGAGTTGTTAATGGTATGCGAGCGTATAGCACCAGAATTGATGACAGTCTTAAAGGATCGCTACAAGTTATTGAGTCACTTAGCCTATGAAGAGCCTCTTGGTCGTAGAAGTCTGGCAGCGGCGACAGATATTTCTGAACGTGCTGTGCGGTCTCATGTTGACGCCTTGCGTGGCAATGGATTAGTAGAGATTTCTAAGCCGGGGATTTACTTGAGTGCTGAAGGCAGAGACTTAGTTCCTAAATTGAGGGGCATCCTACATGAATATGAGCGTGTTGGTGAATTAGAACAACAGTTGAAACATGCACTACATATCGATGATGTCATTATTACACCTAGTGAAGGTTCATTAATGCTCAAGCGATTAGGATTTACAGCTGCTAAGGTAGTGCAACGGATGGTTACAGATGGTTCTGTCGTAGCCGTTAGTGGTGGTAGTACTATGGCGGCAATGGCTGATGAAATGCCTAGTAGTGTATTACACCCTATTGTTGTACCGGCCCGTGGTGGTGTTGGTGAAGTAGTCGAATATCAAGCGAATGTAATCGCCTCTGTATTAGCAGAACGATGGCACGGTTCGTATAAGATGCTGCACTTACCTGATGGGTTGTCAAAGGATTCATTGGACATGCTTGTAACATTGGAACCACAGATTAAGGAAATTAGCGAAGTGATTCACAGGACTGATATATTGGTTTTTGGTATTGGTCAGGCGCTTCATATGGCTGATGTGCGACATATACCAGACGGTGTACGTCAACAATTAGTGGACGGCAATGCTGTAGGTGAAGCATTAGGCCAATATTGCTCTATGGATGGTTCCATTGTATATGCGACGAACAACATAGGGCTTTCATTAAGGGATATAGTAAATATACCGCATGTCGTAGCTGTAGCAGGTGGCTTTGATAAAGCTGGTGCTATTATCAGCGTTATGAGGTCTTGTAAAAAGGGAATCCTCATAATAGATGACCAAGCAGCAGAAGGTATGCGCCAATTACTAAATATTCCTGCGTTATAATTTAGTTTATTATTTTTAGTATTATATAGTTCTTTTGAGGAGGACAAAACAATGGCAGTTAAAGTTGGTATTAATGGTTTCGGTCGTATTGGTAAATGTGTAGTACGTGCGGCAATTAATAATCCAGATGTTGAAGTAGTAGCTATTAATGCGACTGGTGATAATGAGGGTACTGCATTATTGTTAAAATACGATTCCGTACATGGCACAATCCCTAATGAAGTAACATTTGACGATGAAAATATTTATGTAGATGGCAAAAAAATCCGCGTATTCCATGATCGTGATGCTTCTAAATTGCCTTGGTCTGAAGAAGGCGTTGAAATCGTTATGGAATGTACTGGTAAATACCGTGATGCAGAAGAGGCAAAAGTTCATTTAGAACAACCTACAGTTAAAAAAGTGTTGATTTCTGCACCTGGTAAAAATGAAGATTTAACTATGGTTATGGGTGTTAACCAAGATATGTACGATCCTGCAAAACATCATATTATCTCCAATGCATCTTGCACAACAAACTGCTTGGCTCCATTTGCTAAGGTATTATGCGATGAATTTGGCATCAAACGTGGTATGATGACTACTATTCATTCCTATACAAATGATCAAAAAATTCTTGATGCACGTCATAAAGATCCTCGTCGTGCTCGTGCAGCAGCTATGTCCATCATTCCTACAACTACTGGTGCAGCAAAGGCTGTTGCTAAAGTATTGCCTCAATTAAAAGGTAAATTAGATGGTTTTGCATTGCGCGTTCCTACACCAGATGTATCCGCTACAGATCTTGTTTGCGAACTTGAAAAACCTGCTACAAAAGAAGAAATCAATGAAGCATTCCGCAAAGCAGCAGCTGGTGAATTAAAAGGTATCCTAGGCGTATCTGATGTGCCATTGGTATCTTGTGATTTTAGCTCCGACCCTCGCAGCTCTATTGTTGATGCTGATTTGACAATGGTTATGGATGGCAATATGGTGAAAGTAGTTTCTTGGTACGATAACGAATGGGGTTATTCTGAACGCCTTATCGATATGGCAGCTTTCGTAGCTAGCAAAGGTCTATAATTGGAGGAATTTCTAGGATGAAACTAACCATTTTAGATATGAATGTAGATAATAAACGCGTATTTGTACGTGTTGATTTTAATGTGCCTATGAAGGATGGTGTCATCACTGATGACACCCGTATTCGCGGTGCTTTGGAAACAATTAATTACTTAATTGATCATAATGCTAAGGTTATTTTGGCATCTCATTTTGGCCGTCCAAAGGGAGAACGCAAACCAGATATGACATTGGCTCCTTGTGCTAAGCGCTTGTCTGAACTTATCAATAAACCAGTTGCCTTCGTAGATGATTGTGTAGGTCCTAAGGTAGAGGAAGCGGTTCAAGCTTTACAACCTGGGGAGGTATTAATGCTTGAAAACTTGCGTTACCACAACGAAGAAACTAAAAATGATCCTGAATTTGCTAAACAATTAGCAGCGCTTGCTGATGTAGCAATCAATGATGCATTTGGTGTATCTCATCGTAATGCAGCATCTGTAGTTGGCATTGCTGATTACATCCCTATGGGTGCAGGTTTCTTACTCAAAAAAGAAATTGATGCACTAAGTGCAGCTGTAGTACATCCTAAAACACCTATGGCTGCCATTATCGGTGGTGCTAAGGTAACAGATAAGATTTCTGTTATTTCCAATCTATTACCTAAGGTAGATGTTATGATTATCGGCGGTGGTATGGCAAATGCTTTCATCAAGGCGCAAGGCTGTAATATTGGTAGCTCCTTATTTGAAGAAGGCCAAGAAGCAATTGCCACAGACCTTGTTATGGAAGCGCGTGTAGCAGGTGCTAGATTATTGACACCTGTAGATGCTGTAGTAGCTGATGCTTTTAGCAACGATGCAAATACTAAAATCGTTGATGTTAATCAAATCGAAGATGGCTGGATGATTTTAGATATCGGTCCTAAAACACGTGAACTCTATACAGAAGCATTGGCTAATATGAAAACAATCATTTGGAATGGTCCTATGGGCGTATTTGAAATGGAAAAATTTGCTGCTGGTACTAATGCAGTAGCAAAAGCTGTAGCCGAATCTGATGCGATGACCATCGTTGGTGGTGGCGATTCCGTAGCTGCTATTGAAAAAAGTGGTTTAGCAGATAAAATTAGTCATATTTCGACAGGTGGCGGTGCCTCCCTTGAATTATTGGAAGGTAAGGTTTTACCAGGTATTGCTGCCTTAACTGAGGCATAATATGAGAAAACAAGTTATTGCAGGAAACTGGAAAATGAATGGAACCATTGCATCCGGATCAATCCTGATAGAAGCATTTACTAGTTTCTTAGGTGATAAAGACTTGGACTGTGAGATTGTTGTATGCCCTCCTTTTACTGCGCTTGAGAGAGCTGTGTCGTTAACAAAAAATACACAGGTCAGCGTAGGGGCTCAAAATATGGATTATCATGATGCCGGTGCATTTACTGGTGAGGTTTCTCCTCTTATGTTAATGGAGATTGGTGTTTCCTATGTAATTATTGGACACTCTGAACGACGTGAATATTATGGTGAAACTGATGCGATGGTGAATGAAAAAATTAAGAGTGCTTTTTTCCATAGCTTACAACCCATCGTATGTGTTGGTGAAAGCCTTGAACAGAGAGAAGCTAATGAAACAATTTCTTTCATTCATGGACAATTAAAACGTGCATTGCAAGATATTCCAGCGGATCAAGTAGAAAAACTGATTATTGCTTATGAACCGATTTGGGCTATTGGAACGGGTAAAACGGCAACTGCAGATCAAGCAGAGGAAGTATGTAAATCCATTCGTGAATATATTGCTGAATTATATACACCAAATGTGGCGGACTTGGTTCGCATTCAATATGGTGGTAGCGTAAAAGCTAATAATGCGCGTGAAATTTTAAGTGAGCCTAATATTGATGGCGCCCTTGTTGGAGGCGCTTCACTGATTGTTGATGAATTTACAGAAATAATCATGGCGGCTCAAGAATTAAGTAACTAATATACTAGAGGTATAAATATGGCAAAATTACAGGCGCCCGTAATGCTAGTCATCTTAGATGGCTTTGGTATGGGGGACCAAACAGATACGACGAATGCCGTAGTACAAGCAAAACCAAGTTATTTTAATTATTTGTGGGATACGTATCCTCATACAACATTACAAGCTTCAGGTCTTGCAGTCGGTTTGCCAGAAGGGCAAATGGGTAATTCAGAAGTTGGACATCTCAACCTTGGTTCAGGCCGTATTGTATATCAAGACTTAACGCGTATTACAAAGGATGTAGAGAGCGGAGAGTTTTTTCAAAAGCCTGTAATACAAGAGTTATATAAGCATGCTAAGCATGGTAAATTACAAATTATTGGCCTCATATCTGATGGCAATGTACATTGTTCTTTAGAGCATATTAAGGCCGTAATTGCTGGTGCTAAACATGAAGGAATTAAAGAGGTATATGTGCATGCACTTCTTGATGGACGCGATGTGCCACCACAATCAGCATTAACCTATCTTAAGGATTTAGAATCCTTTATGTCCGATATCAACTGTGGGAAAATTGCTACTGTAAGTGGCCGTTACTATGGGATGGATCGCGATAATCGATGGGATCGTGAAGAACTAGCTTATAGCGCTATCGTCAATGGCGTTGGCAATATGGCTAACTCTGCTTGCGAAGCCATCATACAATCCTATGCTGCTGGTGTGAATGACGAATTTGTAGTACCAACCGTTATTGATTCAAAGGGAACTATTTCTGAAGGTGATGCAGTTATTTTCTGTAACTTTAGACCTGATAGAGCTCGTGAATTGACAAAGGCTTTAACTGTACCAGATTTTGATGGCTTTAAGCGCGAGCCTATATCCATTTATATGGCGACGATGACAAAGTATGAAGATGGATTGCCTGTGCATATTGTTTATGAAAAGGATACATTAAATAATACATTAGGTGCTGTTCTTTCTAATGATGGTTATCGTCAGTTGCGCATTGCTGAAACAGAGAAATATGCACATGTAACGTACTTCTTCAATGGTGGTAATGAGGTTCCCTTTGAAGGTGAAGACCGCATTCTTGTGCCATCTCCGGCGGTTGCAACCTATGATTTACAACCGGAAATGAGTGCTCCAGAAGTGACCGATAAGGTGGTAGATGCTATTCATAGTAAAGCATACGACATGATTATCTTGAACTATGCAAACCCAGATATGGTGGGTCATACAGGAGATTTTAAAGCTGCAGTGAAAGCAATTCAAACTGTGGATGCAGGATTAGAACGTATTGCAAAGGCTATATTAGAGGTTGGAGGACAGCTTTTAGTTACCGCCGATCATGGTAATGCAGAGCAAATGGTCAATCATGAGACTGGAAAACCTCATACAGCCCATACAACGAATGTTGTGCCATTGATTTTAGTAAGTGAACAGCATAAGCATAACCAGCTTGCATCTGGTAAATTATGTGATATTGCACCTACCATGTTGGCGTTGGCACATATTGACAAACCACATGATATGACTGGTGAAAGTTTATTGGTAGATTAATTTAGTATATAAATAAGAGGTATTATTATGGCAGTAATTGAACAAGTCGTAGCTCGTGAAATTTTGGATTCTCGCGGTAATCCTACAGTAGAAGTAGAGGTATGTTTGGAAGATGGTACAATTGCAACTGCTGCAGTTCCATCTGGTGCATCTACAGGTATGTTCGAAGCTGTAGAATTACGCGATGGTGATAAATCCCGTTATTTAGGTAAAGGTGTTTTACACGCTGTAGATAATGTAAACGCTAAGATTGGACCTGCTATTATCGGCTATGATGCAACTGAACAAGTAGCGATCGATAATTTGATGCTTAAACTTGATGGCACTGACAACAAAGCTAATTTAGGTGCTAATGCAATTTTAGGTGTATCCATGGCAGTAGCAAGAGCGGCTGCTGAATCTTTAGACTTGCCATTATTCTTATATTTAGGTGGTTTTAATGCTAAAGAACTTCCTGTTCCTATGATGAACATTCTAAATGGTGGTGCTCATGCTGATAATAATGTGGACCTTCAAGAGTTTATGATTATGCCAGTGGGGGCAAAAACATTTAGCGATGCATTGCGTAGCTGTGCAGAGGTATATCATACATTAAAATCGGTACTTCATGATAAAGGTCTTAGCACTGCTGTAGGTGATGAAGGTGGTTTTGCACCAAACTTGGCTTCTAACGAAGAAGCGCTAGAAGTAATTTGTGAAGCAATTAAACGCGCTGGTTATGAACTTGGTACAGATTTTAAATTAGCTCTTGACGTAGCTTCTAGTGAAATTTATAAAGATGGTAAATATCATCTAGAAGGCGAAGGTAAAGTATTGAGCGCAAGTGAAATGGTTGACTTTTATGAATACTTAGTCGATAAATATCCTATCGTATCTATCGAAGATGGCCTTGCAGAAGAAGATTGGGATGGCTGGAAAGTATTAACAGAGCGCCTTGGTAAGCGCGTTCAACTTGTAGGTGATGATTTATTCGTTACTAATACAAAACGTCTTGAAAAGGGAATTGACCTTGGTGTAGCTAATTCTATTCTTGTAAAAGTAAATCAAATTGGTACATTAACAGAAGCCTTTGATGCTATGGAAACAGCTAAACGTGCTGGATATACTTGCGTAGTATCTCACCGTTCTGGTGAAACAGAGGATACATTTATTGCAGATATTGCAGTAGCTGTTAATGCGGGCCAAATTAAAACTGGTGCACCAGCTCGTTCTGAACGTGTTGCTAAATATAACCAATTACTTCGCATTGAAGAAATGTTATATGAAACAGCACAATATAAAGGTGATGCTGTATTTTACAATTTGAAAAAATAAAATATTCTATTCTTTTTTAGGATAGAAAAACTATAAAGGAGACTCCTTTGAGTAGTAAAAACTCAAGGGAGTCTCTTTTGGCTTATAGGACAAAAAGTGTGTGTGAAAACCCTTATAACATTAGATATTTACTA
>OGTS01000037.1_pt1 | contig 107535 bp, 97 predicted proteins | sample 1574681 | NCBI WGS metagenome assembly OGTS01 (sample SAMN03295829, study PRJEB24534) | human gut metagenome | isolation source: fecal sample 4 from infant 4 | host: Homo sapiens | place: USA: Pittsburgh, PA | collected 2014-07 | reverse complement strand
AAATTATATAATTATATAATTATATTTTTAACATATTTATATAAAAAAAGAAGCCTTACAGCTTCATGATATTTTTCTTAATTACAAATGTTAAATTTTTTTCAAGTCTTTGATCATCTTCAGGTGTTCTTTTTTTAGGATTACCAGTTCTCCCTCCACCTTTTCTTATTTTTTGTGATATGTGCCTTTCTTCTAGAAGTCTATCAATATTTCCTTCATTATATATATGTCCCTTGGGATTTAAAACTTCTGCCTTTTTTCCAAGACATATTGCTGCAACTCCATAATCTTGCGAAATCACTATATCATTTTCTTTCGTTTCATTAACAACATACATGTCAACACTTTGAAAACCACTATCTACAATTTTTACTGCACTATAGTCACTTTGAATAAAATGATTTATATCACAAAATATAACAACCTCAACTTTATAGCTTTTTGCTACTTTTTCAATAATGGAGATACCCGGACAGGCATCTCCATCAATTATTATCTTCATTAGAATTAAAGTCTCTTTTCTAATTCAGCTTTCATTTCTTCATATCCTGGTTTACCTAAAAGAGCAAACATGTTCTTCTTATAAGCTTCAACACCTGGTTGGTCAAATGGATTTACACCTAATAAGTATCCACTTATACCACAAGCTTTTTCAAAGAAGTATACCATATATCCAAAATAGTATGCTGATATTTCTGGTACATTAACAACCATGTTAGGAACTCCACCATCATTATGAGCTAATAAAGTACCTTGGAATGCTTGCTTATTAACAAAATCCATAGTCTTTCCAGCTAAGAAGTTTAATCCATCTAAATCATCAGCATCTTTTTCAATGTTGATTTCATATTTTGGCTTTTCAACGTTAATAACTGTTTCAAAAAGAACTCTTCTTCCTTCTTGAATATATTGTCCCATTGAGTGAAGGTCAGTTGTAAAGTCAACTGCTGCTGGGAATAATCCCTTGTTATCTTTTCCTTCTGATTCTCCATATAATTGTTTCCACCATTCATTAAAGTAATGTAGTGATGGTTCATAGTTAACTAATACTTCAATTACTTTTCCTTTATTATATAAAGCATTTCTAACTGCTGCATATTTATAAGCATCATTTTCTTTTATTGAAGGATTTGAATAAGCTTCTCTAGCATCAGCTGCACCCTTCATCATTTCATCTATATTGATTCCAGCTGCTGCTATTGGTAATAATCCAACTGCTGTTAATACTGAGAATCTTCCTCCAACATCATCTGGAACTACGAATGTTTCATATCCTTCTGAATCAGCTAATGTTTTTAATGCACCCTTTGCTTTATCAGTTGTAGCATAGATTCTCTTTCTAGCTTCTTCAACACCATATTTCTTTTCTACATATGATTTTAAAATTCTGAAAGCGATTGCGGGCTCAGTTGTAGTTCCTGATTTAGATATTATATTTAAGCTAACATCCTTACCTTCTATTGCTTGTAAAAGTTCTGCCATATATGTTGAACTTATGTTGTTTCCTACGTAGAAAATCTTAGGAGCTTTTCTTTTATCATTATCTAATGCATTGTGGAAATTATTAGTTAACATTTCTATAGCCGCTCTAGCTCCAAGATATGAACCACCGATTCCGATTACTATTAAAACTTCTGAATCAGATTGAATCTTTTCAGCAGACTTTTTTATTCTTTCAAATTCGTCTTTGTCATAATTAACAGGTAGATCAATCCATCCCAAGAAGTCATTACCTGCGCCTGTTCCATTGTGTAATTTATCATGTGCACATTTCACCATATCTTCCATATAGTCAACTTCAGATGTAGCTAAATAAGGTGCTACTTTTGATAAATCTAACGATATACCTTTATTCATTTTTTCTTCTACCTCCATATACAATAAAATATTCTTCATTGTTCCATTATAACATAAATTATGTATTTAATTACTTGCTATACGATTTTTTTTATTATTATAATTGCAGAAACTTTTTAGTAGTTTCTATAATTTATTATGTGCATCTAGAGAAATTTAAGTACTATTATTTATAATAATAATGAAAAAAATAAGGAGGAATAGATATACACTATTCCTCTTATTTATTAAAATATTAAATGATGATTGTTAATATTTTAAATTTAGAATCTACAACAGCATTTGTTCTTTCTGCATTTCTTTACTTTATCAACATATGCTTGAACTTCTTGTTTTGCTTTTTCGTATCCAGCATCATAACCTTCTTTGTATCCTGCATCATATCCACATTTGTATTGATTTTTGCATTTCTTTTTTAATCCTTCTTCATAGCCTTCACAATATCCTTCTTCTATTCCGCCTATGAAGCATTCGCCACAACTATCACAGCATCTATGGCTAATAAAATTACAATCAGATTTTGAACGGCCACATTCTGGTTCATCGCAAGATCTTTCATAAGAGCTAAAGCTAAAATTATCATCACTTGAACTCATATCTTCAGATACAGAACTAAAGTCACAATCATACTCGCACTCTGGTGTACATCTTGGAGGACATTCTGGTGTGCATACTGTATGACATCTGCATTTTTTATGTGGTCTGTATTCACTATATTCACAACAATCTATTTCTTCTGAAGCACAACTCAAATTACAATCATGTCCACATTCTGGTGTGCATGCACTATGACATTTACATTTCTTGCATCCACAAGAATTACAGCCATGACGTTCTTCTGAACCACAGCTTAAATTACAATCGTATCCACATTCTGGTGTGCATACTGGAGGACATTCTGGTGTGCATGCACTATGACATTTACATTTCCTGCATCCACAAGAATTACAGCCATGACGTTCTTCTGAATCACAGCTTAAATTACAATCGTATCCACATTCTGGTGTGCATACTGGAGGACATTCTGGTGTGCATGCACTATGACACTTATCTTTTCTACAGCCACAAGAATTGCAACAGTGAATTTCTTCTGAAGCACAACTTAAATTGCAATCATATCCACAATCTGGAGTACTTTCTGAAGAATACTCTGGTGTACAGTGACAATGTCTTGTACATTTATTACAAGATTTTTTTCCACCCCAACAACTTTTTTCTTTGCAACTACATTTATTATATGGTTGACAGCAACCATGTTTTCTGTTTTTCATGTTCTTCTCTCCTTTGTAGCAAAACATAATGCTCTATAGCATTTGTTAATATTAAAACTTAAATATTTTTTCAATATTTTAGAATCTATGGCTTTCTAAATTTCTTCAATTAGTATTCCGTGAAACTTAAGAATTACCTGATATTATATTATGCTAGAAGTCTCGATTTGTTATCATTTTATATGATTCATTTTCATAGATTTATGTAAATATAAAAAGCCCAGACTTATATTATTACAATCTATAAATCTGAACTCAATTTAAATACTATAGTATTATATTTTGCTACATTTTGAGCTATAAAACAATTTTTCTACAAGTATTACAATATACTCTTTATACTCTTTGGGTTAGCATTTTTAGTTATTTATTATTGTTAATAAATTTTCAAAACTAAATATACTGTTTGTTTCAAAGCTTTCATAAAGTGATTCTACATTTTCTTCTGAATGTTCAATGTCTTTAGAATACAGCTTTACTATATCTACTTGACTATTCAAGCTAAACTCTTCATTATTTTTACACCATCTAACCACATCTAACTCTTCTATTATCAACATGCTTATAACTGCCATTTTAATTTTTGCAGATACATCATAATCAAAAACAGCCTTCATAAAATATCTAAATATAAAATATACTATAATTTGTTCATACTCATATAATCTATCCACATAATATGACTTAAACTTATTATGTTTTTCCACATAAAATTCACAACCATAATTTTCCCCATAAAAATGTTTTATTGCTTCATCTAAAACTAAAGGACATTCTTCATTTATATGATCAATATCTTTGTACACTTCAAAATATTTCTTTATGTTATCATATCTAAATTCTTTATTGTTTTTTAAACTTTTCAAACTATCAATGTAGTTGTTTATAAATTTATCATCAGAATATTTTTTTCTAACCTGAACTATTTCATCAATTTTATCTTCATCTATTTTTTTCTGAATTTCATCAGTAAAACTTAAAACAATAGATATCCTATGGCTTAACTCCATAGAACGATTTTGTATTATATTCATAATAAGATTTCTTGATGTTGAAAGTTGCATAAAAATATCATAACTTATATCATTATAAGCTGATACCATATCATCATCTTCTACAACATCAAATTCAGTGATATTTGTTTTTCCTAATATTATTCTCGCTGCTTCTGGACATGATAAAGATAATCCTACTTCACGTATACTTCCAAACTCTTCTGTAAACCTAGGGTATTCCTTGCATGTATAGCATAAATGTTCTTCTCCAAGTTCATTATAAATATCACATAAATCTCTATCATTTAAAAATGCACATCTATTTCCTTTAAGAATAAAAATATTGTCCCCATCTTCATCTTGCACTATTTCATTTTTTAATCTGTTTCCAAACTTACCTTTAACACATTTATAATAATCATATGTTTCATCATCAACTACTATCTCCCATCCAGCACAGCATGTATCCTCACATTCTGAAGCAATGCATTTAAATTTTTTAAAATAATCTGGTACTCGTGTTCTCATTTTATTACCTCATCTAGTATTGTTATTTATAAATTTCACTTTTATATCCATTATTAATTCTTATAATAACTATCATTAATCCAATTTTCAACTATGTATTATATTTTTCATATCAATCAAGAAAAAATCCTGATAAACCTATTAATATAGTTTTTTCAAGATTTTATTATAAAATATTATTGAAATTAAGCAAGTTGTTCTTGTAGGAGTTGTATTAAATTGAGGTTTTTCAAACCGAATTTGATACAGCTCTTTTCTATACTCTATAATATAATGCCTCCATAACATCATAAAGCATTCTTGCTGAATCATCATGGGCTATAATATTGTTTTTTCAACGGTTAGTATCAAATTATCTTGATACAGCCCCTCTATTTATAATCTGACGATATTTCACCTTATTTACACATTTTATTCTAATTTACCAATTTTCTTTTGCCACCATATTAACACCACGTTTTTTGTTTTAATCGTACCACTGTGTATTACTTTATGAAATACACTAAAATCAACTCCACATATATCCATTAAAAAAACATTATTTCAATGCATATTTTTTTAAATAGGCATATTGGATAATTCCTACTATATAACTTTTTTTCTAGAAATCACTTTGATTTTAGTATATTTGTATATTATTACTTAGGTATTTGCTCAACTGCACACTGGTTGATTGTAAAATCTATCTCATTTCCATATTCTTCTTGCAATCTAGATAAAGCCCTTTTAGCTTCATCCTCTGTATTGTATTCTCCTATTGTAAAAATAAATCCACCATCTTCATTTTTAATCTGAGAAATTTCTTCGTTCTGATATTTCTTCAATAATTGTTGTATTTCCCTTGTAGATGATATCACGCTACTCCTTAATAAGTATATCGTCTGGCCTGGTCTTTTTTCTCCATCTGTATAGTAAGCATCTTGATAAAATTGAATCGTAACTTCTCCAGGATCATGGTATTCTATCAATTCATAATTATATAATTGTTTCAATTGGACTACAAAACTCAAAGTGTTCTCATCAAGCGACTCAACCATATAAATATCTTTGCATGCTTTTAAAGAATGTATCTGGTTCTTAATGTTGTTAAATATAACTGTTTTGTATTGTGCATCAACATTATAAAATGAAAATTCCATTCTTGCAGGAGCATAATGAAATTCTGTAGAATAGCTTAATACTTTATTTGAAATCAACCCATCTTCTAAGAATTGAAATGTAACTGCGCGTTCATCTACTGATACATTTATAGATACTTGATCAATGTTCTCTCCACCACTTCCATTTCTTAATGCCTGTACCAATGTTTTAATAACTGGGATATTGCTCGCATACGCATACATGGCAGGAACGTTAGCAGTAATCAATAGTAAAGCAAAACAAGCTGCTACTGCCAAACCAGATCTTTTGACAACAAGCATTCTTTTCTTCTTATTCCATTTCTGTTGACCTTTTTTTAATGATTCTATTAATTTATCATCAGGTATTGCTATAGAATCATACAATTCCTTCCCTGTATCCATCATTTATTGCCTCCCTCCAAATAAGATTTCATTTTTTCTAAACTACGATATATTTTTGATTTTATGGTGCTTTGAGGCATTTCAAGAATATCTGACATTTCCTTATATGTACGTTCTTCAAAATATTTTAGAATAACATAGGACTTTTCATCTGGCTCTAACATATCAATTGCATGGTATAAATCCAAATTTTGATCTTGTCCCGTTTCTTCTACTTTTACTTCTGCCATATAATCTTCGTATGGAGTAAGTTTTGATTTCTTACGTAGTGTTTCCAATGAAGTATTTATTATAATCCGAGTCATCCAAGTAAGAAAATAGTCCATCTCTCGTAAATCCTTCAAATGTACAAGTCCCTTATACATAGCATCGCTTACAATCTCCAATGCTTCCTGTTCATTTTTCACATAGCTGTATGCAATTCGGTAGAATTTTTGCCGATTTTCCATCATCAGTTCTGCATACCTACATTCGTTAATATGTTTCACATTTATACCACCTATACTTTATTCTTATATTTCAGATACTGCATGGTAACATTTATGCCATATCTACCTTTTTCCTTATATGCATGCTGGATATAAAGAACTATATGCGCTTTCGGCAAATGAAACTTCAGCTGATAATTTCGTAAGTACAACCCCAAAAATAATCCAAAGTTTATTTGCCTCAATATGTCATTCCATTTTTTATTTTAACAACCATTGCTTTATTCGTATCAATCAATGATTTGCTTATCTGTTTAATTTCCTAATGTCAGATAATTTTTACTTTCCAAATCCTTGATCATATTATTGCAAATAATGGCGGTTCCTTCAACCTGATCTAATCCCTCGAAGATTTCTGCATCTGCAACATTTGTATAGACACCATCATTCGCAACCAATTCGATTGTTTCTCTTTCTGATACTCCACTTCTCTGCAATATTAGTCTCCTTGCTCCGAACTCAAGACCATTCACAGCATCCTTTGTAACAATAATTGGAGTGTTAACTAGCGTAAATGCCTGATAAATTTGGAATTTTCCTTCAAATTCTCTTCCCCATACAGCAGAATCTCCACCAGATCCGCTTGTATATGGACCCACAATAACTGCGATGATCTCATCTGTACCATCTCCGTTTAAATCCACATAATTATAGTAATATTTTGTTGTGCTTAATTGATCATTAGGGATTTCATAGTATTCGATAATAGCTTTTTCCAACGCTTCATTGGGTTCTGTTTCTGCCATTACTTGATTTACACCTTCAGGTAGCCATCCGGTATAAAGCTGATCTATATCAAACAAATGTTCATTATCCGCACTATAATTTGGTGTAATTTCTAACGAAACAAGTCCTGATTGCTGATACAACTGAACGGTAGCATCTTCTACATTCCAGGTTTTCCATGTCGCTCCACCCTCTGATAGCTCATCATTGGAACTCATAGGTTCTCCATATAATCTTATTAGCTCATCTGCGTATGTGTCCGCATCATCTTTTTCGAATTTCATGATTACATCCATTACACATTCGTTTTCATCATACAACGTTCCCACTTCGATTGTCTCACCAAATAGTTCTACATGATAAATACGACCAATTTTTGTAGTTCCGTCTCCAGCTATATTTTCTTCTCCGCCCCCAAGCAGTACTGCTGACTCAGCATCACTTTTTCCAATAAGATTGATGCATTCTTTTAATATAGTTTCCGCATCTAAAAATGATTCTGATGCCGTATCAGTATTTGTTAGCACTGTTTTTTCTTGTATTACTTTAACCTGGGCAGACTCAACATAATTGTCTGAAGCCACAGATCCATATACTGTCACTCCAATAAGCATACCTGCAGTCAATAAACATAAAGCAATTTGTTTTTTCATAAATTCAAGTTCTCTCCTTTAATCTCTTTTAATAATTAGATGCATTAAAGAGTTATTTGGTCGAAATAATTTTGCAATTCTTTAAAATTAAAATCATGCGATTCTTCCCCTACTGATTAATAGACTTTACATAAGTTAGAAATGATTTTTTAGTTCTTCATCGATTCTTAATCTTTAAAATAATAGACGTGAAAAAATCTTACCGTTTCTCAGTTATCATTTCTAGAAATAAGTAAGATTTTCTTATCTATCTTTTTCTCTATTTAAAACATTTGTAAGTTCTATATTTTTTAAAGTTCATCTAACTTCCATATCACAAAAAAGAATGCCTTAAAACTGCTGATTTAACAGTTTCAAGGTATTTTATTTTTCTAGGTTTTATTCTATTTTTTCCACAGGATCAGAATATTAAAGATTGGCTTTTGGCGATATTCTGGAGTACCTGGGAATATTATTCAAATTCAATAGTTGCTGGTGGTTTTCCAGTGCAATCATACATTACACGGTTAACACCCTTAACTTCATTTACTATTCTAGTTGTTACTTTTCCTAGTACTTCCCATGGAAGGTCAGCAGATTCTGCTGTCATGAAGTCACTTGTATTTACTGCTCTATTACTCAGTTTTACTATATTTTAATATAATTAATAGTTCATTATTTTAGTAGGTAGACACATACTTTTTATTTGAATGAGTGGCTTTCATGTTACTATAAATAGTTTAACAATAGTAATAGGCTTATTCAAGTATTCTCTTTAAGCTGTATATAATTGCTCTATTATTTGAGAACACCTTTTAAGTAAATCATCAATATAATTTGAAATATTAACATTCCCTGTACTTGTTGCACTTTTAATCTCTTCTAATTTATCAATAATTTTATTTATTTCAGATTTATCCGTATTTTCATTAATCTGTACCAACTTTAGCTCACATTTAAAAATCTCAAATGAATATTTGTATTTTTCATAATTTACTTGATCAATTATGGCATCTAGCATTTCTTCACTTTCCTGTGCTCTTGCCACATATTGTTCACTTTCATTAAAATTAATTTTAGCTGCTAAAATATTTAATTTCATTTTTGCTAAAAATACTCTAACAGAAAATGAATTATTAGGCATATAATCTAACCCTTTAATTATCTGATCAATTATCTCTTCAGCTTGTTGATAATCCTCATCTAATCTTTTTATGTTATATAAGCCTTGATATACAGTTGCAATATCAAGGTTTATATTATTAATATATCTCTTACAATCATAATACTCCTCTGCTTGATATAATCCCTTAGCAACTTTGTAATAACTAATTGCCTTTCGTTTATTTTCTTCTCGTTTTGAAATATCGTATTGATATGCCATAGCAATATTCTCATTAGTCATAGCAAACCTCAAGTTATCAGCCTTCGTATATTTCATCTCTAAAACCGATAAATATAAATCTTGAGCTATACTAAAATACTCATTTTTTCCTTCTTTCTCACCCTTATGATAATAAGTACGAGCCATATTATGGAACAAAACATAGGCTTGTTCCTCTGAAAGGGCATCACAATTAACAAATATGCTATACATTAATGACATTGCTATATCTAAATATTCATTAGCTTTACTTACTGATATTTCATCACACATATCCATATAGTTCCTTGCAATATGAATAATTATATCAATAAAGAAATAATGATCATCATCAGATAAATATTGTAATGATTTTTTAAAATATGAATTGGACTTATTATAATTATCGATTTTATTCTCTTTCATTCCTATATAAATATATACAAGTGCAATATTTCTATAAAGTAATACTACATCATCTCTTTCAGGACTACTAATTTCTTCTGCCTTTTCAAACCACTTAATTACCGTTTTATAGTCACTTGTATTTCTAGCTAACTGTGAATAACAATAGGCAATTTTGTAATAACAAGTATACTTTACTCCCTGATCTTTACTCCACACATTAACTTTTTTTAATCTTTCTATTGCTTTTTCGTATTCTCCATCTTCTACTTCCTGCAAGGCAACTTGTAATTCTTCTTCTTTTTCTTTAGCTATTCGATACTCTTCCCTCTCCTTCCATCTGTCTTTATCCCCTTCTAATGTATCTATTTTCTTTAAAACATCATTCTTAAATATTAATATTTCTTTATTGAAATCCTCTATTTCACTCAACTTTGCTAATCCATACTTCTTAAACAGTTCGTCAAACTCTTTTTGAACTAGGCATTCCTGCATACATTCTTGCCAATCATTAATAATATCCTCACCATAATCTAGCTTATAGCTTTGTCCTAATAATTTATATAAACATTCAGATGCATATTTATTATCATTTAATTTTTCAAACGATAATTGCCCATCATTTAAAAAAGTACTTACTGCTTCATCGTCATATTCCCAATTTCTTTTTTCACATAAAAGTTGTAGAGTTCTATCAAATAATAATAACCATTTTTCTTCAATAGTTAATTCCTTCTTTGTTGCTAAATCTGTCAACTTATCTATAGCCTTTCCACCTAAATACTGTAGAAAAAATTGTACTCCATATGTACTTACCAAAAAAGCCTTTAACGCTTCTACATCAATCACATTTATTTCCCCCCGAATCGATTTTACCAAACACAAATTCCTATTTTTTCCTCATTGTTATTAAAATTATATACATGTATAATTAATAAATCAACTCTTTCATCTTTCTTATTTAAAATCTATGCTACTGCATTATTCATAAACTTTCGATATTCAGTTAAATACATCCATTCATAACCTCCCGCTGTTTTATTAATCCCCTTACAAGCCTTTGAAATAGTTGAAGGATGTCCTGCTGCAATCTTACCAGCATGTTTTACTGAATCAAATAATATTGTCATTCCATCTTTATGTTCCAAACATACTACCTTAAGAGAATTAGCTCTACTAATTTGCTCTTTATGTTCTTCAGAAATAACCATTCCCTTATTTGCCTTTCCTATTCTCTCTTTTGTTTTCTTAGAATGCTTCCCATCTCTTCCTCCAGAACGAAGATTATAACCAAATGCTTCTTCTTGAGTTCTAAGTTCTGCTATTAACTTTTTTTCCATTGCTTCAGCTTCCTCTAAACTCAGAAACTCAGCAACTACATTTTCTTCAAAAGCTTCTGCTCCATACTTTTGAATTGCATTATAAAACTCTGTACAGTTCCTATAATCAGAAAACATACTATTTCCTCGCCTAGACTTTAAAGACTGATTAGTCATTCCTACATATTTTTTGTCATTACATTTATTTGTGTAAATATAAACTATGTATCTACATTGCTTTTCATTTGTCTGTTTCATATTTTTCTCCTTCAAAATTAATAATTTTCTAATGCTCTTTTCAAAAAAATAGAGGTTAAATTTAATTAACCTCTTAATCTATTTACTTCTCTTTTTATCGTCTCTAGTTCACCACGCTTCAATTCCTCAATAACCTTTTGCATATAAGATATAAATTCTTCTTTCTCTTGAGTATTTAAAGGCAATGCTCTATCTCCCACATATATTCTTGCTGATGGATATGCTGGCTTTTCATTAATTAATATGCTTATTTCCCTAAACTCTTTAAATGATAAAATAGTTCTTTCCCAATTATGAACTTTACTAAAATCCGTTCTTAAATCTAACCATCGGCTTCCATTTTCAACGAACCCAAATGACATTGCTCCTAAGTTATTAATATTTCTTAATAGCTCTTGAGATGGCTCAAAAGTAAATTCAAAATTAAATGACTTATCTGTATCTGTCCATTTAAATTTCTTTACTTTTTGCTCTGTATTGTACTTATGATCTAATAACAATTTAGGAACATTATTATTCCTTTTTAAGACATTTCCAAAAGCTTTAGGTGCAATACGCTCTTTTATATAAGTACCTTTGGCATTAAAATATATAACTTCACTATCATATAAATAAGGAATGCTGACTTTAAGCAACATCTCCCCATTTTCCTTAATACGTATTTCAAAATTATTTGACTTCTGTATATAAATATTCATATCTATAAAATCCCCTCTAAATACTCTAGTTTAGTAATGCATTGTAATCTATAGTTATTTAACCTACTAGTAACTATTGCCCATATTCTTGTACTAAGCTCTTCCCTTGTTGGCATACACAAAGTTTCTCTTAAACTTTCTGCCTCTTTTTCTAATAAATATCTTTCCTTAGCTTTATTCTTTGCTAATAAAGGATTAATTTTGCTAAGCGTATCAGCCATTTGTATATTCCTTTGAATTTCTACCTCTAATTCTTTAATTCTTTCTTTCCTTTTATCAGTTGGATAAGTTTTTTCTAACTGTTCTCCCTTTAACATTTCCTTGTACGTATTACTGTATAGAGAATAAATCATGTGATTACCTATCCATTTAATTAAATCATCAACTTCAGATATTGATTCATTATCAAAATACCTTCTAAATTTATATCAGTTATATTCAACTCATATAAACTCATTTCCTCATTAAGTTCCTTAAGTATTCTAATTGTACTTTTTACTGCAATAGGATTTCTAATTGCCATTTCCTTTATATTTGGATTAACTAATCCATTAATACTTATTAAATAATTATCAATTTCCTCAATTCTCTTTCTTATCATCTTTCTTTTCTCCATAGATTTTTTCATAATTACTTCTCTCCTTTAACTTTGTTTTAACTTTGTTTTCAAACTACTATACGAGACTATTTTCTTAAACGTAAAAAGAAGATACAAATAAAAATGTATCTTCTTTTTCTATTTAAATTTTTTTCTCTTAATTCTCTTTTTATTTCAATATCTCTTTCAACCATCTCTGCCCATATGCCCTTGCTTTCATACAATGGTTTTAACAACATTAATAATGGATCATCTGCACCATACGTTTCTAAACAAATACTATTATCAACTCTTCTTTTAATTCTTTTTGCCATTTTTTAATTCTCCTCCGATTCAATTTCATAAGGAATAACCATTTTATTTCTTGTAGTTCCAGTTAACCCATAACTTTTAAGTAACATATCAATCTTTGTAACTGTCTCATTTCTCTTAGAAATCAGCTTCAAATATAGTTCTATATTTTCTTCAATATTATTTATGAAACTATTTAACTTTTTGAATTGAGCCAAAAGACATGCTAAGTTAGTTAACGCAATAATATCTATATTACTTACATTAGGAATTGTTCTAACTAAAAAACGATAATATTTCCTTTCATCTGTTGATGCTAATAATCCTAAATCACTTTCTTTTTCTGCAAGATAAAACCCTACACTAGTGTAAAATTCATCTACTTGATTAGTTTCAATTTCTTTTTCATTCATATTAATATATACTCCATTTATTTTTATATCTTTTGTTTGCAGTTTCGATATATGAAGCATCAAATTCTTCTAAATCATAATGCTCATTTACAGCTTCTCTAATTACATCTGACAAACTGCATCCCTTTTTAACAATTAGAGAATTTAAAACTTCTCTTTCTTCATCTGACACTTTAAAATTTATTTGCCTAATTCTCATTTGTACTAATCCCTTTCTAAAAATATATTGACTTTCATTTTGCCTATATGATACTATTAGCCCACAAACAAAAAAGACCCTTAACCATTGATTTTATCTTGGTTAAGAGTCTTTTTTATATGTATAAATATTAAGTTATATGTGTTTCACCTATTTTTCATTCAAAATAAATTACACACATATTTTTTACTGTTGGAGAGCCGAACCCGTAAAAGGTGTAAAATAAAAAAAATTACTTAAAACATTAATATTACCTCCTACATATATAAGGGTGAAAAATCAAAACATATAGAGATACATTTATATTTCATTTCTAATTTTTTGATTATAATCTTCCATTTCTCTAATTCTTCTTATTTCCCTTTCACTTAACCTATCTATCTCATTAAATACATTCCCTATCACAAGTGAATTTTCTTCTTTGAATCGGCGTAACATAACTATTTTCTTATATTTTTGCTGTCTTGTATCACTTGTCATATCAATCATTTTCATTAATAGATTTTCATCAACCACAACATAAGACTTAATAAACATAATAAATGCCTTTCTTGTTACTTTTTTTATATTGTAATAATATTTTATCATCTGGCTTAGTTCTTTCTCCTTAAGTTCTTCTAATGAAATTCCACTGGTACAATAATATCTTTTAAAGTTTCTCTTTCTTATGATACTTAATTGAAGTGTATTATATTTTATGTAGTCACTTCTATAAAATTCTTCTTCTTCTACATCAAGTATCACTTTAACTTTAGCCTTTTCATTTATCGCAATCTTGTTTAATCTTAATTGAGTTCTTTTAGTACAATATGATACTTTAGTTTTTTTCTTTTATCTAAACCTTCTAGTCGCTCCTCTTGATCTAGGATTCTTTCATAAAATTCATCATTAGTTAACATTACATTTCTCCTTTGCTCTATCACCATTAATTGTAAGTGTGTTCGCTTACGCTTCCCCACTTTTGAAATTGTAGCTAAAGCTCCAATTTCAGCTATAATTAATTCCCCCCATTTGTAGTCTTATTATTAACTTTTTCTATAATTATAAGACTACAAATTGGGTATTTTATTCTATAGACCATTCTATTAACTTTTCAAAATTTGATAAATAATTATTAGATGTCTTAGGATTAAATTCTAATATAGGCTCACCAAATGCCATAGATTGATATGCCTTTCTAACTTCTCTTTCATAATTACTTTTTGCAAATTTATTAAGCCTTATTTTAAATAAGTTTTTCAATTCATTAACACTAGCTTCAACCTCATTGATATTGATTAATCGCGCTTCTTCATTATCATATGATAAAATCTTATAACCATAAAATGTATAGTTAATATATTCTAATCCCATATGTGAAAATCTTTTTTTCAAGCCTTTTCTAAATTTCTCATCAAGGCCTTTAAGCTTTACCGAACCCATGTTTTTACATTTCATTGATTTTAATTGCTCTCTCTCTATCATTTTAATAATTTGAAGTTCTTCATGATCAGCAAATCTGCATATGCCTTCGTCAGTTACAACTATTCTTCCTTGCTCATATGAAATTATATTTTGCCTTTTAAGACTATCTAAAGCTCTTTCAACTATCCTTTGAACTTCTCTGGATGCTCCAACTTTAAATCCTCTTAAGTCATGACTACTTACTCCTACATCACTTGCCTTTTCTGCATACTCTTCTCTATTGCATATATTATAAAATTCTTCTTTAAATACTCCAATTGTCTTAATGATAGTTTTAGTGCTAACAAAATTATTAATTTTATTTTTACGAAGATTAAATAGAAATACCTCCCTTAATAAATCAATATAAATAGATTTTTTTCTTCTATTATCCTTCTTTACTAATGGCTTAGTATAAACTTCATCAATAATAAATATTCTCTTTTCCTTATGCCATTTACATAAAGAATCTAACTGCTTCATTTGTGCCTTATATGAATTACTTCCACTCTTATATATTTTCCATGACATATGCTCACATAATATTTTGTAATTATTAAATTTCATTCCTGATTGCAACATATTAATTCCTCCTAAATTTCTATTCATGCTACAATACGAAATAAATATATAAAATGTAAAAAAGAGATAGTCTTACTATCTCTTTTTTGAAATACATAATTCAAGGATTGACTAATTGGTGGGTTCGTTTCCCCACTCTTAGCTGAGAAAAAGTTGTCCATATAGCTAAAAATACATTTTCTATTTAGCTATTATTTTATTTTCATAATCTAAAGCAATAATTTCATCTTCAATATCTTCAATCTTATTTTCAAATAAATATATTATTCTCATATTTATTTCTTGAATAGTTATTCCTTCTCTAAGTGCTTCTTTTAAATTAATAAGTACATCAATTTCATTCTCCATTTCAAATATTGAATCAAAAAATTTGCTAATCATTATATCTCTTTTCTTCATAATATTTAATACCTTCCTTTTCTGTTTTTTATTTTTCAGTAATTAACTGTTACGCCCTACTATACGAGCCACTTTTTAAAAACGTAAAAAGATATTAAGAATTATTTTTTTTAATTAGTTGAATATATACTTATAATGCAATATCTAGTTCACCAAAATATTCATCATCACTCTTATCCTTGATAATCTCTTTCATCTTAGAAGGTTGAATTAATAAGTTATCGACTTTTTTATATTTATTAAAAACAACTATTGGCAAATCTACTCCTTCTTTAAAATACGTATCTATACATTCTTTAAGTAAGTTAGAGGCACAATTTTCTTTTAACTTTCCTAATTCTAACTTATTTTTAAATTAATTACATCCTTTTCTAACTAATGATTCATCCAGTTTAGATATTAATTCCTTAGCAAATTTACTTGAATCAATATTTGTATATTTTCTTGCAAGTCTAACTGAAATATTATTATCAATATCCCTTTGTTTTCTTTCCTCAACTGATAAAATCCTTACTTTTTCATCTGCTACTTCATCAATATAAATTTGAACACCAGATTCTTTATAGTCACTTACTATTGGATGTTGATTTTCTTCACTTTTATTTTTTTCTCCTATTAGATGTTTAAAACTACTGTATTTATTATAATGACCTATTTTCTTTTTTGTTTTTCAATTTTAATATATCCAAGGTCATTTAATTTTTTTATACTCTTCTTTACTGTAGTTAATCCTATTGATAACTTAGCAGCTATTGTTTCTTGACTAGGAAATGAACAACCTTTTTCTTTGTTATATAAGCTCATTAAATATACATAGATTCTAAACTCATAAGTCATTTATAGATGTATCTGTAATTAATTCCTGAGATAATTTTAAAAATTGTATTTTTACTGCCATTGGTTATTCACTCCTTTCATCCTAAGTTTTATCATACGAAAAGTGCATCATAGATGTACCACCTTTGCAACATATATTTTCTCTTCTTTTGAAAAATTGTCTTTAGTGGTACACTTGTGATATAATCCAAATAAGTAAATTACTTAGTTTAGGAGTTGTTTTTTATGGCAATATCTGAAAATAAAAAAAGAGTTCAAGTCACTTTTGACTTAGATGATTTAGAAATTATACAAACTATTTCTAAAAAGAATAGACATACAGTTAGTGATACTATTGCTATTCTTATTGAAAAATATTTAAAACCTGAATATGAAGAACTACAAAAAAAAGATGTTAAATAGAAACATCTTTTTCTTCTTTTATCCCCAATTACTTGCTATTAATTTATTAGTCTAATATTATCGCTAAATATAGAAATTGCTAAATATAGATAATAGCCATTCCACGACCTTTATTTAAAAGTTCGTCAAATGACTTTTTAATAATTTTAATAATTATATTTCTTTTCGTAATATGTCTTTCTACGTTCTACAGCATTTTTTAATTCTGGATTAAGAAGCTCTATTACATATCGTGAAATAAGTTCTAATACTATGTTTACATCATTAATATGTTTATAGTTTTTATCATAATCATATTTCATATTATGCTCGCCATTTCCACCATGAGCAACTAAGTTTCGACCAATACTATAGATTATTTCTCCTCTACTTTTATTTTTCTTATATGGATGTACAGACCATTCTTTAAAGATTTTTCGTGCTTCTGACTTTAACTTAGTAAAATAATTAGTAATCCTTCTACTGCTAAAATTCATGTAATATAATGGATTAGGGTTATAACTCATTGCCTTTTCGATATAATATTCAATAGCATCTTCTGGTTTATACTCCGTAGGTCTAACCCTTACTTTATAGTCAACAGATGCTGCATACTCAAATACCCTATATAAAAATACACACCTTGGTAGTGGTTCAAATTGTTTTAATGATGAATGATATAAATCAACTATTTCTCCATGTTCTAATGCTTTAAATAAGACTACATTATAATTCTTATAATTCTTTAAAATTGGCAATTGTAAAGATATAGCTTCTTCTGTCTCTTCTTTAAAATATTCACTTTTTCGTAATCTCAGCATATCTAATAAATCAAATTGCTGATATAGATCATCTATCTTTCTATTAAAACTAGGATTTTGTGTAAACAAAAATATCGGAGTTCCATTTAAATAAGCTAATATATTTAAAATATCTCTTTTAGTCTTTTCCCTTGTTTTTTCATTTGTGTAAATAGCAAAATGATGCGACCCATCCTGTAATATATTAACGTCTTCATATACTATTGCCTCAGCATCATATCTATATCTAAAATCTCCCCCTATGTATTCATCCATACTGTTCATATACACACTTTCATGAAAATTAAGTAAAAATAATTCTTCATTAACCTTATCTATACAATAATTTATTCTTTTTTTTAAAAAGTGCTTTGAATTTTCTTTTAAAGATATATCCTCCCTATATGTATAGAACTTTTGTAAATATTCCTTATTAACTACTGTTTCAACTTTAGGAACAAACTCTACTTTATTATTTTTTAAGTTATTCAAAATTTTATTTAACTTTCTTTTTTTGCTTAAAAAAACTAATTTATATTTTCTAATTAAAGATTTTCTAAATTCTAAATTTTGGTTCTTCTCTCTTTCCTTGTTAATCTTAACTACTACTTTTTCATATTGTTCTAAATCAAATAAACTAATACTCATTGCACCATATCGTAATATAATTTTCGTTTCTGAAATTTCTTTTTCAATTTGCCTAATATCATCCTCTATTTTTTTCACCCTTACATCCTCCAATAGATATATCAATACCTTTAATTTTATAACATTTACTTCTATTATTACAATAAAATACATAAAACAAAGAACTCTTTGCAAACTAATGCAAGAGTCCTTTATTTTTTATTCATACTTTATTCCCATAAATCTATCTTCTGTTTTTTCATTATCTAATTTAGCTACTATAAAGTTTTTATCTTCAATATTTTTAATATCTTCCTCTTCTAATTCACCGATATTCATTGTCAAGAAATATTGCCCTCTACCTACATCTTTTAAATAACTGTCTATAAAGCTTAATAATTTATATTTTGCTTTATTATTATCTGGTTTAACATATGAACCATCATGAATTAAAAATTGTATTGGATAATTATACTCCACACGTTGTAATAACCATGTTAAGTCAAACATATTTATCTTCATGTAGGCTCTTCCGTGAGATTGGTCATCTTTTATATTGCATGTAAACTTAATTCTTCCAGTAGTATCCTTCTTACCTGTCTTACTATTGAATTCAATTAAAAGTGATCCGCTCTCATTATAAGTTTCTTCTACAATTTGATTAAATCTAATTTGTGCATTAGTCACTATATCCTTATATGATTGAAATACTTCTCTATTCATATTAGTTTTTGTAATTATTTCTTGCTGTAGTTCATCAATTTCATTAATTATTTGGTCTTTTGAATCGTATTGTTCTATTTGTGTAGTTACATCTGATAATTCTTTGTTCTTATCACTTATCATTTGCAATATATTATTAATATCTCCAACGACTGTAGTACTTTGTAATGTGTCTACCTGCTTATCTATTTCATTTTTAATCTTTTCTTTCTTCTCTTCTAATGAAGAAATCATATCTGAGACTTTATCTATACGTTCATTAAAATATCTTCCTCTACTACTAAGCATAAATTGATAAAATTCTAATGAATCATCATAATTTTTTGCTAAATCATCGGGAAAGTACTTTAACACTTGATTGTAAAATTCTTTTACATCATCTAATTCTTTTACCTTTGATACTGTAACTTTAAGATTTTCAATATTAACCTTATACTGTTCTTTTATACTTTCTAACTTTAGTATTTTTTCATTAATCTCATTATAGTTCTTCTTTAATTTTTTATAATCTTTTCTTGATATTTCGATGTTTTTTGTAACTTCAATTTTTTGTGATATATCTGTAAGTTCCTTTAATTCATCTGTCAATTTTTTTTCCTTAACCCTTAATGTGGCTATGTCAGATACTATTGAATCTATAAATTTGATTCTATCATTTAGTGTTTTTTCTTTTTCTTTTAACTTAGATATTTCATTTTCTGCTGACCCATCTAATCCAAATAAATATGCCAATATTTTATATTGATTTATAGCTTTACGCGATAATGCTATATCATTAAATCCCTTTTTTTCATCTCTAATTAAATATTCTCTTAAAGCAGCAAAGGTTGGTGGGTTTACTATCTTATTTCCACTCATAAATATTTTTTCAATTTCATCTTTATATTGTTTATCTTTATATTGTTCCCAATCATGTATATCAAAATTTAATTCACCTGTTCTATTAATATAGCCTATATTTTCATCTCTAATTACTCTAGCTAAATATATCTTTTCACTATTATTTGAAACAGTTAATATTAATGTTATATCCTCTTCTAGAATTTTTGATTTTTTCTTAAAAATATCTGGTATTCTTGAACCTAACAAATATCTTATACTCTCAACAAAAGATGTTTTTCCTACTCTGTTACTTTCTTCTTCCTTTTCTTTCTTAATTCCAAAAATAATATTTACTCCAACTGTATTAAAGGGATATCTCTTTAATATTTTGCAGTTACTTCTGGAGTATACAATTAATTCTTCTAAAATCATTTTGCCCTCCTAATTAAGCACCCATCTTTTTCTATTAGCCCAACTGAAAACAGGAACATCATTGATAAATATAGTAACCTTTCAAGATTAATACTTAAATCTAAACCAGTTTCATCTGTATAACTCTTAAATAAAACATCTATATGCACAGGGTTATTTAATAAATTATAAAGTTTCATGGCTGTATATGGAATATTTTCATTTATTGAATGGTACTTGTTAAACTTAAAAAAATCAATCATGAAACTCTCTACCTCCTCATTAATATATGGTTGAATAAAAGCTATCGGAAAATAATTATTTACTCTCATTATAAATACTACAAGCGTTTATACTCCAACAAATAATAATCTTAAAATATTCACTTAATTCATCTTCACTAATGTCTACTTTACTACTATATTCAGCCACAAGTATTTCTATCATATCGCTCATTATTCCTGTACCAGATTGATTCCTATCTAATACCTTATAATATGTAGTTTTTATCTTACCTGGAATCACATTCTTTCTATCAAATGGCAGATATGATGTATCTAATAGTATTTTATCTATTAATGGAAAGTACTCTGCTAAACTATTAAAATCTGTTACTAAGGTAGTGCAACATTTCATATTTTCAAATTTATTTTCTACATCTTTTTTTATATCTAGATTTTCTTCTTTGAATTCATATTCTTGAATTTGTGTACAAAAATCTAAAAGAAACTTTTGAAACTTCTCTATCTTTACCTTTGGTTGTATTAGTCTTTCTATTTCTTCATCTATATCAGTTACTTCTCCAGAGTCATCTTTAATTTTTTTTAATCTTTCAAGTTCAAAACTCACTTGACCTTCCCTATTAATTTTTCTATGAATTTCATTATCTTTGACCCACCTATTAATTCCATCAGACCATTTATGATATTCTATTGAACATGTAGATAAAATAAAATCAATATTCCCAATTACTATACTTGCATCTGCGAAGCTATCCTTCATATTTGCCCCACATACTATTGATCTAATATCCCTTTTGCCATGTCCATAAAAATTAATATTACTTTTATGCATATGCCCACATAAATATAAATCAATATCATAATCATCAAATAAATAAACCAATGTTTCTTGTTCTTTATCATTAAAACACTCTAATCCATGATGACCTATTGCTATATTTACTTTATTACTTCCTTTTATTTTTCTAAGCTCTCGTATTAACTTTTTAGTATCAACACTTAATGAGCCTTCTTCCTTTTCACTTCCACATATTAAACATGTATTTAAATTAATAATATTAAAATCATCACGTTCATTTATGAAATGTAAATTTTCATATTTATCATCTCTATCTAAGTATTCATTATGAAAATCCCAAAACTCCTTTTGATCATTAATTAAAATACTTATAGCCTCATCTGGTAAAGAATCTACTTTATCTTTTATATTGTCCGACGAAATTATTCCGTCTAGCATAAGGCTTCTAACTGGATTTCTTTTCAGGTCATGATTTCCTGGAATAATAAATATATTTTCCTTATCCACTTCAACGACAGATGCTATAGTATCTATATATTCAGCTACATCTTTATAATTTCCTTGTCCTTTATATAACAAATCCCCTGTTATAACCATAAAATCACATTTAACTTTCTCTTCCTTTAGATATTCAGGCAACATATCTCTTAACCATTGGCTATTACAATTATCATATTGAAAATGTATATCTGATAATTGTATCCACTTCAAATTGTCCATCCTAATCCCCCTATAGTATTTATCTTTTTATTTTACCATAATATAGGTGAAATGTTTACTTAATACCTATACTTATAAAAATATAGTCTTACAACTATCTTTAACATTTAAAAATTCAAAATCCTAATCAAAAACTTTATCTTATATAGCTAATAAAAGTTTATTTTTATATTTTCTCGTATTTCTTTTTCTTAGTTTTAAAATCTTCAAGTGGATTAAATTCATCAACAATATTAACTAAATCAGTAGGATTAAAAGCATAATACCTTTCAAGCATTTTCATAGTTTTATGTCCTGTGATTCTTTTTAACATAACTGGTGACATTCCCTTTCTAACTGATAAAGTAATAAAAGTATGTCTATATAAATGTAGTCCATATCTTTTTACTCCTCGTCTTAATGAATAACGCTTTACAAGTGTTTGTAATACTGTTCTTTGAATCTGCTCACCATAAATATTACAAAATAAGAAATCTTCCTTTGATGCATTTCTAACCTGCATCCATTCACTTAATGCAATATGCAATGATGATGGAATTGGAATAATACGAGCTTCTTTATTCTTAGTAACATTTAAAGTTATATAACCTTGCTCTAAATTTACATCTTTTATTCTAAGAAACCTTAATTCCTGTGCTCTAATTCCAGTTGCAAGAAAAGTACTTATAATTACCCATGCACGAAATTCACAAAAATCATTAGATGTAGGTCTTTTTAATAAAGCTTCTAATTCTTCATGTGTATAAATCTCTTTAATTGTTTCCTGTTCAACCATATGAGTAAACTCAATCTTTTCATTAATATATCCTTTTGCAACTCCATATAAAATTGTTGGAGATATCTTAAATACATAACTATTTATAGTTGTTGCTTTATGTACCTTTTGTAAATGAAGATAGTAATTATTGATAAGTTCCTGTGTTACGTCATAGCACATCAAATCATAGCCAGCAAAATCTGATGCTACTTTTCTTTTTCTTCTCTTAATTTCAGGTAATATTGTTTGTTCCATTGGCTCTTTCTTCATATGAAAGCCTCCTTTAAAATAAAAAAATAGATAGTCATGATTGCCACTTTTTCAATAAAAATAGCTTTCTTAACTACCTACTTTATAAACTTATTAACTTACATAAAACCTAGTAAAACTAAGAGTTTACAGTACTTTTTCTTACTCGAATTCAATAGTTGCTGGTGGTTTTCCTGTGCAATCATACATTACACGGTTAACACCCTTAACTTCATTTACTATTCTAGTTGTTACTTTTCCAAGTACTTCCCATGGAAGATCAGCAGACTCTGCTGTCATGAAGTCACTTGTTGTTACTGCTCTAAGTGCTATAGCGTAATCATAAGTTCTTTCATCACCCATAACACCTACTGAACGCATATTTGTAAGAGCTGCGAAATATTGACCTATTTCCTTATCAATACCTGCATTTGCAATTTCTTCACGATAAATTGCATCTGCATCTTGAACTATTCTTACTTTTTCAGCAGTTACTTCACCGATTATACGAATACCAAGTCCTGGACCTGGGAATGGCTGTCTATAAACTAATTTTTCTGGGATTGCAAGTTCTAATCCTGCTTTACGAACTTCATCCTTAAATAATAATCTAAGTGGTTCTATTATTTCTTTAAAATCAACATAATCAGGAAGTCCTCCTACATTATGATGTGATTTTATAACAGCTGATTTACCAAGACCACTTTCTATTACGTCTGGATAAATAGTTCCTTGTACTAAGAAATCAACAGCTCCAATTTTTTTAGCTTCTTCTTCAAAAACTCTTATAAATTCTTCACCAATTATTTTTCTCTTAGTTTCTGGATCTTCTACTCCAGCTAATTTTTCATAAAATCTTTCTTGTGCATTTACACGTATGAAGTTTAAGTCATAATTACCATTTGGTCCAAATATAGCTTCAACTTCATCTCCTTCATTTTTACGAAGTAAACCATGATCAACAAATACACATGTTAATTGTTTTCCAATAGCTTTTGAAAGCAATACTGCTGCTACTGAAGAATCAACTCCACCTGATAATGCACATAAAGCTTTTCCATTTCCAACTTTTGCTCTAATTTCTTCAATTGTCTTCTCAACAAATGAATCCATTTTCCAATCTCCAGAACATCCGCATACATTATATACAAAGTTATTAAGCATCTTTGTACCTTCTTGTGTATGCATAACTTCTGGGTGGAATTGAACTGCATATAAATTCTTTTCTTCACATTCCATAGCTGCAACTGGGCAAACAGGAGTATTACCAGTTATCTTAAATCCTTCTGGAGCTTTTTCTATGTAATCAGTGTGGCTCATCCAACATATAGTTTTAGATGATACACCATCAAAAAGTTTAGAATCTACCTTTACATCTACTTCTGTTTTACCATATTCACTTACAGGAGCTGTTGCAACTTTTCCTCCAAGCATATGAGACATAAGTTGAGAACCATAGCATATACCAAGAATAGGTACTCCTATTTCAAATAGAGCTTTATCGCATAGAGGAGAATCTTCACCATATACACTGTTTGGTCCACCTGTAAAAATAATTCCCTTTGGATTCATTTCCTTTATTTCTTCAACACTTAACGTATAAGGATGAACTTCGCAATATACATTGCATTCTCTTACTCTTCTTGCTATTAATTGATTATATTGTCCACCAAAATCAATAACTAAAATTAATTCTTTTTTCATGGTTTCCTCCTAAAAAGTTCTTAATATATACTATTATTGCCCAAATAAATATTTTTTTCAACTAAAAATATTTATTTTGGGCATTTTTTATTAACATTTGATTATTTTTTAATTATAATATTCGTCTATTGTCCAACACTGTAGTTTGGAGCTTCTTTTGTAATATTTATATCATGTGGATGACTTTCTCTTAATCCAGCACCTGTTTGAACTACAAATCTTGCAGTTTCATATAAAGTCTCTAAGTTTTTAGATCCTAAGTAACCCATTCCTGATCTTATTCCTCCAATTAATTGGAATATAGTATCTGCTACAAATCCTTTATAAGCTACTCTTCCTTCTACACCTTCTGGAACTAATTTTTTATTTCCTTCTTGGAAGTATCTATCTTTAGATCCACATTCCATAGCAGCAAGTGATCCCATACCTCTATAAACTTTGTAACTTCTTCCTTGATATATTTCCATTTCTCCAGGAGCTTCATCACATCCTGCAAATAATGATCCAAGCATTGCTACAGATGCACCAGCTGCTAATGCTTTAACTATATCACCAGAATACTTAAGACCACCATCAGCGATTACTGGAACTCCATGCTTTCTTCCGACTTCAGCACAATCCATAACTGCTGTTAACTGAGGTACTCCTACACCTGCAACTACTCTTGTAGTACAGATAGAACCAGGTCCTATACCAATTTTAACACAATCTGCTCCAGCTTCTATTAAGTCTTCTACAGCTTCAGCTGTTGCTACATTACCTGCAATTACTTGAAGTTCTGGATAAGTTTCTTTTATCTTTTTAACTGCATCTAAAACTCCTTGTGAATGTCCATGAGCTGTATCAAGAACAATAACATCAACTTGAGCTTTAACTAAAGCATCAATTCTTTCCATCATGTTTCCTGTAACACCAACACCAGCACCACATAATAATCTACCTTTTTCATCTTTAGCTGCATTTGGGAACTTTTTAACTTTCTCTATATCTTTCATTGTTATAAGTCCTTTTAAGTTTCCTTCTGCATCTACTAAAGGTAATTTTTCTATTTTATGTTTCTTTAAAATTTCTTTAGCTTCTTCAACTGTAGTCTTTTCATGAGAAGTTATTAAATTTTCACTTGTCATTACATCTGAAATTTTCTTTTGAAAATCTGTTTCAAATATTATATCTCTGTTTGTAATAATCCCTACTAATTTTCCGTCTTTAGTAACAGGTACTCCTGATATTCTATATTGTGCCATTAAGTTTTCAGCATCTTGAATAAGATGATCTTCTGATAAATAAATAGGATCTGTGATTACACCATTTTCCTGTCTTTTTACTTTATCAACTTCTTTAGCTTGTTGTTCAATAGTCATATTTTTATGTATAATTCCTATTCCGCCTTCTCTTGCCATTGCAATTGCCATCTTAGATTCTGTTACAGTATCCATTCCAGCACTCATAAGCGGTATGTTTAAAGCTATCTTCTTTGTTAATTGTGTTCTTGTAGTTACCTCTCTTGGTAATATTTCTGATTTGTTAGGCATTAATAATACGTCATCAAAAGTATAAGCTTCTTTAATAATTTTTGCCATTTTAAATTTCCTCCCTATTTTTGAATTATTTATTGCATTTCTTATTGATTTTGAAATATTTATTGCATTTTTACCCTTATTTTTGTGTATAAAAAAAGCACATTAATCATCCTGAGTGATGTTAATATGCTAATAATAAATTAATATCAGCTTATATTAATATCACTCATAGTCAGAAATTTAAGGTTTCCGGTAGATACTCCCTGCCATATCCAGGGTATATATGAGTTTTTTAATGTGCCGTATCTTTGAATTAAACATATTATAATGTATGTAAAAAATAAAGTCAATAAACTTGACACAAAAATTGCATTTTTTATGTATTATTTTTCAAATTAATGATTACTTTTATTAGACTACTTAAAAATAGCTCAAGTAGTCTAATAAAAAATTTATAAAATATTATATTTTATTCTATATCTAAATTATCTGGTTGTATTAATGCTGTTACTTTTTCTAACTGTTCATTTTCATCTATTGTGAATTCTGAACCATTAACAATACTTCTACATTCCTCTATTTTCGTATTATCTTTAAGATTATCAAATTTAACATCCTTTAGATATTTAGAAATTCCAGCTTCACTTTTAATATGACTAACTGTTTTATCTTCGGGATATTTTACTTTATTTTTCAAATTATATGAGTCTACAGCCATTACTACACTTCTGCTTTGATCTACTACTTTCATTTTTTTAGCTTCAGTTATATAACCACCCACTTGTGGTATTAATGCACTGGCTAATATTCCCACGATGCACATAACTACTACCAACTCAATTATAGTAAAAGCTTTTTTCTTTTTTTGTTTTTTTCTTGATTCTCTTAAATGCATATAAAACCTCCCTTTTTACTTTATATTCCTATATTTACCAATTATATATTTTGTATTCATAATTATAAAAAAAGATTGATAGAAATCTATATTGGGATTTCTATCAATCTTTTATATTAAATAAATAATTAATTTTTTATATTAAATTTTAGTACATTCCGTCCATTCCCATTCCTGGAGCTCCACCTGGCATTACAGGATCTTTAGATGGAATATCAGCTACAGCAGCTTCAGTTGTTAAGAATGTAGATGCTACAGATGCAGCATTTTGAAGTGCTGATCTTGTAACCTTAGTTGGATCAACTATACCTGATTTAAGCATATTCTTATATTCATCATGTAAAGCATCATATCCTACACCTGGTTCACTATTTTTAACTTTTTCAATTATTACTGAACCTTCAACACCAGCATTGATTGCGATTTGTCTTACTGGTTCTTCTAATGCTTTAACTATTATATTTATACCGATTTGACTATCTTGAACATCAGATGTTAATTTTGCAACTTCATTGATTACATTAACATAAGCTGTTCCACCACCAGCTACTATACCTTCTTCAACAGCAGCCTTTGTTGCATTTAATGCATCTTCAATTCTTAATTTCTTTTCTTTTAATTCAGTTTCTGTAGCTGCACCAACTTTAATTACAGCAACTCCACCTGCAAGTTTTGCTAATCTTTCTTGTAACTTTTCTTTATCAAATTCTGAAGAAGTTTCTTCTATTTGAGCTCTTATTTGATTAACTCTTTCTTTAATTTCTGCTGAATTTCCTTTACCATTAACGATAACTGTGTTTTCTTTGCTTACTTTAACGCTATCAGCAGTTCCTAACATATCTATAGTAACTTCTCTTAAATCTCTTCCTAATTCTTCAGCAATTACAGTACCACCAGTTAAGATAGCAATATCTTGTAGCATTTCTTTTCTTCTATCACCAAATCCTGGTGCCTTAACAGCTACACAAGTAAATGTTCCTCTTAATTTATTAACTACTAATGTTGCCATTGCTTCACCTTCAATATCTTCAGCAATGATTAATAGTTTCTTACCTGTCTTTACTATCTCTTCAAGTATAGGTAATATTTCTTGTATGTTTGTTATTTTCTTATCTGTTATTAAGATATATGGATTTTCTAAAACAGCTTCCATTTTCTCAGTATCTGTAGCCATGTAAGGTGATACATATCCTCTATCAAATTGCATTCCTTCAACTACATCTAATTCAGTTCCCATTGATTTAGATTCTTCAATAGTGATAACACCTTCATTACCTACTTTTTCCATAGCATTTGCAATTAATTGACCAACTTCTTCATCAGCAGCAGAAATAGCAGCAACTCTAGCAATGTCTTCTTTTCCTTCTACTTGTTTAGAATTCTTTTTAATTTCTTCAACTGCCTTTTCAACAGCTACTTTTATACCATTTCTAAGTAAAATTGGATTAGCACCTGCTGTTACATTTTTTAATCCTTCTCTGATTATAGCTTGTGCTAATAATGTAGCAGTTGTAGTACCATCTCCTGCAACGTCATTAGTTTTAGTTGCAACTTCTTTAACTAATTGAGCTCCCATATTTTCATATGGATCTTCTAATTCTATTTCTCTTGCAATTGAAACACCATCATTTGTTATTAATGGTGCACCAAATTTTTTATCTAAAACAACATTTCTTCCTTTTGGACCTAAAGTAACTTTAACTGTATCAGCTAATTTATCTACACCAATTTGCATAGCTCTTCTTGCTTCTTCTCCGAATTTTAACATTTTAGCCATTTATAACACACTCCTCTTAATTTAACTTTCTATCCATTTATTAATGCTTAAAATTTCATTCTAATTGATTTTATTCAACTATTGCTAGTATATCTTCTTGTTTTAATATAGTATATTCTTGCCCATCAACTTTAACTTCTGTTCCTGCATATTTAGAGTATAAAACCTTATCTCCAACTTTAACTTCCATTTCAATTCTGTTTCCATCTACAACTGCGCCTGGACCTACAGCAACTACTTCTGCTTCTTGTGGTCTTTCCTTAGCACTTCCTGTTAAGACTATTCCACTCTTAGTCTTTTCTTCTGCCTCTAATTTTTTAATTACTACTCTTTCACCAAGTGGTTTAATATTCATGAAAAAACCCTCCTTAAAATATATATATTATTATTTTTATTATTTTTATTTCAATTGTTAGCACTCATCATCATCGAGTGCTAATATAATTATAATAGCGTTTATATCCATATAATTCAAACATTACTTCCAATATTATATCCTGTTTTTCTGTAAATATTACCGTTTATTTCTGAATAAATCGCCAATACTCATTTTTTCTTTAATTTTCTCAAAATTATAGTAAGCAAAATAAATCTTGTTTTTTCTTTATATAAATGACTTTAATTACAAGAAAAATCTCTTTAAAATTACTCATATTTTCTGAGGTTTTAAAGAGATTTTACAAGTTTTATTTAAAAACTTTTATTTTGCTAAATCACTTCTTTAAGCTTATATTGTCAAATTCATCTAATATTTTATTAGACATGACACTTTTGATTTCTCCTTCTTTATTATTTTTCACACAGTTAGCTTTAGCTTTTACAGAAGAAACAACTTTAGCTGCACCATTAATACATCCACCTTCACACATCATTCCTTCAATAAAATTCCCATTTAATTTACCTGCTTTAGCCATTATCATAGTCTTTTTAATTTCTGATCCACCAGAAACTTTTACTGGCTTAAATTCTGTTTCTATTCCTTTTTCAGAAATATAGTTTTCAATAGAAGCTGTTAGTCCCCCACCTATTGCAAACCCCCTTCCAAAAATAGAACCATCATCAACTGTAATCTCTTCACACTCAGATGGATTTATTTCAAAAGCATCGAATAACGCAAATAGTTCTTCAAATGTTAGTACGTAATCTACAGAATCTTTAATACTATCAATTAGCACTTCATTTTTCTTTGCTGTACATGGTCCTATAAATACTACTTTAGCATTCGCATTCTTATTCTTTATATATCTACCTGTAGCAACCATTGGTGATACTGTACTTGATATTCTTGAAGATTGATCTGGTACTAACTTTTCAATATAGCTAACAAATCCTGGACAGCATGAATTAGTCATATAAGAATCTCCTATACTCATTCTCTCTATAAATTCATTGCTTTCATGTACAGTAACGGCATCTGCTCCACACGCAGCCTCTGTCATATCTTTAAAACCTAATTTCTTTATTGCATTTTTTACTTGTCCATATTTAACATTTATATTAAATTGTCCTGTTATGGCAGGTGCTACAACTGCATAAATATCATTATCAGACATCAATTCATTAACAATTTTAACTATACTGCTCTTATCCTCTATTGCACCAAATGGACATGATGCCATACATGCTCCACAATTTATACACTTACTTTCAGTTATTTCAGTGCTTAAATCGTATTTATTAAAATTTATGGCTCCAGTAGGGCACGCTCTCTTACAAGGTCTCATATCTTGTGCAATCGCATCATAAGGACATGCTTTTTTACACATTCCACATTCCTTACACTTTGTTGTATCTATATGTGCTCTTCCATTAACGTAACTTATAGCTCCAAAATTACATACACTCTGACACTTATGCGCTATACAATTTCTACAAGCATCAGTAACCTCAAATTTTTTTGTAGGACATCTATCACATGCTGCTTTTATGACATATAAAATTTGTTTATTTTCAGATATATCTATTAATTCTTCACTATATCTTCCATTTGGAAGATAGCCGGCGGCAAGTTTTACTCTCTCTAAAACCACATTTCTTTCATGTTGAACATTATCTCTATATTTAGGAATATCTCCTTGTATCATTTCATATGGAATTTTTTCTATTTCTTCTCTTGTTAGATTATTCTGCTTTGCAAGTACAGCCACTCTAGTCAAAACTTCATGTTTTAATTTAGCCAACTGATTTTCAAATTGAAACATTAAACCACCTCTATATTTATGTTATAATTTTACATCATTGTATAATTATAACATAGTTTTATATTTAATTTAATGCTATTCCTATAAAATACTAAACTCTTTTGATTTTAAATTCTATTATGATATAATTAATACATGAAATATATTTTTATATACGAGGAGGATTTTATGGCCCAATACCATATTTGTGAATTGTGTAATAGAAGTGTCTCGATAATAACAAATCATCATTTGATACCATTAGAAAAAGGCGGTAAAAAATTAGATACAATACACTTATGTCCAACTTGTCATTGTGCTATTCATGCACTATTTACAAACCGTGAATTAGCATCTAGATTTAACTCACTAGAACTTATAAAAAAGGATTTCAAGATTAAAAAATATTTAAAGTTCGTAGAGAATATACCTGGGGATTCTTACGTTCCAATAAAAAAATCACGTCGAGTTAGAAAAAGTAGTTGATTTAAATTAGAAAATTAATGAAGGTGTTTCTAAGAAATATCTTGAGTTTAAAATAATATATAAATTAAAGGCAAGGTGATTATACCTTGCCTTTAATTTTGTCTATATTTATTAAATTAATCAATTGTAATCTTATTTTCCCTAGCATAATAAAATAAGTACTGTTGTGCAAATCCTGATAATTCTTTAAATTGATTTCTTGCAAATATTCTTATCTTATTTAATGATGCATCTTCTGCTCCATAAAAATAAATCATAGCACGCTTAACCCATACATCAACTGGAAATGCTGAATACTTTTCCATTGAAAAAAGCATAATACAATCTGCCACCTTTGCACCTACACCTTTAAATTCCTGTAAGGCCGAATGACATTCATCATCATTAAGACTTTTTATATACTCTAAATCGTATTTTTTAAATTCTTCTATTTTTTCGGAGTCTTTGTCTTTTTTAGCTTTATAACTACTATATACATTTGAAATTGTATCTATAATGTATTTGCTTCTAAAAGAAGCTCCTGTTTCTTGAATCTCTTCTAATGTAGCATCTTTTATTTGTTCTATTGTTGGAAATGCATTATATGTATTTCCTTTGTACTCTATAGTTCTCCCCCATTTTGCAGATATCTTATTTATTGTTTTCATTATTGAAGGAATACTATTTCTAGCTGATATAATAAAGCTAATTAATATCTCAAATGGATCTTGATTTAAAATTCTTATACCAGGACCATACTCAACACTTTTTCTCAACAAATCATCTTTTGATAATTCTTCTTTAATTTTGGAATAATCTCTATTTAAATCAAAATAATCAATCCAGATATTTTCAACATCTTCTCTGCTAGAATTATATATCTTTATATCATTTCCGTCTTCTTCAAGTTCTATAACACGTTCAAATGCTACAGTTATGTAATTTGTATCACTTATTTTATGAAATCTAAAACATTGACCACATTCAAAAGTCTGCTTTAACTTAAAATTTTTAACATCTTCTATTACTAAATAATCATCATATTCTTTTATTTGTTTATAGTCCATCTTCATTACCACCTTTATATTTGTTTATTGTAATTCCACTTGTAACTAAATTAATAATCTCTATTAGTATAATCAAATCATTGCATAAAGATTATGGATAATTATACTTAATTAACAATTATAATTATATCATGGATAACTTTATTTTTATATGAACATATATATTATGTTTCAATTTACACTTTATAATTTATGAACTAAAACTATAGTGCATATGTAAAATTAAATAAACTGCATAAAACTTACATTTTATACAGCCTTTAATAATAATTTATATTAATAATTTCCATCACAAAAACTCCTAAAAGCAGACTGCTTCTAGGAGTATATTTATTTAACGGGATATTATAAAGTTAAAATTATTTAGAATAATCGTAGAATCCTTTTCCAGTCTTTCTACCTAACCAACCAGCTCTAACATACTTTCTTAAAAGACTGCTAGCTCTGTATTTACTATCTCCTGTTTCGTTATATAAAACGTCCATGATAGCTAAACATACGTCTAATCCTATAAGGTCACCTAAAGCTAAAGGTCCCATTGGGTGGTTAGCTCCAAGTTTCATAGCTGCATCGATATCTTCTTCCTTTGCAACACCTTCTTGTAAAATGAAAGTAGCTTCATTAATCATAGGGATTAAAATTCTGTTTACAACAAATCCTGGTGCTTCAGCAACTTCTACTGGAGTTTTACCTATTGATTCTGACATTTCCTTAACAGCATCAAAAGTTTCTTGAGAAGTAGCAGCTCCTCTTATAACTTCAACTAACTTCATAACTGGAGCTGGATTAAAGAAATGCATTCCTATAACTTTATCAGCTCTCTTAGTTGCAGATGCAACTTCAGTTATTGATAATGAAGAAGTATTTGAAGCTAAAATAGTTTCTGGTTTACAGATTTCATCTAATTCAGCAAATATTTCTCTTTTAATTTTCATGTTTTCAATAGCAGCTTCAACTACTAAATCGCAGTCAGCAGCTAATTTCATATCAGTTGTTCCTGATATTCTTGAAAGAATTTCTTCTTTGTCTGCTTCAGTAATTTTTTCTTTAGCCACTAATTTAGATAAAGACTTAGTTATTGTAGCTATTCCTCTATCAACAAATTCTTCTTTTATGTCTCTTACAATTACTTCACAACCTTTTGCAGCAAATGCTTGAACAATTCCAGCACCCATAGTTCCTGCACCAAGTACAAATACTTTTTTCATGAATAAATTCCTCCTAAATATATATATTTCTGTTCCATTTATTTAAAATACTAAGACCAGGCATATTTCTGGCCTTAGATATAGTAAATACATAATATATTAACCAAAATTTTATATAAATTTATTAATTAAATTCCGCTCTAAAATCCACTACTGTTTTTCTATAATCAATTAATTATTCAGCTTCTACAATTTCCTTTGCTTGAGCAATTAATTCAGGTAATACCTTTTTAATATCTCCAACGATAGCGTAATCTGCAACCTTCATTATTGGCGCAGTTTCATCTTTATTTACAGCAATAATCATATCAGAATCTTGCATACCAGCAACGTGTTGGATAGCTCCTGAAATACCACATGCTATATAAATTGATGGTTTTACAGTTTTACCAGTTTGTCCAACTTGGTAAGCATTTTCTATCCATCCTTTTTCAACTGCTGCTCTAGAACCAGCAACTGTTCCACCTAATATGTTAGCTAATTCTTCTAGTAATGCAAAGTTTTCCTTAGATCCAACACCTCTACCACCAGAAACAATAACTTTAGCTTCTGATATGTCTATGATATCTTTAGCAGTTTTAACTGTTTCTAATACTTTAGTTCTAACATCAGAATCAGTTAATTCCACATTAACTTTTTCTATGTTACAGTTAGCTCCATCACTTTCAACTTTAGCAAAAACTCCTGGTCTTACTGTAGCCATTTGTGGTCTATGTTCAGGACATGCAATTGTAGCCATTAAGTTACCACCAAATGCTGGTCTTGTAGCTAATAAATCACCATTTTCAACTTCTACATCTATTGATGTACAGTCAGCTGTAAGTCCTGTGTTTAATCTAGCTGCAACTCTTGGACCTAAATCTCTTCCGATAAAAGTAGCACCAACAAATAATATTCCTGGTTTTCTTTCATTTACTAGGTCACAGATAACTTTTGTATATGCATCAGTTGTATAATGTTCTAATAATTTATCATCAGCAATTAAAACTTCATCAGCACCATGTTCTGCTAATGTTTTGCTTAATCCTTCAATATTGCTTCCTAATAATAATGCTGTTAACTTAACTCCTAGTTTATCAGCTTGTCTTCTTCCTTCTCCAAGTAATTCTAAAGACACTTTTTGTAATTCGCCTTCTCTTTGTTCAGCAAAGACCCAAACGCCCTTGTAATCTGCTATATTCATAATTACTTAACCTCCTATTATCTTAGATGTAGTGTTTCTCTTTTAATTTTCCTAAAACGTATGTTACAGCGTCTTTAGGTTCTTGTTTAACTAATTCACCTTGACCTTTAACTTCTTTAGTCATTGACTTCTTAACCTTTGTAGGCGAACCTTTAAGTCCTAATTCTTCAACAGGTACATCTATATCTGCTGCTCCCATAACTTTGATTTCATCATCGTTAGTTTCAAATATTCTTGCAACGTTCATATATCTTGGGCTATTTAATTCTTCAATTGCAGTTAATAGACATGGAGTCTTAACTTCAACTACTTGATGACCATCTTCTAATGCTCTGTTTACTATCAATGTTTCCCCTTCAACTTTTACGTCTTGAACGTAAGTTACTTGAGGAATATCTAAATGTTCAGCGATTTCTGGACCAACTTGTGCAGTATCTCCATCAATTGCTTGTCTACCAGCGAATACTATATCAGCATCTAATTTAGCTATAACTCCTGATAATGCTTTTGAAGTTGCTAATGTATCAGCTCCTCCAAGTGCTCTATCTGTTAATAAAATAGCTTCATCAGCTCCCATACATAATGCTTCTCTAAGAGCTGCTTTAGCCATTGGAAGCCCCATGCTTACAACTGTTACTTTAGCACCAGTTGCTTCTTTTATTCTTAACGCACCTTCTAAAGCATGTTTATCCTCTGGATTTATTATTGATGGAACCCCATCTCTTATTAATGTACCAGTCTTTGGATCAATTTTTACAGCTGTTGTATCTGGAACTTGTTTTACACAAACTACTATATTCATTCTAAAAGTCCTCCTATCTTAAAATGCTTCCAGCGATAACCATCTTTTGAACTTCTGAAGTTCCTTCATAGATTTCAGTTATCTTAGCATCTCTCATCATTCTTTCTACTGGATATTCTTTAGTGTATCCATAACCACCAAATAATTGTACAGCCTTAGTTGTAACTTCCATTGCAACATCAGCAGCAAATAATTTAGCTCTTGCTGCATCAACTGAATAAGGTATACCATTTTGTTTCTTCCAAGCAGCCTTATATACTAAGTGTTTTGCAGCTTCTATCTTAACGTCCATTTCAGCAATGTACCATTGTAATCCTTGGAAAGCTGAAAGTGGTTTATTGAATTGTTTTCTTTCTTTCATGTATGCAACTGCTTCATCAAAAGCACCTTCTGCAATACCTAAAGCTTGAGCTGCAATACCAATTCTTCCTCCATCAAGAGTTTTCATTGCTATTCCGAAGCCTTTACCTTCTTTACCAATTAAGTTTTCTTTTGGTACTATACAATCTTCAAAAATTAATTCAGTAGTAGAAGATGCTCTAATACCCATTTTGTTTTCTAACTTACCAATTGAGAATCCTGGGAATGACTTTTCAACTATAAATGCTGATATTCCTCTAGTTCCCATTGATTTATCAGTCATAGCAAAAACTATAAATGTTTCAGCAACTCCACCATTAGTTATGAAGATTTTTGAACCATTTAATACATAATGGTCACCTTCTAATCTTGCAGTAGTTTGTTGACCTGCTGCATCTGTACCAGCACCTGGTTCAGTTAAACCGAAAGCTCCTATTTTTTTACCTGAGCAAAGATCTGGTAAATATTTAGCTTTTTGATCTGGTGTACCATTTTCATTTATTACTGATGCACATAATGAAGTATGAGCTGAAAGTATAACTCCTGTTGTACCACAAACCTTTGATAATTCTTCTACTGAAATTATGTAAGAAAGAACATCTCCGCCAGCTCCTCCAACTTCTTTAGAAAATGGGATTCCCATCATTCCTAATTCACCCATTTTTTTAACATTTTCCATTGGAAATCTTTCAGTTTCATCGATTTCAGCAGCAATTGGCTTAACTTCATTTACTGCGAATTCTCTAACCATTTGTTGTACTAATTCTTGTTCTCTAGTTAATTGGAAATTCATTAAATTGCCCTCCTTGTTAATTAAAACCTTGATAACATATATATAAATCTGTAATGGATTTTTACCATATTAAAATACTATTTATTTTGGAAATTCTTTTCTTTTCTTCTTTCTAAGAAAGCAGTCATTCCTTCAGTTTGATCTTCTGTAGCAAAACATTTACCAAAATCTTCAGCTTCTATCATAACAGCTTCATCGATTCCTACTTGCATACCTCTGTTTATTGCATCCTTACATAACTTAACAGCTACTGGAGCATTTGCTATAATATTTGAAGCCATTTTTTTAGCTTCATTCATAAGATCTTCTAAAGCTACAACTTTGTTAACTAATCCTATTCTATAAGCTTCATCAGCTTTAATATTTCTAGCTGTATAAATCATTTCTTTAGCTTTTCCTAGTCCAACTATTCTTGCTAATCTTTGAGTTCCACCAAATCCTGGTGTAATTCCTAAACCTACTTCAGGTTGTCCAAATAATGCAGTTTCAGATGCTATTCTTATGTCACATGCCATAGATATTTCGCATCCGCCACCAAGAGCAAATCCTTGTATTGCTGCAATAACAGGCTTGTTTAAATTTTCTAATCTTAAAAATACTTTATTACCAAGTTCTCCAAATTCTTTTCCTTGAGCTTCATTTAAATCTTTCATTTCTGCAATATCTGCTCCAGCTACAAAAGATTTTTCACCTGCTCCAGTTAAGATAACAGCATAGATGTTAGTATCATTTTCTAAATCTTCTAATACTGTATCCAAGTCCTTTAAAGTCGCAGAATTTAAAGCATTTAAAGCTTTAGGTCTATTAATTGTAACAATTGCTAAATGTCCTTCTTTTTCAAGAATCACATTTTCTAATTCCATACTAGGATCCCCCTTCAATTTGGCTTATTTTTATTTTTTTAATTTTCTTACTATTTAGAATAATGATTTCACTCATTCATTTGTTAATATTATAACAAATGTAAGTAAAATAATTGGAGCCATGCTCCTTATATCAAATTATAATACTTTGTTAAATTTTTTGCAATAAAATATTACCATTTTTAAGTATTTTTTTTATTAATTCTTTTTTTTTCATTATTAGTATTTATATTAATTTTTTGTATAAATATATTAACAGTTTAAACTTTCTATTTTGTACATTCCTTTCTTGAAAAATAAAAAAATCACATTGTAAATAAATCAATAATTTACAATGTGATTTTTCTCTTATGTCTTAATTATCTTGTTCATTTAAAAGATATATCAATGTTAGTAAACTCTCACTTAAGTGAACATTCTCTACTTTCACATGACTTGGTACAATTAAATCTACAGGAGCAAAATTCCAAATAGCTCTTACTCCACCTTTAATTAAATCATCAGCAACTGTTTGTGCATTTTTTCTTGGAACACAGATTATCCCAATATCTATTTTCTCATTTTCTAATATAGGCTTCATTTCATCAATATCCACAATTTCAACGTCTCTTATCTTCATTCCAATGAGTTTTGGATTTGCATCAAAAATTGTACTAATCTTAAAACCTAAATCTTCAAATCTCGAATAATTAGATACTGCTTGACCTATGTTACCAGCACCTACTAATGCTGCCTTGTATCCTCTATCTAGCCCTAATATAGACTTAATTTGATTATATAATTCTGTTACATTATACCCATATCCTTGTTGTCCAAAGTCTCCAAAACAATTTAAGTCTTGTCTTATCTGAGATGCAGTAAATCCTATCTTTTCCCCTAATTCCTTTGAAGAAATTCTATCTACTTCATTTCGCTTAAGCTCACCAAGATATCTATAATACTTTGGCAATCTCTTTATAACTGCCATAGATATATTTTTACTTTTCTCCATCTTTTTTTCTCCTTAATTTAGTCTAATTTTTAACAATCCATTTTATATTTATAACTAATTATCCTAAAATAAACACATATCAAATAAACTTTATACTTCTTTATCTTGTATTAATAATAAGTATTGTCATAATCAGTTATTCTAATACTTACTTTATTTAGTAAGATTTATAAAGTACACACCAATTTATTATACTCTATGTTTAATAATAATACCATACTTATATAATTTTATGTCAAGTATAAAAGCTATATTTTTATAACCCCTAAATGTTCTAATAAAATTTTCAATCCGATAATAAGTAAAATTAATCCTCCAAATATTCCTGCTTTATTTTTTATTACATTTCCTATAACTTTACCAAGATATACAGCACTAACACTTAAAACAAAAGTTGTAATTCCTATTATAAAAATAGCATAAAATATATTTATATTTAAAAAAGCAAATGTAACTCCTATTGCTAATGCATCTATGCTTGTAGCAATTGCCAATATAAAAAATGTTTTATTACTATATTCTTTTATTTTATTTTCTTCATTAGGTTTGACTCCATCTATTATCATTTTTATGCCTATCAAAGTCAGCAAAGCAAATGCTATCCAATGATCAATGCTTTGAATATATTTTGTGAATTTTATACCTAATATCCAACCTAAAAATGGCATTATTCCTTGAAATATACCAAAATATATTCCTGACTTTATTGCTATTTTATTTCTATCTACATTATTTATATTCATACCTATTGTTAAAGCTACTGCAAATGCATCCATAGATAATCCAATAGCTGTTAATAGAATTGATATAATCGACATAATACTCCTCCCAATTATCTCTCAATCAACTTTTCTCTTATATTAATTATTTATAGTATTCCTACTCATTCTAAAAATTATGTGATTTTAAAATAATTGGTTTTTCTGTAAAAGAAATAAACTGATAAAAACAAAATATTTTAGTTTTAATCAGTTTATTTCTACATATATAATGCTATAACTTTAATGCTCTCATAGAATTTAAAACAGCTATTAAAGTAACTCCTACATCTGCAAAAACAGCTTCCCACATGCTAGACATTCCAAAAGAAATAAGAATTAGTACACCAACTTTTATTACTAACGAAAATATTATATTTTGCCATAATATCTTATTAGTCTTTCTTCCTATAACAATCGCATCTGCTAAAGAATTAATAGAATCCTTCATTAAAACTACATCTGCTGCTTCAATTGCCGCATCTGAGCCAATTCCACCCATTGCAACTCCAATGTCAGCCCTTGCAAGCACTGGTGCATCATTAATTCCATCACCAACAAACACCAATTTATTATTAGAATTATTATTTAATAATTCTTCAACTTTGCCAACTTTGTCTCCTGGTAATAATTCACCATAAATTTCGTCAATCTCTAATTCGTTTCCTACTTTTTCTGCAACTTTCTTATTATCTCCTGTAAGCATAACAACTTTTCTTATTCCAAGATTTTTTAATCTTTTTACTGCTTCTTTTGAATCTTCTTTTATAGCATCTTCTATTACAATACTTCCAACACATTTTTCTGATATTGCTACATAAACTACAGTACCTACAGATTGTGTTTCCTTACATTCTATATTATATTTTTTCATTAATTTAAAATTACCTAGTAATACTTCTTCTTCATCTATTTCTGCTTTTATTCCATGCCCTGATAATTCTGTATAGTTTTTTATTCTGCTCTTATCAATTTCTTTGTTATATTCTTTTACTATGGATTGAGCAATTGGATGATTTGAAAAACTTTCGCCTAAGGCTGCAATTTCAATTAATCTATCTTTTGATATATTATAAACATTTACTTCAGTAACCTTAAAAGAACCTTTTGTTAATGTTCCTGTTTTATCTAAAACAACTATATCTACATCTTTAAGGGCTTCTAAATAATTTCCACCTTTAACTAATATACCCTTCCTTGATGCTCCTCCAATTCCTGAGAATAATCCAAGGGGTACTGAAACTACTAATGCACATGGACATGATACAACTAAAAATGACAAGGCTCTATAAATCCAAGTAGAAAAATTTGCATCCTTTATAACAAATGGTGGAATTATCGCAATTGCAACTGCTGAAAATACAACTATTGGTGTATAGTATTTACAAAATTTTGTTATAAATTTTTCTGTATGAGCTTTCTTATTACCTGCATTTTCAACCATCTCTAAAATTCTTGAAATTGTAGATTCACCAAATACTTTAGTTACTTTTACTTTTATAACCGAATTCAAATTTATAGTTCCAGATAAAATTTCATCATTAATTTGTACATCTCTAGGAATTGACTCACCTGTTAGAGCAGATGTATCTAGAGAACATATTCCATCAATTAATATTCCATCAAGAGGCACCCTTTCACCTGGTTTAATAACAATAATATCATCTATATTTACATCTTCTGGATCAACCCTTTTTTCTCCACTTTCAGTTAATAAATTTGCATAATCGGATCTAAGATCCATAAGTGATGTTATTGATTTTCTAGAACGATTAACTGCATAACTTTGAAATAACTCTCCAACCTCGTAAAAAATCATTACTGCAACAGCTTCTGGATATTCGCCAATAATAAAAGCTCCTAGTGTCGCAATAGTCATTAAGAAATTTTCATCAAAAACCTGTCCTCGTGTTATATTTCTTAATGCGGTCATTACAACTTTTCCACCAACTAGAATATATGCCACTAAAAATAATATTAAATTTATATATTCTTTATCTTCAAATATAAGTGCAGTTGCATATAACACTATTCCTAATAATAAACTCCAATTCTTTTTTAAAAAACCTGCTTCATAACCTTGCTCATTTTCTGTATCTAATACTTGATCTTCATCATGTTTGCAACATTCTCCATCACAATGCTGATGTTCATGGTTTTTAATATCTTTAATTTGTTTTTCTTTCCCATCTTCTTTAACAACAACATCTGGCTCTAGTTCTTTTACTATTTTTTTTACTGAATTAATTATAGTTGCTTTTTCTATATTTTCATTAAATTTTATTAATAATTTGCTTACAGAAAAATTAAGACTAGCTTCTATTACATTTTCTAAATTATTAACTCTAGCTTCTATTTTATTAGCACAATTTGCACAATTGAGTCCTTCCAAAATTAATTTTATTTCATTATCTTTATTCGTATTCGTATGATTATTAGAATTAGGTTTTTTTAATGGTTTTGATACCTTCTTATATTCACTTACTTCTACATCTGGTTCTAATTCCTTTACTATTCTCTTAACATGATTTATTACATTTTCTTTAGAATCTTCATTCTTTATTTTTATATTTATTCTTCCTAATGAAAAATTTATATTAGCTTCTTCTACTTCTTCTAATTTATTGACTCTGTCTTCAATTTTATTAGCACAGTTGGCACAATCAAGCCCTTTTAAATTCAATTTAAATTCTTTATACATACGCCTCCATCCTTTCTTGAATTATATGTAGCTAACTATAAATTCATAATATGATACATAATTAATTTGTTTCCATAATTAAAATTATTCTATTATATGTTTGAAACCTTCATTGAAAATATGCTTTATATGTTCATCTTCAAGAGAATAATAAACAACTTTTCCTACTCTCTTAAACTTTACCAATCTAGAAGCTTTTAAAGTTCTTAACTGATGAGATACTGCTGATTGGCTTATTCCTAAAATTGCTGATAAATCACATACGCACATTTCAGATTCAAATAATGCACATAATATTTTTACTCTTGTTGAATCACCAAAAGCCTTAAATAATTCAGCAAGATCATATAACACTTCATCTTGTGGTAATGCATTTTTAACCATTTCTACAACATCTTCATGAATTACATTACAAGAACAATTATCTATATTTGTATTTTCTTCTTTCAAAATTCTTACCTCCTATGAACATATGAGCATTTGTTCATATGTTTGTTTTTATTATATGATTAATTTCATAATTTGGCAACACTTTTTAAAATAAAAAAACTACTTTAAAAGTTAAATTATCTATAACTTTTAAAATAGTTTCTCCAAAATTCCAAGCTTTTATATTATTACTTTGCTCTTATACGCAATTATATTTTTTCCCGATAAATTTTTATTACTAAATACATGATTCAAAACCATATTGATTACACTATCGCAAACATAGTAAGCAAAAGTAAGATCATTATTATAATTAACTATTCCATCATATTGCTTTTGCAGTTCTTCTATAAACTCCTCTAAATTTTCCCTATTGATGTTTGTATTAATTATCTTTGTAGGTTTAAATGTCTTGCATAATTTAGCTAACTTCTGCTCATACATCATATGCTGTTTTACTGCATTTGTACTCTTAAATTCCCATCTATAATAATGTGGTGCACAGAAAAAGTCACATAAAAAATGACAGACTACTCCAAGTTCTTCTGAAAATCTTCCAAGCTTCATATCAAAATATACTTCTTCTAATGTAAGAGATGATAAATGTATTATTTTATCTATTATCATATCTATACTTTCATCATAATAGTGTTTTTTAACTTTATATTTCGGTGTACAATCTGGTTTTATATTACCCCATATAAATCTTTTCTTATTAATTAAATAAATACTTTTACTATTTGCATATTTTAAAATATTCTCACCCATAAGCCTGTGAGTATTAATCATCAAGATTAGACCACTTCCTCCAATATTAATAATATTCAAATCCCTTTATTTAATAAATAAAGTTCATATCTTGGTCTTTAAGGATAAAACACCTTACTTTTATATGATAATACTCTCATAAACTATTTACAATATTATTATATATTTTTTAACGTTAAGATATATTTCTTAAGAATTACGTAATATTTTACTTGGATATATATAGTTTTCTCTGAATAAAAAGCCATGTTAAATTAAGATAATTAACTAAATTTAACATGGCTCACAAGTAATATATAATTTATTTTCTAAATAGCAAACTTATTTTTTATTAACTAAAATATTTAAATTAGTAAAGATTGATAATTTCTTTATTAATTGTTTACACCTTCATTTTCTTGTTTTGCTGCCATTAGTACGAATGGGATGTATATCAATATTGTTACAGCTAAACATATAAGAGCTGTAATTCCACCTCTTATTGAATTAGTTGATAATATTGCTCCTAATACTGGTGGTGTAGTCCATCCTGCCATTACAACTACTTTAGGTGCAAATCCAATGTATGTTAGTGTATAAGCAATTATTGTTGATACCATTGGTGCTAATATAAATGGAATAAAGTAAATTGGATTTAATATTAATGGCATTCCAAATATTACAGGCTCATTAATATTGAATAATCCTGGTGCAGTTCCTAAATTAGCAATAACCTTTTGTTGAGCGCTTTTCCTTTTACCAATAATAAATATTGCTATAAGTAATCCAATTGTAGCTCCTGATCCTCCAAGATTTACATACGAATCAATAAACTGACTGTTTAATATATTTTGAGGTGCTTGACCGTTAGCAAAAGCTTCTGTGTTTGCTAAAGTTAATGGTAATAATAATGCGTTTATTATTGGTGCCATTATATTTGAACCATGCAATCCGAAAAACCATAATAAATGTATCATAAATACTATAACTAATACTCCACCTAAGCTTCCAGCTAATCCTTGAAGTGGTGCTTGTATTGCATTAAACAACGCTTGATGTACATCTGGTAAACCTAATACTATTAATAATTCCTTGGCACCTGCTGCCACTGCTAAAACTACTATTGATGGTATTAATGCTGCAAACGATTTTGCTACTGCTGGTGGAACACCATCAGGCATCTTTATTATTAATTTAGGATTACCTATCAATTTAACAAATATTTCTGTTGCAATTATAGCTACAATAAGTGCAATAAATAATCCTTGTGCTCCTAAAAATGTAAATGGTAATGTTCCATCTTCAGCTGTTTTATATAGCATCATAGCTGCTGCTGATGCCACTATTCCTGCTGCAAGACCATCTTTATTATAAGACCTAGATAAATGATATGAAACACTAAATACAACCAATATTGACATTATTCCAAAAGATGCAGTCCATATATCTCCACCAAAATTTTTCCACCCTGCTGGTAATAACCAGTTCATAAAATTTTGATATGGTTCAAACCCTAAATTATTGAATAATGTTGCAAATGCACCTGCCATTATCACTGGTGTCAATGTTGCAAATCCATCACGGATTGCTACTAAATGTCTTTGAGATCCTATTTTTGATGCTATCGGAACAAAATAATTTTCCATCCATTCAAAAAACTTTTTCATATTTTTCTCCCCTTTATTTCAAATTAATATATATACTATTTTTCTATAAATCCAAAACTACTCCAAGGTTCAATAAAATCTAGTAAAAATTTCTCATCGTCAACAATTCTTCCTATGACATTAGTTTTACCTTCATTTTTCATTTCTTTTAATGCTATTTGTAATTCTCCAGCATATCTTGTATATAAATCTGAATCTATCAATATATCACCTTTCTGTATGTTAGGTGTATTTACTGGAGGAAAACTCTCATTCTTATATTTTACTCTGCTTTGTGTAGACCTTATCATATATTCCGAAACATCACCCCTATTATAATGATATTCTTCTAATACAATCTTCTTATCTAAGTCTCTTGCAAATTCATTAAATTCAACCGTAAATGTTAATTTTTCTTTATTTAATTCACTTAATGATTTAAGTTCTTCTTCTGTTGCAAAGCAATTAGCTACTATAATATCGTCTACATAGCTTGTAGCAATTAAATGTTTAGCTTGAACATCAATTGGTAAGTTTCTGTGCATTTCCAATGTACATAAGCCCTCTGATACTGGCCAAGGTCCATATTGAGCAGCTTGAGAGTTTACAAAAGCAGCAACATTTACTCCTAATTCTTTAAATTGTTTTGAACACTTTATAAAATGCTCATATGATAATCCTGTATATTTATGTGGATAAAAATTATGACAACCATATATATTATTCAAATTAGCCTTATAAGATAAAATATTATCAATATATTTTGTACCATTACTTATATTTAACTCAACTTTTAATCCATAATCGTTAAAAGACATTATAGCTTCTTCTTGTCCGCTAAATCCTAAATCTAATCTGATTCCATCTAGACCAATTTTTTTAAATATGCTCAAATCATATATTGTAGCACCTAACTTCTTAAATATAGTTGGATCTATATCTGCAATAACTTCCATGTCTTCTTGTTTTGCTGCATTAAGCATTATTTTAAATTCATCTATTACACTGTCTATATCCTTATCTCCTGCAGATATTAAACATGTAAATATTCTTTTAAATCCATATTTTCCTGCTAAATGTATATAGTTAACTATTTCATCTATTCCCATGTGATTTGGATATACAGAAATTCCTAATCTTTTCATCTTAATTCACCTCATTTATTTTAAGTTCATTAATATACTCATAATATGCTCCTTTTGTTGGCGAAACTTCTTCATATATAAATTCATCCACTTTAATGTTGTCCTTTAAATATCCTTCAAATGCATTTTTAAGCAAATCTATGTTTCTAATAACCCCACCAACAAGTCCTATTGAACAATTACTAAATTTTAATTTTTTATATAATCTTTCAACTGTTCTAGCTAATTCTGTTCCTTGTTCTAATAAAATTTCCTCTGCTATTATATCTCCATCTTTTGCAACCCTAGCAATTATAGGTGTTAATGAGGCTATTTCATCTTTTGTTCCTGAATAAACAAACTCAGTAATTTTATTAACTGAATTAATTTTCAATTCTTTTAAGATAGCTTTTGTTAAATCTGATTGTGGCAAATCTTCTTCCTCTTCTTTTATCATTCTTTTTATAGCAGAAATAACTATCTGATATCCACTACCTTCATCTCCTAAGAGATTTCCCCATCCACCACATCTTGAAGAAATCCCTTTGTTCATTCCAAATACAATTGATCCAGTTCCTGCTATTGTTAAAATTCCATCACTGCCTTTCAGCATAGCCTTCAATGCAATTTCTGCATCATTCATAACTTTTATATAAGTATTGATCTTCAATTTCAATCTTTCTTCTATAAGCCTTGCATTATCTCCAACTTCGCATCCAGCTGCTCCTACATATATGCCATGTAAATTTTCTCTTCCACATGTAGACATTATTTCTATTACAGCACTTTCTATATTAGATAATGCAACTTCTTTATCATTTAATAAATTTCCAAACCCCTTTACAGATCTTGCAATAATTTTTCCATTACCGTCATATGCTATTGCTTCAGTCTTTGTACCACCTGCATCGACTCCTATAACATATTTCATAGTTCCCCTGCTTTCTTTATTTAAACTTACTATTATTTAATTTTTTCATGTATGTCTATTATTTCTATAGCTAAATCCTTTACAGTCATACTTGTCATTAAATGATCTTGTGCATGAACTAATAACAATGAAACTTCTGTTTTCTTCCCTGCTGCTTCATTTTGAATCAATGAAGTTTGAACCTTATGAGATTCTGCAAGTTCCTTATCTGCCTTTTCAATTAAATTTCTAGCTTCTTCTATATTTCCTCGTTTTGCTTCTTGAATAGCTTCCATTGAATAGCTTCTTACTTCTCCGCTGTGTAATATTAGATTCATTATTATTTCTTCCATCTTTATTCTCCTTAATATACTCCGTATGTTGTTATAATTTTTTCAAAATTAATTATTTAATAAGATCTAATGCTTGTTTTAATACTAATTCTCCATTCATTGTTCCATAATTAACTGAATTTATTACATCTACTTCTATTCCATTTGGTTCTACAAGCTTTTTAATTTTTGATAATAAAAATCTTACTTGTGGTCCTAATAATATTACATTTGTTCCATCCATATTTTCTTTTAATTCTGATTCCCCTGTGGCACTAATTAAACATTCGATGTTTTTATCTTTAGCTGCTTGTTGCATTTTTGATACTAATAAACTTGTTGACATTCCTGCTGAACATACTAATAATATTTTTTTCATATTATCATTCCTCCTGTACTTTTATTACACTTATATATAAAGCAATAATTATGCCAAGTCTAAAACTTATTTTTTAATTTTATGTAATTGGCTCTATCACTTGTTTTACGTCCTACAAACTACTGTGTAATGAAAAAAATATAGTGTGTATTTTCTATTTACACACTATATTTTTTACACACTTACTTGTTATAATTTACACGCTTATCTTATTTTCTATAACCATCCTAACAATGTGTGCTAATTCATGATCATTAATAATAATTTTGTATTCGTTTTCTATTTTACTCAAACTCTTTTTCACTAAAATAAATTCTCTTCCATGTTCATATCTATATTTATCTAAGTTTTTAAATTTAATTTCTTCATTTTCTTCAATTAATCTCTCTATTAAAAATGCCATATGAATCAAAATACCTATTTTAGCCTGTTGATCTATATTAATCTCTAAGCTTTCTTCAATATTTGAAATAGTATCTCTTATATTAATAGCCATCTTCCTGCAATTTAAACCTTTAATCTGTGATTCTAATGATTCTGTTACTTTTAAAAACTCATCTTCAATATTTATTAAATTTTCTAAACGTACAATTCCCTTATCAATAAAAATTTCTTGTGCTGATATGAATGGAACTCCATCAATAAACATATTTACTGTTCCAACAATAGCTAAAATTGTATATCGTTCTTTTAGTTTTTTAACTTTTTTGAAAAAATCTTCTTTATCTAAAATATCTAAAGGTATTATCTCTAATTTATTTATGTGTTTTAATGAATTTTCTATTCTATTTTTTATTTTTTCAGCTGCACCTTCCCCTGTAAAGCAAGTTGTTATTATAGCTAATTCTTTTTCTTTTAAATAATCTTCCTTTTCCATTTGTATTGAAAATCTTCCAAGCTCCTGGCAAGAAGTATATATTGACTCTAAACTTCTACCATTTAAAGCCTTTCGCCCAGCTTCTATAACAGTAAGAGTCGTTACCATATTAATAGTTTTAATTTTTATTCCAAGCTCATTTTCAATTATTTTTCCAAAGTTACTTAAAGACCCCATATCTACAAGCATTAAAATACCATTTCGATTTTCCATATTTAAAATTTTCTTCTTTGCAAGTTCAAGCATATCTTCAGCTTTCATCGTTAATGGCATATCTAATGCTTTTACATATTCTTCTCCAATTAAGGTATTTGCCACTTCAACCATGCTAGATGCAGTATTTTTTCCATGCATTATAACTAAAACGCCAACTTTTATTTCTAATAACTCATTAAATTCATCTTTTCCAGCTGCTAAAAACATAGTTATATAACCTATCTCATCTAAGCTTGCCTGAACATTAAAGTTAGTTTCTATTATCTTAATAATCTCCATTGCTGTTATAAATTCATCTCTATACTGCATTCTAATACTATTAAGTTTTGGATGGTGTATCTTGATCCCTCGACTCATTCTTTCAATACTACCTTGTAAATGTAATGATAATCCAAAATATACTTTTCTATCAAACTGTCTATCTAATTTTTCAGATGCAATTTTCAGCATTTGCTCTACTGAATCTATTAACTTTATATCAACAATTTTTGATATTTCATTTTTTCCAACTTCATCACTCAGACTATTTATATACTTTTTAAAATAATTTTCTAAATCTACGTTTAAAATATTATTTATTTCATCTGGATCTATATTCTGTTCTTTCAGCTCATTCATCTTATCTTCTATCATAGAATAAAAACTTACTTTAGCTATTTCTTTTGAATTATTCTGGCGTATCTTTAATGCTGAATTACTTTCAACATCATATGAAAACTGCACAATATCACTAATACTAGATGATATTTTCTCAACTTCATTTCTATAGGCTTTAAAATTCATCATTCCTTTTTGCACCCTAGGCTGCAACTCGTCTTGGTCTATTAATATAAAGTCATTTTTATTTACTTTATAATTTAGAAATGCCTTAGCACAAGCTAGCTGAACATCACTTCTAAGCTCTCCGATATTATTATTACAGTCATATATCAAAAACGAGATTATTGAATTTTTACTGATATATATTTTTTTTTGCAATCTCACAGATTCCTCTCGAATAAATGATTCCAGTAACAAATACCGTTCTTCCAAAGTTCTTTGTCTAAGAGGCGGTAAAGTTATTGTCATTGGAATTCTTCTCGTAAAAGTTTTAAGCATGAAAGATTGTATATCTTCTGTTGTAGCTGATATTATCTGAACCGATGCTTTAATTTGAGTATCAGTATCTCCTAGTTTTCTAAATGTGCCATTATCAATAAATGTAAATAGCATCTCCTGTCCTTGGGGCGATAGCCTATGGACTTCATCTAAAAACAAGATTCCTCCATCTGCTTTTTTCAAAAGTCCATCCTTATCTTTATCAGCTCCAGTAAAAGCTCCTTTTTTAACTCCAAATATCTGAGCAACAACTAGCTGTGGATTATCTGCATAATCAGCACAATTAAATCTTACAAAAGGTGCATCTTCATTTATTGATTTAGATTCTTTCGCGAAATTATACATCACTTCTGCAAACAATGATTTTCCTATACCTGTTTCCCCAAGTATTAATGTATGAAGTCCCCTGGGAGGATATAAAATTGCAGCTTTAGCTTGCTGTATAGGCATTTTTAAAGACATTTCTGCTCCTACTAGTTTTTCCAAGCTATCTTTGCTTTTTTCTAATTTAAATGTAGAGTTATCAGAATCAATATCTTTTGCTATAATTTGATTTTCTTCATTTTTTCTTATGACAGTGGTATATAATACAGGTCTCCCATTTAATTTAATTATTTTTCCTGCTTTACTCAAATTATTTAGATGACGGCTTACATTAGCCCTATCCATTTTCATATATGAACCTAATTCTAAGGCACTAACACCTCTATTATATTTTCGTTCAAGATTTATCAAAACTTCTATAATCTGCTCTTCTTTTTTCATATTTTTACACTACATCCTCATAAATTTATTTCAAAAATAGCTATATAAAAATTAATTCTAAATATTATTAAACTTCTCTACCTAAAACAAAAACCTTTTTTATATTAATATCATCATCAAATAATATTAAATCTGCATCATAACCTTCTTTTATTATACCTTTTCTATTTTGTACATTGCAATGTACTGCGGGATTATATGATGCCATTTTAATAACTTCAAATAAAGGTACATTTAAATTCTTATATATATTTTTAACAGCTTTATCTAATGTAAGTATAGATCCAGCTAGAACTCCATTTTTTAATCTTGCTGAACTTCCTTTTACTACAACATCCTGTCCTCCAAGAGTATACATTCCTTCTTTCATACAGCACGCTCTCATTGCATCTGTTACTAATAATAATTTATCTGATCCCTTTTCCTTATATGCAACTTTTAGCGCTGGATAAGATACATGTATTCCATCACTAATTAATTCAGCTGTAATATCTGTATTAAATACTGCACCAACAACACCAGGTTCTCTATGGTTAAATGGAGTCATTGCATTATAAAAATGTGTTGCATGAGATACTCCCCATTTTATATGATCAATAGTCTGTTCATATGTTGCTTTTGTGTGTCCAGTAGAACATACAACTCCTGTTTCTGATACATATTTTACCAAACTTTCTGCTCCATCAACTTCTGGCGAAATTGTTATTGAAACTATTGCATCTTCATATCCATCTGTTATTTCTTTATATTTGTCAACACCTGGTTCTAAAATATATTTTCCATTTTGTGCTCCCATAGCATCCTTATTGATAAATGGACCTTCTAAATGTGCTCCTAAAACATTTGCACCTCTAGTTCCAGTATTTTTACACAATTGTATTACCTTTAATGCTTTTCTAGTATCAGAAACTGATGCAGTCATTGTAGTTGGTGTAAATGATGTTGTTCCATGCTTTACTATAGTTTCTGCAATAGTATTTATAGATTCAACTGTCCCATCCATAGTATCGCAATTTCCTGCACCATGTATATGAACATCAATAAATCCCGGAGAAACATATAACCCACCAGCGTCTATTACATCCATATCTTCACATTCTTTAGGGTTAATTTCTTTTATCTTTCCTTCTTCTATTAATAAACTTCCTTCTTCTATTCTATCCCAATATATAATTTTACAATTTTTAATAATCATATTTTCACCTTCCCTAATTAATATCTTTTCACAACTGGTAATTACCACTTATATAATTCATTATATATTAATTATAAATATCTTTTCAAGTATTTATAAATTTAATTTGGAGATACTTGAATAATGTATACTATTTATTTAGTTATAATTATCACAGAGTGTGCTTTATTACTAATATTAGATTAATATACGACAGCTAACTATTAATATTAAAATTTCTAATTATGTTTTTGCTGAATATAAAATCTCTTTGGTAATTACCACTTTATCTTCTAAACTCAGATAAATTGTAACTATGAACTTAAATGTTAACGTAAAGAAATATAGAATTATTATAGTAAATTTACATATGCTGCACATTAGAACGTATCTAAATTTACTATTTAAATTGATTTTTTTTGCAATCTAATACTATAATTAATTAGATTAGTTTGAAAGAGGTGCCTTTTGTGAACACAATCGATAAAGAATCGAAAATTCCATTGTATATTCAATTAATGAATATAATTATTTATAAAATAGAACATTTCATGCATGAAGATGATCAGTTAGATTCAGAAAGAGAGATATGCCAAAAATATGATGTAAGCAGAACTACCGTAAGACAGGCATTAGATGAATTAGAAAAAAAGAAATATATTTATAAAGTTCAAGGAAAGGGAAACTTTATAGCACCAAAAATAGTGGCACAAGATTTAATAAAAGTTTCTTCTTTTACAGACGAAATGAAGAAACTTGGTAAAAAACCAGCTTCTAAATTATTAGCATTTGAAATAATTGAACCTGACCACAAAATAATGAATAAATTAAATCTAAAAAAAGACTCTCTAGTTTTTAAAATTATTAGACTCAGACTCGCTGATGATATTCCACATATATATGAAATATCCTACCTTCCCTATGATAGATTTGAAGGATTAACTAGAGAGCTTTTAGGTGAAAATCCTATGTATGAAGTATTAAAAAATAATTTTAAAATAAAAATATCTTCTGCTGAGGAAATTTTAGAAAGTATATTGATAAATAAACTTGAAGGTATTTATTTGTCTATTCCTCAAGGAAATCCAGCTCTAAAAATCGAGAGAATTACTTATGATAATGATACAGTAATTGAGTATACCATAAGCATAGCTAGAGCTGATAAATTTAAGTATCGAGTACATCTGAAGAGCTAGACATGCAATAATCTATGCGAAATTAGTTTTTAATTTCACATAGATTATTATTTTTACTCTTATAAAAACTTATTAAACTCATTTTCTTGACTCAGTTTATTCAATAGATGTTTAATTTCTTGATCTTTGTTTTTATCCATAACAAGTATTACATCCCCAGCGTCAACAACTACCAGGTCTTTTATTCCAAATCCGATAATTAAATTTTTATTTCCGAATATTGAGCAATTTTCACATTCATCAATATACACATTCTTTGATATACTGTTGTTTTTATCTTTTTGAAGGAGCCTGCTTAATGCCCCAAAACTGCCCATATCATCCCATTGAAAATCACCCTTTATGACAAATGCTTTTCTTGTTTTCTGCATTACTCCAAAGTCAATTGATATCCCATCAATAAGTTGGTATTGCTCTTTGATAACCTCTTCTTCGTTTTCTTCTCCTAAATTCTTATATATCTCCATTAATGGCTTATACAATTTAGGCAAATACTTTTCTATTTCTCGTAGTATAACATCTGCTCTAAATATAAACATGCCAGAATTCCATAAATAAGTTCCCTTCAATATAAAGTCTTTTGCCACTTCTAAATTAGGTTTTTCTGTAAACCGAGCTATTTTATAAGTTGGTATATTACCAGTGGTTCTTTCGCCCATTTCAATATAACCATATCCAGTTTCAGGTCTGCTTGGTTCAATTCCTAATGTCACAACACATCTTCTTCTATTAGCAAGCTCAATAGCTTGAGACAAGGTGTCTGTATAAACTTTCTCACCTTGAATATAATGGTCTGAAGGAAGAACTACCATAACAGCATCAGCATCCTGCTTTAAAAGCTTCACCGCAGATAAACCTATACACGTAGCAGTCTCCTTATTAGCAGGCTCTACAAAAATATTATTTTCATTAATATCCGAAAGTTCATTTTTAACCTTATCCTTATACTCCATATTTGTTACCACATAGATATTTTCTTTGTTTATTATAGGGGTTATCCTATCAACTGTATTGACTAAAAAACTTTTATCATTTATGAGCTTTAGAAATTGTTTTGGCGCTCCTGCTCTTGATAAAGGATACAGCCTACTTCCCTTTCCTCCAGCTAAAATCAGCCCGTATATCACGCACTTTCAACTCCATGTAATGATATTAGTTCATTATATGTTGAAAATTTGCTATTTGTGAATTATAAATGTGAATCCAAAATCACTAATACAGAAAAACAGACCATATTAAATTGATTAAATAACTTCAACTTAATATGGTCTATTATTTTAAATTTTCCCTTATAACTCTATACTAGTATTGTGTTATGCTGCTAATTCTCTATATTCACATTCTTTTTTCTCTATATTTCTTATTCTTTTTTCCTCTGCATAAGCTACAATTAATAAAAGAGTTATTCCAATAATAAGTGCTCCATAAAACACTACAAACACATCATTCCAACCATGAAGAGTTACATTTCCAATAGTTATACCTGATGATTTAGGATCTGCTATTTTTGATAATGCAACCTTGGCTGTAGAATCTCCAAATAAATATCCAAAAGTACCACTCAATCCATTGGCAACTGCAATTGATTTTTTAGGAGCAAATCCAATAAGTGATACCCCAATCAATAATTGAGGTCCAAATATTAATGCACCAAGAGCAAATAATGAAACATTTACCATTGTAACACTTGTAGCATATCTATATCCTAACACAGCAAATCCTGTTAAAATCAAACAAAATACAGCAACTATTGCTCTTCTTCCTTTTAGTAAATCAGATACATATCCCCAAGTTAAACTTCCTAAAAGAGCTCCTATTTCAAAATAAAATATTGTATTTACTGCATCATTCATTGCAAAATGCAGTTGTTCTGTAACATATAATGGAGCCCAATTATCTATTCCAATACGTACTATATAAACAAAAACGTTTGCTATACATAAAACCCATATCCAAGGATTAGTTAAAACATATTTTTTAAATATTTCAAACTTACTCATTTCTTCTATTTCAGCATCACTTTGAACCCTAGGTTCATTAAATATTTCTTCTGCTGAATTCCATCCTAATTCTTGTGGCTCATCTTTTCCAACAAAAAGTAAAACAAAACCTACACAAATTCCTACTATAGCTGGAACTATGAACATCCCCGCTACATTACCATGAAAAAATGTATTTGCTCCAAACAATGCTATCATTCCAGCTAATGCCCCACCAATATTATGTGACATATTCCAAAATCCTAAAAATCTTCCTCTTTTATTAGTAGGTGTCCATCTTGAAATAGTTGAATAAGAACTTGGACCACCTGGCGCTTGAAAAAATCCACTTAATCCCCAAAATACTAATATTGTTCCAACAGCTTTATTACCTGACAATAAAATAATACCTATTATAAATACCATTGTTGCAGACATTATTAGTAATGTTGATATTATACGCTTTGCATTTTTACCATCAACAAAATATCCTAAAATAGTTTTCCCCATAGCATAAGTTATAGAGAATCCAAAACCTATATAACCAAGTTCTGATGTTGTAAATCCAAGTTGATTTTTCAACAATGGTTGTGCTGCTTTAAGATTGTTTCTAACAAAGTACATACATGCATACACTGAAAATACAACTAAAAATGCTTTTAAAAATTCTTTTAACCATCTTTGTCTTTGTTCTTCAATAGGAACAGATACTTCTCTTTTATTTATATCAAAAAATTTTATTATATTATTCATATTTCTTCCTCCATTGTAAGTATATAATGAAATAACTTTTTAATTGAAGTAGGAGTATTGCCTATTATAAAAACATATTAATTTAAATTGTTCCACATATTAATCAACCATTCTCTATCATTGCTAGCCTTTACAAAATTGTAATCATTATATATATCTAATTGATTAAGCTTTATTCCACCTATATCTCTTGTATCTTGACGTGTTAACATTGCAAAGGATATATTATTTAATGTTTCCTCTACTTCTTTAGTTGTACAAAAGTCTATGAAATACTTTCCGATATCGCCATTAGGTCCATTTTTAATCTTGGAAATTGCATCTATATTCCATCCACTATCTTTGGGTACATTAGTTACAATATTAAAACCTGAATCCTTAATCAAAAGCTGATCGCTTAAAAAATTAATACCTATTAGATATTCTCCGGTTGCAACTTTTTGCGCTGGTGTATATCCATTAGTTGTAAATTCACCAACATTATCTTTCATTTTCTTTAAAAATTCTTTTGCTTTATCTTCTCCCATACTTTGAATAATTGATGCTAACATTGTATAAGCTGTTCCTGAAGTATTGGGATCTGCTATTACGATTTCTCCCTTATATATTGGATTTAGTAGATCCTCATAAGTTTTAGGCATTGCTATTCCTTTATTAGCGAATTCCTTTTCCCACCTATCGCTATTAATTGCAATTGATAGAGGACTAACTTCAAAACCAATCCAATATCCCTCTCTGTCTTTATATTTTTCTGGGATACTATCATAATTTTCAGATATATATTTTTCTGAAAGATTTTCTTTTTTCATCAAAACATGAACATCACATGTTCCACCTAAAAATATATCTGCCTTAGGATCTTTCCTCTCAGATTCTATTCTTGATAAAGATTCCTGAGTTGACATTTTTAAATATTCATAAGTGCATCCTGTTTTTTCTTTAAAAAGTTCTAAAATTGCACTTCCTACCTCATCTCTAGACGCAACATATACAACAATATGTTTTCCTTTTAAATTTGGATATCCATCATTAAACGTTATATTCTCTTTTTTGTCATTGCAAGCTAACATATTTAAACACATAATTATTAAAAATACGCAATAAACAGTTTTCGTTATCTTCATTAATTCAATCCTCCTAAGTTAATACCTATTTATAATTCATTTATAAATATTTTCTTACACACATCATTTAGTTTTCCTCTAAAATATATATGTCGTCCATTTTCATCACCCATATATTGAACAACGAAAAAATCATTCTCATATACATCAATATTTACTAAATTAGAGCATTTAACTTTTGAAAGATTGTCTTTATCATTATCCAGATAAATCTTAATATGATATAACGCTTCTGTTTTACTTTTCAATAAATTTATTATCTCTTTATTGTTCTCAAGCTTTAATGAATCATTTATCGTATTTTCTATATTTTCTTTATGAGATTTGTCTAGCTCTTTAATATTTTTATTCCTATCAATTATGATTATCTCATTATTGGAATTTATGATTTTTACTATGTTAGATGTTGAATATAAATATCCAAGCAATTTATTTTTTAAACTATTTATTAATGGTATTTTATATTTATCATTATAAGTATTATTATTTAAAGATAATTTATTGCTTATTTCAAAATTATCTTTTGTTCCATTTAAATAATAAATAGTTCCATTAATTTTAATATCACTAACTTCCGAATCATAATTATCATCAACAGAAGAGTCCTTTGTAATTTCATTTATTGAATTCCATATTTGTTGTATTGAAGTCTCATCTTCAAAAAAATATTCCCCCCACCTTTCATTAGAAATTTCAACTTTTATAGGTATAGACATATTTATTTTCTTTACCACTTCATCCTTATCATTGATTATTATTACCTTATTGTATAAAAAGCTATAATTAAGATTTATTATAATAATACAAATAAGAAGCATAACAATATATATGCCTGAAATCTTAACTCTTAAATTGATTTTTTTCACTTCCTACTCCTCCTATATAATAAAACCTTAATTTATCAAAAATATTTCGCAAATGTTTCATAATTGTAACATTTTAACGTTTTCATGAGTTTTTATATAACTTACTAAAAATAATTTTAACTAAAGTCCATTTATTTTCTTCACTGTATATCTCTATGTCTCCATCTTGTTTTCTCATTATTTCTTTACATATACAAAGACCTAATCCATTTCCATTTTTGCTTCTAGAATTGGCCTTATTAACTCTATAAATTGGTTCAAAAAGTTTATTTAAATGACTTTTTTCTATACCTATACCATCATCCATAATTGTTAATTCTATATCATTATTAGTCTCTTTAATTTTTAATATAATACTTGTACATTCGCTATACTTTATAGCATTATCTAAAACATTTAGAATTACCTGTTTAGTTTTATCCTTGTCTATATATAAATTTACATTGCATAATTTTTTTATTATATCTATATCATACTTTTGAAGTCTTGGTTGTATAATATTTAAAGCTTCTTCTATTATTGTAGCTAAATCATTCTTACTTCTATAAACATTAAATTCAGATTTCCCAAGTTTTGATAAATCAAGAAGTTCTTCAACTAACTTCAATAATCTTTCCCCTTCTTTTTTTATATAAACTGAACTTTCCTCTATATCATTCTTATTTTCTAATCTAGGTATTAATTCTGAATATCCTATTATGGCGGTTAATGGGGTTTTAAATTCATGAGTAACATTATCCAAGAAATCTTTCTGTTTTTGTTTCTCATTTTTTAAACTTTCAATGTAAATCTTTATACTCTCTGTTGTTATGTTAAAAGCTTTTGCTAAATCTTCTATCTCATCTCCACTTTCAATTTCTATATTATTATTATAATCTCCTTTACTAATCCTTTCAGATGCAATCTTTAGTTCCTTTATTGGATTAGATATTTTTTCCGAAAATAATCTACTTAACAGCCATGATATAAATATTGCTACACAAGCTACTATTCCCATAATTATAAACATATTATTTATAATTTCTTGTTCGCTATGCAATGGATATATATACCTTACACCACCAATAGTTACATTATCATCATATATAGGACTTGAAAATAATATATACATATTACGATCAATTTTTTTAACAACATAAGCTTTATTTCCATTTATAGAATTCCTTATATCTTCATCATAAAGACTAAGATTGTTCATATCAGAATCAGATATTATGTTTCCTGTTTTATCATAAGTTTGAATCCTAAAGTTAAGCTTATTTGATAAATATGTATTGATAAGTGGTCCTTTATTAATAAAATTTGCTTCCTTAGTTAAGTTCTGATCCTTTTCAAGATAACCTTCTATATATAGCTGCGTATTATAACTTTCTTTGATTAAAAAATCAACACTACTATTTATTACATTACTATATATGTTATTCATTATTATTATATATATAAAAGTTATTACTGGTATTAATATCCCCATATTCATAAGCATAATCTTATCTTTTATCTTTAAATTTACTTTTTTCACAAAAGCACATCCTTATTCTTTTATCCGATTATTTACAATTCAAATCTATAGCCTACTCCATAAATTGTTTTTAAACATTCCGAATAAACCCCTAATTTTTTTCTAAGTCTTTGTATCAAAATATCAACAGCTCTAGTATTACCTTCAAATTCATATCCCCATACTCTTTTCAAAAGTTTTTCTCTTGTAAAAACCTTATTACAATTTTCCATCATTAATACTAATGTATCAAACTCTTTATAAGTGGCAATAATTTCTTCTCCATCAATAAAAACTTTTCGTTCATCTTTTAAAACTCTTATCCCCTTTATTTTAAATTCATTATTGTTTTCCTTTTTCCCATTGTATTTCTTATTAATTCTTTTTGTTATTGCTTTTATTCTTAACATAAGCTCTATACTGTTAAAAGGCTTTGTTATATAATCATCTGCACCTAGTTGAAGACCTAATAGCTTATCATTTATTTGACTATTTGCAGTAAGCATTATTACGGGAATTTCACTATCTATTTTCTGAAATTTTCGAATGACTTCATGACCACTTATATCTGGCAACATAATATCAAGTATTACTAATTCTGGCCTTTCAGTTTCAAATTTCTCAATTGCATCTATTCCATTCATGCTTATAACAACCTGGTACCCTTCAAGTTCTAAATTCATTCTAATCAAATTAACTATACTTTTTTCATCATCAACAACTAATATTTTCATAATAATCCCACCTTATCTAAACCTTTTTTAATTATACAATAAAAATTTAAATTTTATATAATTTGCTATAACTTTATGTTATCTATTCAAATTTTTCACAAAACCTTTATTCTCTACAAATCTTTCTTATTGTTATGAGGATTTTTTTAAAATTATATGTTGAAAATTCTCTATTTGTGAATAAGGCTAATAATGTAAAAAGATTTAAGGAAATTTTCCTTAAATCTTTTTTTAATCATGTATTCTTCTTATTATTTTAAATACTACTGAGTTTTCTATAACAAGTGGTGCATTATGTGCAAAAAATACTATTCCATTAGTAGTAGATACCACATTTGATAAAACTAATCCTTCATATGGATCTAATACCTCAGCTAGAATATCTCCTCTTTCAACGCAGTCTCCCGGATTTACTTTTCTTCTAAAAATTCCTGCACTCTTAGCCATAATAGGTTTTAAATTATCTTCTTCAATTATACTTGCTATATATCCACTATGGCAGTTATATTTTATTACTCCCATTCTTGTTAAAAATCTTAAAACAGCAGTAACCGCATGTCTAGCAGAAACTTCATCTATCTCATCAGTACAATTAGTATATACTGAAAAAGCATTTGTGTTCCAAAGCTGCCAATTATAATTAAGTGTTGTCGTATCAAATGGCTTTGGCTTTCTTATTAAAACATATTGAAGCCCAAATAAATTTGCAAGACTAGGACTTTGATATCCTGTCTCCATCATCCTTACGTGTGGTATAAAATCTCCTGGCATATAAAAGCTTGCAAATTGAATACCATATGTATATCCTTGAACCTTCTCAAATACACCTGCTGCAATTCTCTGTGTTGTTTCACCTTGAGTATAACCTGGAAACATTCTATTTATATCTGTATTATCTAAAGCCCAAAATCTTTTTCCTATATTCATGGCATAATTATTTACTGAAGGTATTATAAGAATCTCATTATTTTTACTTATATGACCTTTTTCCTCCAACTTTCTTAGTGAATCTACAAGCTGTGAACATATATACAACTGCTGAATTTCATTACCTCTTATTGCACCTATTATACATGCAGCTTTTTCACCTTTTCCAAATCTATATCCTGTAACTTTTAACTCATCTCTATAAGGTGATTTTAAAGAAAAAATAATATCTTTAATCATTTTTTACACCTCCGATAACTCTTGCAATTAATGAACCAGCATAAACTACAGGATACTCTCTTAAAGTAAAAATCAATCCATCACAAGGCGCATAAATTTTTTCTTCAATTTCCCCTGTAAGAGCATTTAATATATCTCCTATAAGTTCACCTTTTTTTATGCTACTCCAATGAGTTGCTTTAGGAATAAATATTCCTGAACTATTTGCATTTGCAAATCCAAATTCTCTATCAGTTGAAATAATAGGCTCTTTAATTACTTTTGTTTCTCCAGCCCAAATTCCAATTTCTTTCATAAGTCTAAAAATACCCTCAACAAGCTGATTGCAATATTTTTCTGTTATCCTCATTCCCACTCCCATTTCAACAACAAGTGTAGGAACATTAATTGAATTTAAACTATATGCAAGGGTTGCTTCTAAAACAGTTGCAGAACCGTGAACCCATATAAAATCTGTATTTAATAATTTTGCATAATTCATAAGTGTATCTTTATTATTTTCGTTTATCCTTACTTGCGGTATTTCTCTTAAAAAAATATTACTTGCATGAATATCAATGCACATATCCGCACCTTTAATATCAGATATTATCTGAGATGCTACATGCTCAGCCATAGCACCATTTTCATTGCCTGGAAATATTCTATTCATGTCCAAATCAAACATTGGTATTCCTCGTTGAATCGAATCTATACCGAGTGGATTCAATGCTGGATAAATATCTACTATTCCTTTTAACTTATCAATATTGCTGTTTATGATTCTATTTAGTTCATAGCATACATATTGTCCTTCAAGCTCATCTCCATGAGTTCCTGTAACGATACAAATTCTCTTTTCATCGCCTTTAATTTCTTCTGGAATTAAAGTGTTTTTTCTTATAATCATATTTTCATCAACTGGAAGACCAACCGATACTACTGTCTTAATCATAAAATTGCCTCCTTAAATAATAACAGTTTTACAAAAAACAAAAAAAGAAAGCCAAGATGTTTAAAACATCTTCGCTTTGGTAAAATTTTATCATTTTATATCTTTTATGTCAATATAACTATTCACTTAATAATTTTATGTACTTAAATATTCTTATATTTTTAAAATTTATTTTATAGGAAGTACAACTACATTTCCATTTCTTCCACAACACTTCTTATATTTCTTTCCACTTCCACATGTACATGGATCATTTCTTCCAACAACCTTGTTTGATACTTCACTTATAACATTTGCTTTTGCATCATTGGTTGAAATACCTTTTAATTTCCATAATCTTATCTTATTAACAAACTTATTCATCATTTTTGATGCTACAAATCTAACTTCTTCATTGTCTATATTAATAAGTTCAATCATTTTATCAACAGCCTCTGAAGGTTCTAATTCTTGAACATCAAGAGCCAAATCGTCCATCATAGCAATTGTCATATCCTTATCTACACTAAACATAGATGTAAATTCTTTATAGAATGACTTTCCTGCTTTACTATTGTAAACCCAGTTTTCTCCGTTCATACTCAATAATTCTTCTTTTGATATAACTGCATATTCCTTTATATCTTCTTTTTTTATATCATTTAAAACTTCTTCATAATTATCTATTTCATTATTTATGAAGTAACTATTTTCTTCTCTAAATTCGTTATAATAATATGATGCTTCTCTAAGTAATTCCAGTAAGCTTACATCAGTATTTTCATTAAATCTTTCAAGCATCTTCACGGCATCTTCAACTTTTAATATACCATATGCTTTGTTCATACCTCTGTATATATTAATCAACTCTGTATTACCTTTTAATATTCGTCTATAATCTATATCATTCTTATCTTTAATAATCTTTTGAACAACCTTAGGCATCAAGAACATTGACTCGTCATTCTTAACTGTAGGGTATATTATACCTTGTTGTATAAAATATGCACTCTTATCAGCTTCTTCTTCATCTATATCATCAAAATTCTTTACACCCTTATTATCAATATAGCTCTTTAATATTTTATATCTTTCTTCTTCAAATAACCCTATTCTCTTTTCTATTAGAGGTTTATACTCTTCTATAAGCTTTTCAGCTAATTTATCTTTATTTAAACCAGAAATTTTTGCAACTCCTAAGTTTCTAGCTATATTATATATCTCATCTTTTGATAAACATTCAATAAGTTCTTTTAAATCAAAAGAATATACCCTTTTGCTAAGCTTCTTCTCCATTTTTGCTGCAAGTTTATCTAACTGATCCTCAATATTTTTGCAATTTTCACATATCCATTTTTCAACTTCTGTATTATAAAAAATTGCTTCTTCACCGCATTTATAACATTCGTGCTTTTCTTTCTTATTTATATCCATTTCTATAATATTATTATCAGTTAATTTTATATCTTTTTCTTTCAAGTAAATGTCTCCTTTTTAATCTATTTTTTAATCTATTTTTTAATCTATAATCATCAAATAAAAAAACATTTTGCTAAAATGTAACCATTAACCATTTAATCATACCCTGTTCTTAATTGCAACAAAAAGCTCTGGACCATTTGGCTTCCAGAGCTTATTTTTAACATATTCTTTATTTTATAATATTAATATAAAATTGTAAATATAAATTTTATGCTTATTCACAGACCTTTCCAGGATTTAAAATGTTTTTAGGGTCAAATGCAGATTTTATACCCTTCATTATTTCTATACAATCATCTGGTAATGATGATTGTAAATAAGATTTCTTTGCAAACCCTATTCCATGTTCACCAGAAACTTGTCCTCTTAAAGATTGTGCTTTATCATACATCATCTTCATTATAGAATGTATTTTTTCATCCCACTCATTGTCATTTAACTCATCTCTTAATATATAAATATGAAGATTTCCATCACCTGCATGACCAAAACTCTTTATCCTTACGCCACTTGTAGCTTCAAGATTATGTGTAAATGTAACAAACTGATCTATCTTATTTCTTGGAACAACAACATCAACTTCGTCCATTTCTGTTGTTAATGCTTTAATAGCTTCAAGAAAACATCCTCTTGCAGACCATATTGCTTCTTGTCTTTCTTCTGTATCAGATATAAATACATCTATAGCACCAGATTCTAAGCAGATATCTGCAACTTTTTCATAATCCTTTTCTATTTCTTCAGTAGAATTACCATCAAAAGTCAATAACAAATACGCATCTGATGACTTATCAGGAAAACTCTTTCCTAAAAATTCCTCTGCAGCTAAAATAGCATCTCTTTGCATAAATTCAATAGCTGTTGGTATAGATTTTGATTTAATTATTTTAGGAACTGTTTTTATTGCATTTTCAAGGGTATTAAAAGGTATTAAAAGGCTTAAAGATTTTTTTGGTAAAGGAAGTAGTCTTAGTATTGCCTTTGTAACTATTCCTAAAGTTCCTTCAGATCCAATCATTAAATCCTTTAATGCATATCCAGAGCTGTTTTTAACAACCTTTCCACCTAAATTTACTATATTACCATTAGGAAGAACTACTTCAAGTCCACGCACATAATCTCTTGTAACACCATATTTTACTGCCCTCATACCACCTGCATTTGTACTTATATTTCCACCTATTGTTGCTGACTTTTCACCTGGATCTGGTGGATAAAATAAATCTGCTTCTTCAACATATTTTCCAATTTCCATTAATAAAACGCCTGGTTCTAATGTTAATGTAAGATTCTCTTCATCTAGCTCTAATATTTTATTCATTTTACTTAAATCTATAACTATTCCGCCCTCTAATGGAACTGCTGCCCCAACAAGTCCTGTACCAGATCCTCTTGGAGTTACTGGTATATTATTATCGTAAGCATATTTCATTATTTTTGATACTTCATCAGTACATAATACTTGAACTACTATATCTGGCATCTTCTTTATTCCACCAAGTTCATCGTGACTATAATCTTCATTTACTTCATCTCTAAAAAACACTCTTTCTTTATCATTGCCTATTAATTCTAATATGCTTTCATAATCTTCTATTTCAATGTTTTTGTATTTATTGCCCATATCTCTATCTCTCCTTTACCATTTTGATTTTCTCTGTTAATTGTGGAATGATATCATATATATCCCCTACAATTCCATAGTGAGAAATTTTAAATATAGGTGCTTTTGAATCAGTATTAATAGAAATAATACAGTCAGAGTTGTTCATTCCAGCTGAAAATTGAACAGCTCCAGATATTCCACAAGTTATTATTAATTTAGGCCTTACAGTTCTTCCACTTAATCCAATCTGTCTTTTTGCATCAACCCATCCAGCCTCAATAAGTGGTCTTGTACATGCAAATTCAGCATCTAATGCTTCTGCTAACTCCTTAACTATTTTCAAATCCTTTTCTGATTTTACGCCTCTTCCAGCTGCAACAATAACCTCTGCATCACTTATTCCACGTTCTATAATTTTTTCTTTTATTTCAATAACGCTTATTCCTGATTTTAATTTTTCCTTATCAACATTACATGTTACTATTTCTCCTTTTGCAGTCTCTGATCTTTCTGGTGCCTCCATAACTTTATATCTAACTGTTGCTAGCTGTGGTCTTGAATTTGGAGTTACTATTTGAGCCATTATATTGCCTCCAAATGCTGGTCTTATCTGAACTAAATCTGTATTTTCTTTCATTTCTAAAACAGTACAATCAGCAGTCAAACCAGTTTTAAATCTAGCTGCAACCCTAGGTGCTAAAGATCTTCCTATTGTTGTTGCACCAACTAGTATGGCTGTTGGCTTATTATTGTTTATAAAATCTTCAAATGCAGATGTATACGATTCAATTCTAAAGTCTTTTAGTTCTTCATCATCATATACAAATACTTTATCAACTCCATAATGTAATAATTCTTCTGCTTCACTTAATATATTGTTTCCAATAAATACTGCATAAACCTGCTGATTTATTTTTTCTGCCAATTCAATTGCTTTTCCTATTAACTCATAAGTAACAGGATGTATTTTCCCCTTTACATGATCAACATAAACAGCAATTCCCTTCCATTCATCTTTATCTATTTCCTTTATCTGATCTTCAATATATTCTATAGCACCCTTTGGTCCTTTTTTCACACAAAGCTTACACATTTTACATGCTGCATTCATCTGAATTTTACCATCAATATATTCAATTGCTCCAAATGGGCATATTTTTATCATTTCTTCAATATCTTTAATTTTCTCTTGATTAACTATTAACTTACCCATAAACTTTTTCTCCTCCCAAATATAATCTAATGAATTCTAGAATCTTTATTAAATAAATTTTACTTCTTTTAATTTGTTTAATATCTTATCTGTCAATTCTTCCGATTTACCTGTCCACATTTCTCTGTCGGTATTAACTGTAGGTGGGAATATTCTTTCAACTTGAGTAGCTGAACCGTTTAATCCATAATTATTTTCTTCTTTATCATTAAAATCATTTAAACTTAAAATTTTAATTTCTCTGTCCTTTGTAGTTAATTTCTTTTTATATGATGGCAATCTTGGTTCAAAAATCCCTTTATCTACGGTTATTAAACAAGGATATTGTATTTTTATTTTCTCTGTAGTTTCAGGCATGTCCATATCTACTGTTATAGATTCTTCATCAATACTATATATTTTTTCAATATTAGCCGCATGTGGTATTCCAAGATATTCTGCTATTTCTGCACCAACTTGTGCAGTATCTCCATCTGTTGTCTGCTTTCCACATATTATTAAGTCAAAATCACCCATTTTTCTTACACCTTGAGACAATGTATAAGATGTAGCCAATACATCTGCTCCACCAAATTTTCTATCAGATAAAAGCACACCGTCATCTACCCCCATTGAGTATGCTTCCTTAATTACACTTAAAGCTTGTGGTGGTCCCATACTTAAAACTTTTATAGTCCCACCTTTTTCTTCCCTTATTCTTAATGCTGTTTCTAATGCATACAAATCGTATGGATTCATCTTTGAATCTATACCATCTCTTTTTAGAACTCCTGTAACTGGATCCACTTCGACCTTAGAAGTTCCTGGCACTTGTTTAATACATACTAAAATATTCATACACAATTCCTCCCATACACTTTAATATCTAAAATATAGGATTACAGAAACGCAAACTATTTCTGTTATCACAATATAAAATACGCACAATTTTTATACTGAATATAAAATGCTCTTAACATAATTGGTATTACCACTTACAAGTATAATTATAATTCCATAATTATACATTGTAAATAATTGTTATTTTTTTAACAGTAAATGTTTACAAGTTCATTTATATATAATAATTGTAAATATAGCTATTTCCTAAGTTTTTTATAATTAAACAAAGAAATAAAATTATATTATGTAAATCAAAAAATTTCCTATTTATTATTTTCTTAATTAAATTTGCTTTATAATTAACAAACTATACTAACTGTATCTTTTCTTTTTTTAAATAAATAAAATAAGCTGAAATCAATTTGATTTCAGCTTATTTTTATTTATAGTATTTTCTAATTAATTTGAAATGTTCTTCTATTGCATCAACAGCCTTAACAGTATCATGTTCTTTCATAGCATTAACTAATTTCTCATGTATAGATAATAGCTTAGCTCTATTATTTTCTTCATAAAGAATTTTCTTTCTGAATTCCTTTATTGATTCATCCATAATTTGAGATATTACTGAAATTATATTAATTAGTAATATATTTTTTGATGCCTTAATTAGAAGATAATGAAGTTTTATATCTAATGCTAAATTTTCTTCTTCATTTTTTGCTTGATACATTTCCTCCATTATTTCACTTATTGTTTCAATCTCGCTTTCAGATATATTTCTTACTGCAAGCTTTATACAATAACTTTCTAAAATTTCTCTCAATTCAACTATATCGTCTAGAGAATTTTTTTGAAGCATAAACATAACTGAAATAGGTTCAAAAAGTGAGTCATCAAAATTAGTTTTTATGTAATTTCCAGCACCTTGTTTTCTTTCAATAAGTCCAATAACTTCTAATGCTCTCATTGCTTCCCTTACTGATGTACGTGAAACAGAAAATAATTCAACCATATCTCTTTCTGATGGTAATTTATCTCCCTTTTTTAGCTTACCAGTTTTTATTTGATTTTTAATTTCTTCAATTACTTGTTCATATACTTTTGAATTTTTATCTTGCTCTAACATATTTCAATGCCCTCATTCTAACTTATAGTATCTTTTTTACAAAAAACTACGAATTTTCTCCTTATCATTAATTATCAAATTATAACCATTATTATATATTTCTTTAAGTTTATTCTTATCTCTTTCAAATCTAGATACATCCATTTTTACTGTAGGTCTTATTATAATAGCATCGCCCTTTTTTTCTAATTCTTCACAAAATTTTATCTGACTATTATATTCTGAATACCTATTATTTAGTACATCTGCAAGCTTAGGATATTTATTTTTATAAAGTTTATATGTTAATTTATTAGCTTTTGACTGTTTTTTTACATATCCTTCATTTCTAGTTAATACAATTACATTTTTCTTATTACCATCTACTATGGATTTTTTTATTGGTATAGAATCTTTTAATCCTCCATCAGCATATAATTTACCATTTATCTTTGCAAATGGAAACATCAATGGTATAGCACAACTTGCTCGTAAAATCATATTTTTATCATCAAGTGAATCCTTATCAAAATATTCAACTTTTCCTGTTTCAATATTAAAAGCTCCTACAAGCATTTTTCCATCATAACTATAGAAAGTATCGTAATCAAAAATACAATGTTTATTTGGTATCTCATCAAAAACAAAATCTAAATCCATAATTGATTTACATCTTATTAAATTTCCATATCCAACATACCTTTTATGGTCCAAGAACTTTTCCATAATCTCTAAATTTCGTCCTTTTTGCTTTGATATATATGAATATGCATTTGTTGCACCAGCTGATACCCCTACAACGTATTTAAAATCAGCTCCTATATCCAATAATGCATCTAAAACACCTGCTGTAAATAACCCTCTAAATGCTCCACCTTCTAATACAAGACCTGTCATAACCAAACCTCCTTATTGTATATCATTATATTATAACTTATTTTAATATTTTAGTCATTTTTTACTATAATAATCACTTTAATATCAATATTGTCCTTATTTGTAATTTTATTATATAATTGTATTAATATTTAACTCTAGGAGGAAGTAATGAACAGTATCATTGAAAAAGCTAAATCAACTCATGATTTAAGCGAATTTGAAATTTTAAGTCTATTACAAAATGATTCTATTAATGAACTGCTTTTTAAAGCTGCTGATGATATTCGTGAAAAATATCTTGGTAATATGGTTCATTTAAGAGGTCTTATAGAATTCACTAACATATGTAAAAGAAATTGTATGTATTGTGGCCTTAGAAGAGATAATGCCAATTTAAAGCGATATAGATTAACAGAAGAAGAAATAATAGATTTTGCTAAAAAAGCAGTTCAATATGGGTATAAAACATTAGTACTTCAAGGTGGTGAAGATGATTATTTTACTACTGAAAAAATGGTAAGTATCATAAAAAAAATAAAATCATTAGGTGTTGCACTTACTCTAAGCCTTGGCGAAAAGACTTTTGATCAATATAAAGCATTTAAAAATGCAGGTGCTGATAGATACTTAATACGCATAGAAACCACTGATAAAAAACTTTATGAAACTATGGATCCTGGAATGAGTTTTAATGAGAGAATTCAATGTTTAAAAGACTTAGACAAATTAGGTTATGAAGTTGGTAGCGGTATCCTTATTGGGCTTCCAGGACAAACTTTAGAATCAATTGCAAAAGATATACTATTTTTTAAAGAAATCAATGCTGATATGATTGGCATTGGTCCCTTTATACCCAATGAAGATACTCCATTAAAAAATGCTGAAGGCGGTACTCTTACATTAGCATTAAAAGTTATGGCAATAACGAGACTTCTTCTACCTGATATAAACATTCCTGCTACAACTGCTATGGAATCTTTAGCTCCAAATGGAAGAATACAAGCACTTCAAGCTGGTGCTAATGTAGTTATGCCTAATGTTACAGAAGGTGAATACAGAAAATTGTATGCATTATATCCAGGTAAAATTTGCACTGGTGATACCCCTGCACATTGCCGTGGATGTATTACAGGAAAAATTACAAGTATAGGACGAACTATTTCTGATGGTTATGGTTTTAGAGGAAATAAAAATACTAATTCTCATAACTCTCAAAAAATTTAAAATGTATTTAAGTATTTATTAACTTAATAAAGATTCTATTATTAAAATTTAGTATGAAACATAACAAGATCTTTCATACTAAATTTTTTATTTATATTTTTGAATTAGCATATTTATAATCAGATCCAAATTTCTCTAAAGGTATATTAAATTCAGGTATTCCAGCAACATAAGGTGCTATTTCATATTGCTGATAATAAATAATTAAATTTTTCCCTCTTATATAAAAATTCTGACTATCTCCTATACCCTTAAAGTTGTCTGCCGATTCAAAATATTTATCAGGTTCAGCAGCAATCTGCTTTTTTATTTCATCATTGATTATTGATTTATAATCATAATCAGATGTAAATAGTTCCTTTAGATTAAGTAACTTTTCAGCTTCTTTATCAACTGTATATGACGTCCTTATAGTTGACCCATGAGCCCCTCCAAGAAACTCATAATAATCATTATATAAACTTATTATAGAATTATTGTTTATTGTAACTGTATATCTTGAATAAATTTCAAATGGAAATTGTGGTTTTTCTACATGCAAATCTCCATAATACTCAGATGCCGTTTGTTCAGCTTCATTAACTTTAGGAAATATATCATTATTTATTTTTATATTAATTATTTTTATATTATCTGGATTTTTTCCATTGTTGAATTGAGGAATTCTTAAATCTTCTTTTAAATACTTTACATCTTTATTTATTGACTTTTCCACAAGAGTAATAACATTATTAAAATATAATTCACATGTTGTGTACAAATTTTGTTTATAACCTGTGCATAACATACTACCTATAATAAACATTCCCATAAACGTTGTTGATAACTTCATTACACCACTCCCAATATATTTTCTTTTTCCGATATATTAGTATATATATCCACATTTTTCACATGTAATAATTTGTTTATAAACAAATTTATAACAGTTTATCCACATGCTATTGTGGATAATGTGAATAAGTTGTACTACTTATTTATTATGCTATACTTTTCTATTATTATTCTAATTTATAGTATATCTCTCATTATTTTTCTTTATGTATTATCAAAAATAACAAGTTAATCTACTTTATTTTTCTCTAAAATATATTATTTTATTGATAAAATTTTAATACTTATCTATACTTACATATGTAATATATATATATCAAAATATAGGAGGTTTAAAATTTTATGACCACGAAAAATAAGAACCTTAAATATATAATAATAATTCTGTTATCAATTACTTTTTTAATACTTGCTTATATCTTTATCAATGGTGTTACTAGTAAAAATAATAACAGCTCTGTCAATTCGGATAATAAATCTGAAAATAGTGTATATTCAAATTTAATTGAATCCATTGATGATAGTATAAAAAATAATAATAAAAAAAATAGATTTGAAAATGTTTCTTTAACATCTGACAATATCGGTATTCCTGTTTTGTATTATCATTCAGTCGATGAAAATGCAGCCAATGAAGTTACTATAACTCCTGAAAAGCTAAAAGAACAACTTGATTATATAAATGATAATAATTATGTCACCATTACAATGACAGAACTTTACGATCATATTGAAAATAATAAACCAATTCCAGAAAAAAGTATCCTTATAACTTTTGATGATGGATATATGAATAACTATACAGAAGCATTTCCAATGTTAAAAGAATTAAATATGACAGCTACAATATTCTGTGTTGGTAATTCATTAGATGGATCTTATTATCTTTCTGAAGAAGCAATAAAAGAAATGTCTGATTACGGTATTGATATAGAGAGTCATACTGTAAATCATGTACATCTTGATACAATGAGTTATGATGAACAATTACTAGAATTGAAAAATTCTAAGAATATTCTTGAAAAAATAACGGGTAAAGAAGTGCTCTCCTTAGCATATCCTTTTGGAGATTACAATGATAATACAATAAAAGCAGCTAAAGATGCAGGATATAAAATGGGCTTTACTACAAAATTAGGTCTTTCTGATAGAACTGATGACATATATAAACTTGATAGAATATATATAAGTTCTTCTTATGATATGAATACGTTCAAAAACCTATTAAAAAATACAGCTAAATAACATAAGTATTTATGGATTAATAATTAAAATTATTGAACTATAGACTATAGTCTTAAAATAAAAAACACATTATATGACATATATTATTTTTGTCATATAATGTGTTTGTTTTATTCTTCTGAGATATATTCAGGCATTTTTTGCTCATTTCCAGAATTATTTATAACTATAGGTATTTTATTTTCAGATATAAATTTATTTGTTTTAGGTAAAGCACCATAATCTAAACTCTTTCCTGAAACTGTTATTAAAGTTTTTTTACTTGTATCAATCATTTCATTTGAAAAAGCATATTCAAATATTTCTTCTATTGCCTCATCTATATTTTCGCTCTCAATACTTATACTTGATATTAAAATCTTTCCTTTTTCTGTTGGTGAATAAGCATATATTACTTTTCCATACTTATTTACATGCATTTTAATATTTGAAGTTGTTTCTACTATAACTATACTTTCAGTCTTTCTATAATCAATTACAGTTGCACAACCAATCATCATTAATATCATCAAACCTATTGCAATATGTATTTTATATTTTCCTAGTCTTGTACACTCTTTTCCATCTGATAGTTGTCCAATTATTACTTTTCTATTTGTTTTTATCTTTACAAATTCACCAATTGAAGTTATTATATATGCACTTTTCTTAAAAGACTTTATAACAACTCCTTTATATATTGTATTTTTTTTAGCTACTCCTATGCTTTTTACTTTATCACTATCTTCTTTAAGTTTTATTTTTAAAGTATCTTGTATTATTTTATAGTTTGGATTTCTAAGAATCAAATAGTATGCAACTATGTAGTCCTTCATATCTTCAATTCGTTCTCTATTTATTCGTATATCTTTGCATAAATCTTTTATAGGAAGTTCTTTTTTTCGCTCTAACTTTTCACTTATTTCTTCATTTTCCATAATGTAATAAGATACATTTAAAGATATATTTCTCTTTTCTTCATTTAATGGATAATTAACCAGATCTTTAAGTATAATATTATATGAGGACAGTTCTTCTAAAAATAAAGAAACCTGTTTACTTCTACTATCATCTACAGAATTGCTTACTAATGAAATATTAGGCATTGAAGTAAATATATATTTATTTTTATTAAAACTTAAGCTATCCATATAGTTAACCCCTCTTTAAACATTAATATCAATTTTATAAATTTCTCATACTATATATTATAGCATAGAAATTTATGCATCTATAAAATTTTATATACTTAAAATATAAATATAAAATCAATATTTAGGAGATTGGTGTATGAAAAAGAAAATTATATACGTAGATTTTACTAAAAAACGTCGAATCAACTTCTTTCACTTTACTTTTAATAAAATGATTAACTATTTTACTAATAGAACAACTATTTCTAATAGTGAAATACCTACAATTAATACAAATAACAAAGCTTTAGTTAATAAAATTTATTAATTAGACTTAATTCATATATACAATTATGTAAATGTTTACCTACTCTTTGCAACTTATTTTATTCAATATATTATGCTAAAATATATTTTAGAAATAATATATTGAGGTGATAAACATGAGAATTGGAATGGGATATGATGTTCATAAATTAGTTGAAGATAGAAAACTAATAATTGGAGGAGTTGAAATCCCTTTTGAAAAAGGTCTTTTAGGTCATTCTGATGCCGATGTCCTTCTTCATGCTATAATGGATTCACTGCTTGGTGCATGCGCTTTAGGCGATATTGGAAGACATTTTCCAGATACAGATATAAAATATAAAGGAATATCAAGCATAAATTTACTTGAAGAAACAGGACGAATTATTTTTGAAAATGGATATTCTATTAACAATATCGATGCTACAATAATTGCACAAAAGCCAAAAATGAGTCCACATATTGAGACTATGAGAAAAAACATAGCTAAAGCACTTAATATTGATATTAACCAAATTAATATTAAAGCTACAACAGAAGAAGGTCTTGGATTTACTGGAGAAATGCTTGGGATTTCTGCTCAAAGCATAGCTTCTGTTAACTAATAAAACAGTAAAGTAAAAAAACACCTCTTTGACATTAGTCAAGGAGATGTTTTTTATTATAATACTTCACTTAATCGCTTTAATAAAATCTGTCTAAATTTTTCTGCACATTTTTTATCTTTTAATGTATTTTCACATAGGTTTAACCACTCATCTATTTTCATACCTATTTTACTTTCTAATTCACCTTCTGAATTAGTTATAGTTGCTGATGATACTACAAAATCACCAACTTCTTTTGGAGATTTAAATAATTTTATATATAAGAACTCTCTATTATCTCCAATCCATTTTTTATTGAACTCTCTTAAAAATTTCTTTAGTTCTCTTTCTGCATCTCTAGATGGCATATCCCATAACTTGCTAAGAAATTGATAATCCTTTTTCATTTTATCAGCTATCTCTTTTGTTATTTTTTTTGCTCTTTCACCATCTTCTATTACTTTTTCAACAGAAATGCTAGGTATTCTAGTTATTAATTTATCTTTTCCATGTATCCATTTGTAAAAAGATTCTTGAAGAAATGAGTATTGTAAATATCCTATTAAGCTTTTCACATTAGGAAAATATCCCCATATATTATTCATCCCATTTCCCTTACTAAATATTAATGTATGGAAATATAAACTTTTTTCTGTAGGTGGTTTCTGCATAAACATATGTCCTCTAATGGTTTTATTCTCTCGGATAACGTTTTCCCAGTAATCAAAAGAATTATAGTTTTCTCTCATTTTTTCTTCACCTTCCCTACATAATTTTAATATAATGTACTATAAAATTTCCTTACTTTTATTATAAGGTATATTGTACTTTATTTACAAGTTTAGTTTACCTTATAATTTCACTTTATTGTTTATCATTTTAATATATTGCCCACTTTCTTTCTATTTTATTACTATTTTGTTAATTTATAATGTAAGTCTAAAAATTGCTATTTTATTACTATTAAATTATAATAATAACATCAACAAATTCTGTTGTTTGTCGTAATTTTGATTAAGACAACCCATATTAGTCTTATATTATATTTTAAGCAGACTTATATTAATTTAGTACAGCATTTAAGGAGGATTAATAATTGGCTTTATGTGAAATATGCAATGCCCAAGCTGATATACATCATATTGTTCATAGAAGCGAAGGCGGTTTTGATATAGAATTAAATTACAAATATTTATGCCCTTACCATCATCGTGGTAAATATGGTCCTCATCACTGTAAAGAAGTAGATCTTAGGTACAAGCTAGATCTTCAAAATAAACTTTTTGAAATGCTTCCAAAGGATTATTACTACTTTAAAGAGCTGGCTTCAGAATTAAAAATACCTAATAATACTTTAAAAAGAATAACTAAAAATCTTAAATTATATAAAGAAGGCTATAAAAAAACAGACATAATATTCAAAATAATGGGCGAGAAATTTTATACAGAAGAAATGATCGTTAATTTAACCTTAGACAATTTAATACGAAATATGGAAGTATAATATAAAAAGCATCATTCTTAATTTTCAAAAAGAATGATGCTTTATTTATAAAAAAAATCGTACAACAAAATTATAAGTATTTTGTATCAGAGCACTTTTAATTTTTAACAATGGTGCAGATGAAGGGAGTCGAACCCTTACACCAATTGGCGCTAGATCCTAAGTCTAGTGCGTCTGCCAATTCCGCCACATCTGCATAACATTATTATACAACTCTAATCTTTAAAATCAATGATTTTCGTTTTTACTTTTTCAACAGTTTTTGCCTATATAATTTATATTTTTTATTTTTTTAGTCTACACATATTGTAATGAATTTATAAATATAATAAATATATCCAATTACTTTTTTGTATTATATTGTTGACATAGAAAAAATCAATCATTATAATTGTATTTATTATAAGATAACACGTTGATGAGGACAGTAAGCTAAAATCTTATTTTTCAGAGAGAGAATACACTGGTGTGAGTATTCTTAAATAACTTTAGACTGAAAACCACCTCTGAGTGGTCCTAATAAGACCCGTTATTATCACGTTACGATAATTTCAAGTGACCTATTTTAAGGTATTTAACTAGATAAATTATATTTTTATATTTTTATAATTTATATTAAGTTTATATCTTTCTTCAGGTAATTAGAGTGGAACCACGGATATTACTTCGTCTCTATAGTTTTAGAGATGGAGTTTTTTTATTTTCATTTTGTAACAATATTTAAGTTTAAACAAACTTAAATTAATAAATATAAAAATAATTCACTTACATATTGAGAGGAGATTTAAAATGATTAAAGTTACTTTAAAAGATGGATCTGTTAAAGAATTTGAAGCTGGTGTATCAGTTTTAGACATTGCTAAATCAATCAGCGAAGGCCTTGCTAGAAATGCTTTTTGTGGAACAATAAACGGAAAGGTTTGCGACCTTAGAACAATAGTTAATGAAGATGTAGAATTAAGTATTTGTACATTCGATTCACAAGAAGGAAAGGATGCTGTAAGACATAGTATATCTCACGTTTTAGCTTATGCTGTAAAAAGACTATTCCCTGAAACTAAATTAGCAATTGGGCCTTCTATTGCTACTGGATTTTACTATGATTTCGATAGAGATACTGCTTTCACATCTGCTGATTTAGAAAAATTAGAAGCAGAAATGAAAAAAATAATAAAAGAAAATCCTTCAATTGAAAAATTTGAACTTCCAAGAGACGAAGCTTTAGAATTAATGAAAGATGAACCATACAAGGTAGAGTTAATTAATGATCTTCCTGAAGATGAAATTATTTCATTCTACAAAATTGGTGATTTCACTGATTTATGTGCTGGACCTCACGTTATGTCGTTAAAGAACATCAAAGCTATAAAGCTTACTAGAAGTGCTGGTGCTTACTGGAAAGGTAACGAAAAGAACAAAATGCTTACAAGAATCTATGGAACTGCATTCTTAAAGAAAGCTGAACTTGATGAATTCTTAGAAGCTTTAGAAGAAGCTAAGAAAAGAGATCATAACAAATTAGGAAGAGAATTAAAATTATTCACTACTGACGAGAAGGTTGGTCAAGGTCTTCCACTATTAATGCCAAAAGGAGCTAAAATCGTTCAAACTCTTCAAAGATGGGTTGAAGATGAAGAAGAAAAAAGAGGTTATGTTTTAACTAAAACTCCACTTATGGCTAAAAGTGATTTATACAAGGTTTCAGGACACTGGGATCATTATAAAGATGGTATGTTTGTATTAGGTGATGAAGAAAAGGATGATGAAGTTTTCGCATTAAGACCAATGACTTGTCCTTTCCAATATACTATTTACAATGCTGAACAACACAGCTATAGAGATCTTCCTATACGTTATGCAGAAACTTCTACTCTATTCAGAAATGAAGCATCTGGAGAAATGCATGGTCTTATAAGAGTTAGACAATTTACATTAGCTGACGGACACTTAATTGTTACACCAGAACAATTAGAAGAAGAATTCAAAGGAGTTGTTGAATTAATTCAATACCTTATGGGAACTCTAGGAATTGCTGAAAAGATAACTTATAGATTCTCAAAATGGGATCCAAACAATACAGAAAAATATATTAATGATCCTGATGCTTGGAACCACACTCAAGATACTATGAGAAATATATTAGACCACTTAAAAATAAACTATGTTGAAGCTGATGATGAAGCAGCATTCTATGGTCCAAAGCTTGACTTACAATTCAGAAATGTACACGGAAAAGAAGATACTTTATTCACAGTACAAATCGACTTTGCTTTAGCTGAAAGATTTGATATGACATACATTGATAAGAATGGTGAAAAGAAACGTCCTTACATCATTCATAGATCATCAATCGGATGTTATGAAAGAACACTTGCAATGCTTATAGAAGAATATGCTGGTGCATTCCCAACATGGTTATCTCCAGTTCAAGCTAAAATTTTACCACTTTCAGATAAATATAATGATTATGCTGAAAAGGTAACTAAAGCATTAAAAGATAAAGGTATAAGAGTTGAGACTGACTACAGAGCTGAAAAAATTGGTTACAAAATTAGAGAAGCTAGACTTGAAAGAACTCCATATATCTTAGTTGTTGGTGAAAAAGAAGCTGAAAATAATCAGGTTTCTGTAAGAAGCAGAAAGAACGATGATGAAGGTGCTATGGACTTAAATGCATTCGTAGACAGAATCGTATCTGAAGTTGCTAACAAAGAAAGATAATAAATTTTTATAATAATATAATTAAAAAGAACTTAGTATATACACTAAGTTCTTTTAATTATACTAATCTTAAACTTGCTCTAATGCTTGTTTTACGTCTCCAATTATATCATCAATATTCTCAAGACCAACGGATAATCTTACAAGCCCTGGAGTTATACCTGCTGCAACAAGCTGTTCATCATTTAATTGACGATGTGTAGCACTTGCTGGATGAAGCACGCATGTACGTATATCTGCAACATGAACTACATTTTCGCATAACTTTAAGCTATCCATAAATCTTATTGCATCCTCCCTACTTCCCTTTATTGAAAAAGAAACTACTCCACTACATCCATTTGGAAGATACTTTTTAGCTATATCATAATATTTATTATCTGAAAGAGTTGGATAATTAACAAACTCTATCTTTTCATGAGAATTTAAATATTCTGCAATTTTTTCTGCATTTCTGCAGTGTTTTTCTATTCTCACTGGAAGTGTTTCTAAGCCAAGGTTTAGAAGAAAAGCTGCTTGAGCTGATGGATACATGCCTAAATCTCTCATAAGCTGAACTCTTGCCTTTGTTATGTATGCTGCTTTTCCAAATTTCTCTGTATACACTATTCCATGATAAGATTCATCTGGTTGTGTAAACTCTGGAAATTTTCCATTTGTCCAATCAAAATTACCACTATCAACAATTACTCCGCCAATTTGTACAGCATGACCATCCATATACTTTGTAGTCGAATGAACAACTATATCTGCTCCAAATTCAATAGGTCTACATAAAACCGGAGTGGCAAATGTATTATCTATAATAAGAGGAACATTGTTCTTATGTGCAATCTTTGCAAACTTTTCAATATCGAATATACATATGGCAGGATTTGCAATTGTTTCTCCAAATACAGCTTTTGTATTTGGTCTGAATGCTTTTTGAATTTCTTCTTCACTTGCATCTGCATCAACAAACGTACACTCTATACCAAATTTTTTAAGTGTAACTGCAAAAAGATTGATTGTTCCACCATATATAGTCGCTGCACTTACAATATGATCTCCTGCCCCCATAATATTCAATACACTTATAAGTGAAGCTGCTTGACCTGATGTTGTACAAAGTGCACCAATTCCTCCTTCTAAAGAAGCTATTTTTTCTTCAACAGCTCCTACTGTCGGATTTGATATACGTGAATACATATGACCATCAGCTGTTAAATCAAATAACTTTCCAATTTCATCTGTATTATCATATCTGTACGTTGTACTTTGATAAATAGGTAGTGCTACAGGTTCACCATTTTTTGGCTTATAACCCTCATGTAAGCATTTAGTTTCAATTTTCATATGTTTAAGCCCCCTTAAAATGTTAATCATATAATTTTTCACTTCATATTTTTACAATGTATATTAACATTGTAAAAATTTTAATAAAATTAATATAATTATACTCCAATAATGAAAATTAGTGAATTTAAAATTATAAATATTACTCAATATCGGGATATATTTCTTTGAGTGTATCTAAATATTCACTTAACTTCTCTGCTTTTGATTTCATTAAAGAAAATTCTTCTTCTTTTTCTCTAAGTATTTTTCTATTATTATAAAGATCATTTTCAATATCTTTGAGCCATTCTTGAAGATCAGTAAATACTTTTAACTCCCTTTCAAAAAATCCACTTTTCTTGGCTTCTTCTATAAGCTTTATTTCTGATTGTGCCAAATTTGATTCATTTATCATCTTTGATGCCTGTTCAACCCATGTTTCTATTATTGAACTTTCGCTACTTATATTATTAGAACTTCTTGATTCTTGCATTTTACTCTTAAATTCTTTGTATTTTCCATAGGACTCAAGAACATTACTTTTTTCTGATGAAAACACCATATGCTTAAACTCTTCTTCATAACTTGCATACTTTTGTTTCAATGTTTTTTCCTCACTATTTAAGGCTTCTATATTACTTTCAAGATTAAGCTTTTCATCCACTATAGCCTCTAATTCATTATCAATATCATTTTTCTCATTAAGCTTATCTTTATAAAAAATCTGTTTACTTTTCCACACTTCAATCATTCTATTGTAGCTATCAAAATCAATTTTATCGTAATTAATTATTGAATCACTTATCAGAACTTCACCAACAAATAAGACAATTACTTCTTCTAAGTCCCTACTATTTAATACATCATTACTAGATATAAATAGCATAATTCTGAAAGAACCTGTCAAAAATTTTTCTAAAGAAAGTTGCTCTCCTGTAGTATTATAATTATTAACTGTAATATCTTTTAATATTTCAAAAATAATTCCATATACAAACTTATAATCAGCTTCTTCACCAACTTCAATAATTATTGATAAAAAATCAAAAGGCTGTTTCTTTATAGAATTTTTTAAAGCGTGTTCATTTTTAACATCGATCTTTAATGATTCTGTAAAATAAACTTCATTTTTAAAACTTATTTTAACAATCTCATCATATATCCTATATACTAATTCGTCTTTTATCTTTATATTTTTATATCTGCTTTTTAGCTTTTCAATTACTTTTTTCATATAACATACTTTGATTGAATGAGTCTTTGACAAATAGTAGTTAAAATCTTTATTTTCTAATAAAGTAACATATGCACTTTGAACCATACTATCTACAGCTTTAATAAAGTTTTTTCTATTACATATATTTTTAATCTGAACACCAGAAATCCTTAAAACTTTATAATACAATGATAATTTAATTTGATCATCCGAAAGACTTTTTATCTCTTCTAATGTTTTATTTACCATATCTAAAAGTGATTCCTCATTGCTTCGATTTAATAACCACTCTTTCGATTTAGATAGTATATTTGAATTATTCTTATTCCAATTGCTTACCATACTATACAAAATTCTTAATTTATTACCATTAAGATTTAAAAAGGCATTGTAAAAATCATCATATTTTACTAAATGTCTAATTCTATCATCAAGTATTCCTTTGAATAAAGTGATTTTTTTCTTTGTATCTTCAATTAATTTATTATATTCTGTTATTTTATTATAAAATTTACTATCTTCAAAATTTAACTCTGAAATTATTTCTGACTTGTCATTACTTAGTAACTTTTTTAAATTTTCATCATAAGTAAAAATTATTGTTTCACTTTCATCTTGATATCTATTAGTTAAACCTAAAGACTTTTCATATGATAATCTAATAGATTCAAGCTGTTTTTCAATATTATCTTTTCTTTTATTAATAATATCTTCATCTTCCTCAAGATTATCAATTATTGATCTTATTTGTTGTTTATCAAGCTCCGCTCTTACTAAAAGACTTTCTTTTTTAGCAAGTAATCTATGATTCTCAACACATTCGTCCTTTACTAAATCAACTTCTCGTATTTCTCTTTCATATATCTTATGTACTTCTTCTATTTCATATTTATGAGAATTTATTACTTCTGTAAAAAATGATTCTTGTTTTTCTAATTCTTCTTTTTCTTGTTTAATAGCTATTATAATCCTATTAAGTTCACCTACACTTTTTGAGTTCATTGCAAGTTCAATAATCTTTTCTCTTAAATTATTAATCTGATTATTTTTTAATTGAATATCTCTCTTTATCTTTCTTAATTCATTTTTTTCAAATTCAATAGTTTTTGGTGCCTTAAAACTTAAATCTATAAATTTACTTATGGTTTCAGTTTCTTTTATTCTTAAATACCAACAAAAAATCCTATGGATTAATTCCAGAATTTCAATTGGATGCTTCTCTATTCTTTTCTCTCTGCTTCTATACAAGGTTATTCCTATTCCATTCACTCTTATTATTTGAATATAATCATATATTTCTTCAGGAATTGAAAATTCTTCATTGTATCGCAGCATTTTAACCATTTGACCTGTAGCAATATTAGAATTGATTCCATAAGAAATTGATAACTCCCTTACAAATGCATCAACTACTCTCCTTGCTATTATTTTAGTCATCTTAGGAAAATCTTCACACGCACACTCTGCTTTTAATAAGTATTGATAATATTTATTTAAAGTAGTTAATTTTAAATAAGTAAAATTACTTTCATTGTATTTCATAGCTTTATTTCACCTTCAATAATACTATTATTTAATAATTTGTTTTTCTGTTATAATACAGTCAATTTTAACATCTTGCTTGTCCATAGGTACTTCTTCAATAACTTGAAAATCATATGCCAATGCTACTTTTTTTATTTCTTCTTTTCTTTCCTCAGAAATCTTTTTAAAGTATCTATCATAATATCCTGCACCGTACCCCATTCTTCCACCTTCTTTATCAAAGGCAACACCAGGAACAACTATTAAATCAAGTTCATCTGGATCAATATGTGGCTCATGCAATGCCGGTTCAGGTATACCATATCTATCTTTTTTCAAATTATTTAATGAATTAATTTTTACTGCATCCATTACTTTGGTCTTAAAAATCGTTCTTGGAACAAAAATCTTTTTACCATCATCCAATGCTTTATTAATGATTTCTATTGTGTTTATTTCCGAACTGTATGATATATAAATAAATATTTTATTAGACTTTTTATAATACTCACTTTTTAAAAATTTTTCTCTAATAAAGTTATCTTTATCTTTCTTTTGACTTTCATTCATATTATTTCTTATGTTAAGAATATCTTGTCTAAGTTTTTTCTTTTTTATATAAATTTGTTCCATAGTACATACTCATCTCCATATTTATCAAATATCTATATTGTTTAAAGACATACGTGGCTTTTTAAATGCAATTTCTTTCTTTACTTTCAAAGTTTCAGGATCAATTGTTATTTTATAAATATCTGGGCATCCCTCTTCTCTCCATTTCTTCATATATCTTGCATCAGCTATTACTTCTGTATAGTAATTCTCATCATAATAATCCGAAAACTCTAAGTATGATAATATACTGTTTTTATCTATAATTAATTGATTTTCTCCCACATTACTACATATAGGTATAAAAAATCTAAGAGGAATTTCATAATTATATCTTGCACCCTTTTTTAGTGGTTTTCCTTCAATTATAGCTCTTTTGAAAAAAATATTATTTCTATCTTTTTCATCTACTTTAACTTTAAAAATTATTTTTCTATTTTTATTTATTTCTAATTTTACTTTAATCATTAGCTCACCATCTTTTATTAACTAAATTATTTATCGATCATAAATAAAATTTCTTATTATATTTTATCATTAGTATATATCAACTGTCTAAAATTATCTTCTCTTATATAAATTAATTATTCTATTACTATTTGATTCAATAAATTTAGACCCAGCCTTAAAATTTAATGCTAGGTCTAAATGTCTTATAATAAAAATATTTTTCTATAAAAAAATAAAAGCAATATGAAAATTAACTCTAACATCATATCACTTTTATTTCTAATTAAATTTTAATGTTCTTCATCTGTACTTATATATACTAATGAACCGCCTAATAGTAGGCCTCCACCAATTATATTTCCTAAAACAACAAAGAATAAGTTCTTGAATACTAGCGCCATTGGTAATCCACCTAATGCAAAATAAGCTATAGAAAATACACCAACGTTAGCAATACTATGTTCAAATCCTGCAATAATAAATGCAAATACAGAGAAGAACATCATTATTAACTTTCCGCTTTCTGACTTCATCTTAATTCCTGATAAATAAGCTAAGCAAACTATAAAGTTACATAACAAACCTCTTAAAAACATTTGATAAGCTGGTAACTCTAATTTAGCATACGCAACAGATTCTATATAATGCTGAATCGGAGTGAAAGAAGCTCCACTTTTAATAAACAAATAAGCAAATATAATAAGACCTACTGCATTTCCTAAAAATGTGTAAATCCATACCTTTAATGTAGAACTAACACTAACTTTCCCTTTAAATAACCCTACTGCCATTACAAAATTATTACCTGTAAATAGCTCTCCACTTAAAAATACTATTAACGCTATGGCAAAACAGAATGTTGCCGCAATAATTACTTTAGAAACTTCAGGGTATTTAGGATAAAGAATCGCTCCTGTTGTATATGAAAGAATAATTGCTACTAATATATAAAATCCAGTAACAACAGCTCTTCCTAAATATTTTCCTGTCTTTTCATTTGCATTTCTGGCCTTTTTTTCAGCCATTTTAGTAATAACATCAATATCACTACTATACATGTTTTTCCCTCCATTTTATCGTGTGTAAATTTATATTATTAAACTAATTTATTATTAAAATTTTGCTTAATAATATGTTTATCTTTTGTACTGTTTTCTATTCCTTTTATATTAATAAAAACCTAATTTTTCTTAAATCTTTAGTAATATAAAATAGCAACATATGTGCTATTTTTAAAGCAATCATTATTATCTTACTATATTTTTAATATGAAAATCAAGGATTTACTAATTTATAAGCACATTATCATTTGTAAATATTGCTCGATTTTTAAAATATATTGTTGTTTATATCATCACTTTTATTTTAAAAGAAATTAAAAATAATAGTCTTTAATTTTTCACAATATTATTTATATATTTTTAATAGAATAGTATTGTATTATAAATAAAAAGAGACATTTTTTATAATTAATGTCTCTTTTCAAAATCAAATTTATTTTTAAATTATTTATTATTTATTTTTATTATTTTTATACTCATTTTGTCAATATCAACTTCTAAAGATTTTTCAATTTGTTGTCCATTCATAATATCTGTTCCACTTAACTCATAAGCATTTATAAATTTTTTATCTTCATTATTATTATTAATAACTACTACAATATGCTCATCATTATAATTTCTTTCAAATGCAATAAGATTATCTTCACAGCAAAGTTCTTTATACTCTCCATAAATAAGAGCTTTATTCTCTTTTCTTATTTTTATAAGCTTTTTAAAATATTCAAACATATCCTTATTTTGATTTTCTTTTTCCCATATCATACATCTTCTATTAAATGGATCATCTCCACCATTCATCCCTATTTCATCACCATAATAAATATACGGAACCCCTAAATAAGTAAATTGGAAAGCAACTGCTAATTTCATAAATGTCACATTATCATTACATTCTGATAAAAATCTTTTTGTATCATGACTATCTATTAAATTCCACATCTGCTTTGTAACAGAATCCATATATAACATCCTATTACTTGCTAAAATATCTGAAAACTCACAGCTACTTATTGATCTTTTTGCAAAAAAATCTGTAACTGCATTTTTAAATGGATAATTCATAATACTATCAAGCTGATCCCCCTTTAAAAAAGAATTTGCTTCATGCATTATTTCTCCAATTATCACTGCATTTTTATTAACATGTTTTATTCGCTTTCTAAATGCTCTCCAAAAATCATGTCCTATTTCATCACATACATCTAAACGCCATCCATCTATTCCTATCTCTTTTACCCAATATTCACCTACTTTTAATAAATACTCTTTAACTTCTTCATTATTAGTATTTAATTTAGGCATATTAAAATGTCTGTGTCCAAATGTGTAATAGTTTTCATTTTCCATTGAAACAGGATAACTATCAATAAAATACCAATCTTTATATTTAGAATTCTTCTGATTTTCAAGCAAATCTTTAAACGCAAAGAAGTCTTCACCAGAGTGATTAAACACAGCATCAAGTATTATTTTAATCCCCTTTTCATGAGCATTATCTACTAATTCCCTTACATCATCAACAGTTCCAAATTGCGGATCAATATTGAAATAATCACTAGTATCATATTTATGTGCTGTTTTAGATTTAAATATTGGTGTAAGATAAATTGTATCAATTCCTAATTCCTCTAAATAATCTAATCTTTTTGTAATTCCCTTTATATCTCCACCATATCTTGAATAATAGTTTAAATTTTCTTCCTTTCCCCATGGAATGGTACCTTCTGGATTTATACTTTCATCTCCATTACAAAATCTTTCTGGAAAAATTTGATAGACAACAGACTCTTGCATCCATTTTACATCCTCATAAACATCCTCAGCGGCTATATATGGAAAGATATAAGGATATATTAAGCTGTCATCATCCTTTACTCCTCGTTCAGTTAAATAATGTGTATTTTCATTATAATCTATCATTTTAAAATAATATTGATACCTATTTCTAAAAATACTTATATCAGTTTGAAAATATTCAAATAGTTCACATTTAGCAGCAAGAATCATCTCCTTTTCCTCATATGGACTATTATCTAGGTACTTATCCTTATAATAAACAATACATTTTTTAATATCATCTTTTGCCGCTCTTACTCTTAAAGTTAATGTATTTATATCCTTTGAATATGAATATGGTGCCTCTGTAACATGATATACTGCATATTTGTTCATCTTTTATTCGCCTCCAAAATTAATATAACTTCGGCTAGTATCTATAACATCCCCGGGTAAGAAAGTTACTAAACCTTAACTGTTCTTTATGAGATTATTATAACAGATGCTATTGCTAATTATTGTATATATCTCATATAATATGTATATATACAATATGTTTTTATAGAAATAGGTAAAATTTTGAAAGAGGTGTTAGACTTATGGAAGATACTTTTTTATCAGATCTTAATATTTTCAGTAATAAAATTTCATTCTTAATTGAACTTCATGATAAGCCTGAAATTATCCATATCGTAAAAACTAAACATAAAAACGAACTCATTGATGAAATATCAACTAATGAGAAAAAAGTAGAACTTTTTATATGGAATGCTATTTTTTCAAAAGAAGTAATAAAAAATGGGATAGCAACAAAATACCTACATCCTACCTATAATAAATTTTACAAACAAATTACATCTATTAATTCAGTAAAAAAACTTCAAGAAATTGAACTTGAAATGGTGGATACTTATCTTAATCTTTTAATTAATGATACTGAAGTTACTAACAGTTTTGTAATAAATCGAATACTAAAACATCTTCATCTAAATATAGAAAGTAAAATTTCATTAAAAAAACTTGCAAGTGAACTGAATCTTTCTGAAGGTTATATATCAGACTGCTTTAAAAAGCATATGGGAATAACAATTATGAATTATGCAAAAAAAATACGCATAGAACGTGCAGAAGTTCTTTTAAAAACCACCAATGATAGTGTATTAGATATAAGTCTTCGTCTTGGTTTCCATGATCAGAGTCATTTCTATAGAGTATTCAAACAATTCACAGGTGTATCCCCTTCAAAATATAGAAATGAAAATTTTGGCTAAAAAATACCTCATTAAGCGAGAAGCTTAATGAGGTATTTATTATTTAACCTATATTATAGGTTATTAAAATTGTAGCCATGAATTGAGTTCTTTACAAATGTTAATTAGCTTTTTCCAATATGCATTCTATAAATTATAAATGCCATATATCATCATTGTATTGAGCTATTGTACGGTCAGAAGAGAAGAATCCTGCCTTACTTATGTTTATTAATACTTTCTTATTCCAAGCTTCTCTGTCTTCATAATCCTTAAATACTCTATCCTTAGTCTTAATATAATCTTCAATATCTAATAATGTCATAAACCAATCTTTGTTTATTAACTCTTTATGAAGTCTAGTTAAGTTTTCCTTATCTCCAACTTCAAGCATTTCATCACTTATAATGAAATCAACTAATTCTTTAATATTTTCTTTTTCATAGTATTCTTTTGAAACATAATCTGCATTCTTATAATGTTCTATAACTTCTTCTGAAGATTCACCAAAGATATAGATATTATCATCTCCAACTAATTGATGAATTTCAACATTTGCACCATCTTCTGTTCCAAGAGTTAATGCACCATTTAACATAAACTTCATGTTACCAGTACCTGAAGCTTCTTTTGATGCAAGAGAAATTTGTTCTGAAACATCACATGCTGGGATTAATTTAGAAGCTTTAGTTACATTATAATTTTCAACCATAAATACATTTAAATATTTATTAACTTCTGGATCTTTATCAATTATTTCTTGTAAACATAAGATTGTATGAATAATATCTTGTGCAATTACATAAGCTGGTGCAGCCTTAGCTCCAAATATCATAGTAATTGGAGTTGTAGGTATTTTACCACTCTTAATTTCTAGATATTTATTAATTATATATAAAACATTCATTTGTTGTCTCTTATATTCGTGAAGTCTCTTAATTTGAATATCAAATATAGAGTTTTCATTAAGTTCTAAATTTTGAGTTTCTTTTAAATATTTCTTTAAAGCAATTTTATTGTTCTTTTTGATTTGTTCAAGTCTAGTTAATACCTTCTTATCATCAATGAATTTAGATAATTCTTCTAACTTATCAGCATTTTTCTTATAGTCATCACCAATAAGCTCAGTTATGAAATCTGTTAATTCATTATTACAGTGTAATAACCATCTTCTAAATGTAATACCATTTGTCTTATTGTTAAATCTTTCTGGATATATATCAAAGAATGGCTTTAATTCTTCATCTTTTAATATTTCTGTATGAAGTGCTGCAACACCATTTACACTATATCCGTAATGTATATCCATATGAGCCATATGAACTCTTTTTTCATCATCTATAATATAAACTTTTTCATCGTCATATTTAGCTTTTATTCTATTATCTAATTCTCTTATTATTGGCATTAATTGTGGAACTGCTTTTTCTAAGTAATCTATTGGCCATTTTTCTAATGCTTCTGCAAGTATTGTATGGTTAGTATAAGCACATGTCTTAGTAACTATATCAATAGCTTCATCCATTCCTATACCTTTTTGACCTAATAATCTTATTAATTCTGGAATTACCATAGATGGATGTGTATCATTAATTTGAACTGCTACATGTTCATGTAATTTATGAAGATCATATCCATTTTCTTCAGCTTCAAGTAATATTAATTGAGCTGCATTACTTACCATAAAGTATTGTTGATAAACTCTTAATATTCTACCTGCATCATCACTATCATCTGGATATAAGAATAAAGTTAGATTCTTTTCTATATCAGTCTTATCAAAATCAATTCCTTCTCCTACAAGAGATTCATCAACTGTATCTATATCAAATAATCTTAATTTATTACAAGGCTTGTCATATCCAGTTACATCAATATCGTATAAAGTTGAAGATACTTTAAATCCTCCAAATGGAACTTCAAATTTAATATCAGTTTTATTTAGCCAGCTTTCATCTGTTAACCATGGGTTCTTAAAAGCTTTTTGCTTGTTGTCTTCAAATACTTGTTGAAATAATCCAAAATGATAATTTAGTCCAACACCATCACCATTTAATCCTAAAGTTGCAATTGAATCTAAAAAACAAGCTGCAAGTCTTCCAAGACCACCATTACCTAATGAAGGTTCTAACTCCATTTCTTCAATTTCAGTTAAATCTTTACCATTTTCAGATAATACTTTTTTAACTTCATCATATAACCCTAAATTTATTAAATTATTAGATAATAATTTACCAATTAAAAATTCTGCTGAAATGTAGTATAATTTTTTACTACCTTTATTTGTACCTTTTTCTTTTGATTCTGCTTTTGTTAAATGTAGTAATGCAGAGTAAATTTCCTCATTAGTTGCTGTACTTAATTTCTTATCAAATTTCTCATTTAATATTTTTTCTAAATTCTTTTCTACCATAATTAATCTCTCCTAACTTCTATACTTTTCTATCTTAAATACTATTTTTTTCTAATTAATGAAAACGCTTGCGTTTAATTTCAACTTTATTTTATCAATTAATTTCCATAAACATTTGTACATTTTTTATTTTTTTTGTATATAAATTATGTATTTTTTATTTTAATAAAATTGTTATATGTTTACTCCTATGATTTATACAGAAAATAATGGAGTTTTTACTGGGGAAAGTATAAGCTTTTTTACACCCGAAACTAAATTTGTTTTAAAAGAAACAGTTACTAAAAATACTCTATCTGTAAGTGAAGTTTTTTATAAAAATGATAAAATAACTATTGGATTTATTAATCCAATAGTATATGATAAAATTAAATAATAAATAAAAATAGCATGTGTTCTTACATAAATTAAGTACACATGCTATTTATAAGTAATCAATACTTTAATAAGCTATAAATAAATTTTTATTTATTCTACACTGCCTTGCGTATCTTCATTCTTTTCTGGAATTGAAACTATATCACAAACAGGTTTTTGTTGTTTAACATTAAAATTATATAATACCACGGTATCACATAACATATCATGTAATGCTCTTTTTCTATTATCTATACCAATAAAAATATATCCTATAAATAAAATCAGACTACTTAAATATCTTCCAATTGTTTCTCTATATATTACATCTATAATAGAAAGTCTTTCTTCATTTTCTTTATAAACTCTTATTTTCATAACCATTTTACCAAATGTAGCACCATATCTATAAGTCATAAATATAAAATACGAAACAGTAAATAAATAAATAGCTATATCAATTATAGAAAACCTAAACAATATATGTTTAAATAAAAAAGCATCTGGATATATTAAAGCAATTATAAACATTGGTATTCTTATTACAAGCATTGCACATCCTACAATAACGCAGTCAATAATATATGCCCATAACCTTACAAAAAAACCTGCATATAAAACTTCCTGATTATTATTGTTCAGCATAATACATCAAGCCTCCATTACCTGCTTTTTCTAAGTAATCTGAAATTACCTGTGCATCAGATTTACTCTTTATTCCTTCCATCTTTGAAAATAATGATGAAAATACATTTTCTTGAACTTCTGGTGTATATACCGTAACGTCACTTCCGATATAGTCAAGCATATCCTTTTGCATATTATCATAAGTATCAACATTATCAATTAATCCTAATTGAAGTGCTTGATTTGCTGAGTAGACACGACCGTCCGCAATCGGTTTTACAGTTTCAATATCCATATGTCTTCCTTCTGCTACAATTCCAGCAAACTGGTCATAAGCTTCATCTACAAGACTTTGAAGTATGGCTCTTTGTTCATCTGTCATTTCTCGACCTGATGATCCCATAGCTTTATTAGGACCACTTGTAATATCTATTTCTTCTATTCCAAGTTTATCATATAATCCTTTTACATTTACAAGTGAAGTAATAACACCAATAGAACCCGTCCAGCAATTTCTATTTGCATAAATCTTATCAGAAGCCATAGAAATATAATATCCACCTGAACATGCACGGCTGCTCATATATGTCCAAACTGGTCTTCCTGTATTTTCTTTATACTCTTTTAATTTTAGATAAAGCTCATCAGATTCATAAACTCCACCACCTGGGCTATTTACATATAAAATTATTCCTTTATTGCTATTTGATTTAATCATTGAATCAATATAACTTAAAGTTTTTTTATGATTGTACCCTTGTGGTGTAGAGAATATACTATCACTCCCTGATGAACTTTGAATTGTACCTTCTACCTTAACAACTCCTACAAATTCTTCTGATGGAAGACTTACATCGCTAGATAACGCTACTGCTTTTAGTGATTCTTCTGATTCCTTTGCAATATTGCTCGAATATGAATTTATAAGTACACTTGATCCGCTTACACAGATAAATGCTACTGCTGCCACTATAAGACCTATAATCTGTTTCTTATTCATTAAGAAAATCCCCCTGTTACTCTTATTAACTAATCCTTATATAATTATAATCAAAGTATTGCAAAATATCATTAAAATTTGAATAAATAAAAAATTTTACTAAATATGAGCAAAATTTAATTATACAAAATATAAGTACACTTAATATTAATTATGGTATAATATGTTTAATAAATTTACGTAGTCTCAAAATTCACACTAAAATTATATAAATTAGTTAAATTTATATAAAAAAATCTACATTTTTGCTATAAAGGAGAATTAAAATTATGAATGAAATGCTAAAATACAACAAAGAATTTGTTGAAAAACGTGAGTATGAAAAATACAAAACAACTAAATATCCCGAAAAAAAAATAGCAATATTAACATGTATGGATACTAGATTAATGGAGTTACTTCCAGCATCTTTAGGATTTAAAAATGGAGACATAAAAATAATCAAAAATGCTGGTGGAATAATTTCAAATCCTTTTGGTAGTGTTGTTAGAAGTTTATTAATAGCAATATTTGAACTTGGTGTAGAAAACATTATGGTAATTGGTCATACTGATTGTGGCGTTCAAAACATCAATAGCGAAAGTATGATTAAACATATGCTTGATAGAGGAATCTCACAAGAACAAATTGATATGATTAAATATTGCGGAATTGATTTTAACCAATGGCTACGAGGATTTGAATCTGTTGAAGTATCTGTTGAAAAAACAGTAGAAATGTTACGTATGCATCCATTAATTCCAAAGGATATACATGTTTCAGGATATGTTATGGATTCTATTACTGGTGAAATGAAAGCAGTTGATGTCTGTGAAGAATAAGTAAAATAATTTTAAGGCTAGATATTTTTGAATAAAATATCTAGCCTTTTAGAATTTTGCAGTTTTTGAATAAAAGAATTTAATTTTATTTTACATAAATCTTATAAGATGCTGAAAATTCTTTTCCTTCTTCTAATTTAACAATTCCTTCCTTATCCTTAAATTGACCATTAAAATCAACATAATCAGCATGGCCAAACCAAGGTTCTATACAAACAAATGGTGCTCCTTTTTCAGGTGCCCATATTGCTATATAATCAAATTCACCAAAATCTACAGTTAAAACTTTATTATTATTTTTTGATTTTATTGATATCTTATTTGATTTAAGATTATCAAAAGTTAATACACCTTGTTTAAATAAATCTTTAGATAAATTAATAATACTAGATTCATTTAATATGTCTTTTCTGTTATGTAAAAAATAAGCCTCATCATTGACCATTAATGCTGATATTGTTTCTTTTTCATTAAATTCAAGATAACAATCTTCTAGTTTATCTTTTACTTCAATAGGACACATAAATGCTGGATGTCCTCCTACACAGAAATATATTTCCTTATTATCTAAATTTCTAACATTATAAGTTGTGATAACACTATTATCCTTAATTGTATGAGTTACTTCAAAACTAAATTTATATGGGTATACTTTAAGTGATTCATCGCAGTAATCTAATTTAAAACTAATAGAAGAATCTGTTTTTTCTACTAACTTAAATTCAGATACCCTAGCGATTCCATGTGCTGGTAATTGGTATACGTTATCGCCAATTCTATATTTAGAATCTACAACCTTACCAACTATAGGGAATAAATGCGGTGAACTATATTTCCAATATTTTTCGTCTCTGTTCCATAAATATTCTGTATTATCTTCTTTGTGTGTTATTGAATGCAATTCTGCACCATGGGTACTTGCTGTTATCCTAATTTTTGAATTTTCTAATGAATAAATCATGTGAAACCTCTCCAATACTTTAAACTTTATATTTAAACTACAATAATAATTTAATATTTATTTTTCCATAATTTTATTTACTTCAACCTTATCAAATAATTCTTTAACTACACTTTCAGAAACAACCCCAGTTTCTTTTTCTAATGCATTAGCTGTTCCACATGCTGATGCAAGTTTTAGTATATCCTTTACATCATATTTTCTTTGAATTCCAATTGCAATTCCCGCAACATATGAATCACCTGAGCCAACAGGATTAACTGCTTCTACTTGTGGAAATGTAACTCTATATAATTCATTGTTTATTCCAGCTATAGAACCATCTTTTCCCAATGAAATTATAACAAACTTTATACCCTTTTTATGAAATTCTTTTATTTCTCTTACTGCATCCTCTATTGAACTAATCTTTCTTCCTGTTAACGCTTCTATCTCATCCTTATTAGGTTTTATAAAATAAGGTTTTCCTTCTATACCTTCTTTTAATGCTTCCCCACTAGTATCTAATAAAAATTTCTTATTTTGTGCATTAGCTAGTTCGATTAAATTTCTATAAAAAGTACTTGGAACATTTTTAGGTAAACTTCCTGAAGCAACAATGACATCGCAATTATTTATAAGTTCTATATATTTTTGTAAAAATTCCTGTTGTTCATATTCACTAACTATTGGTCCTGGCTCAAGTATTTCTGTTTGTACAAGATCATCTGTTATAAATGCTAAACATTCTCTAGTTTCTCCTTTTATTTTTACAAAATCTTGATTTATACCATAATCTTTAAGTTTTTCCTCTATAAATTCACCACTTTTACCTCCAACAAACCCAGTTACAATGCAATCTTCTTTTAATATTGTTGATACATTTGCAACATGTATTCCCTTTCCTCCTGGAGTATTCTCTACACTTCTAGCTCTCATTACCGTATCTTTTTTTATATCATTTAACTCATATCTTTTATCTACAGATGCATTTAAATTTAAAACTAATATCATTAACCTTCCTCCTATTTATTTCTTATGCTTAAATTTTATTTTTTACTTAATATTAATTATTTAATCTTCAAATATAATTTTTAATAATGTATTTAAAACTATACTTTAATCTGTTGTGACATTTTATAAAAATTATTTTCAATCATAATAAACATTAAGATTTTTATTAATTTTGTAAAAGCGTAGGATATATTATTTCCCACGCTCTTATATTTTTAATTTACCATCTATTATTATTTTATTTTATTTGATATAATAGTAATTACATTTTAAATTTATTTTAAATTTATTTTTTCTTAGGTTTAGTGACATTCTATTCCTAAGATTTTTTTTCATAGTGGACTTTTTTGTCTCTATCTATGAATATATTAATATCTATTTTCACTTCCACATACTCTGATTTTATGTTCAACAATTTTTTTCATGGCCTCTTTTCCTGGTGTCATATATTTTCTCGGATCATTAGATTTTGGATTTTCTTTAAAATACTCTTTTACTGCATCAGAAAATGGAACTTTTAAATCAGTTGCAATATTTACTTTACATATTCCAAGTGAAATTGCTTTTTCTACAAGTTCATCTGGTACATCTGATGCCCCGTGTAAAACTAAAGGAACATTAACTTTTTCTCTAATTTCTTTTAATCTCTCGAAATCAAGCTTAGGCTCTCCTTTATATAATCCATGAGCTGTTCCTATAGCAATTGCTAAAGAATCCACCCCTGTTCTATTTACAAATTCAAGTGCATCGTCTGGATTTGTGTACATTGCATCTTTAGCATCAACTTCTATGTCATCTTCTCTTCCACCAAGTTTTCCAAGTTCAGCTTCTACAACTGCATCAAATTTATGAGCATATTCTACGACATCTTTTACGATTTCTATGTTTTTTTCAAATTCATATTTTGATGCATCAATCATACATGATCTAAATCCTATATCGATATCCTTTTTAATTGCCTCAACATTTTCAAAGTGATCTAAATGTATGGCTATTGGAATATTGTATTTATTAGATGCTACTTCTGCCATAGCCTTAATATAATCTGGTCCTGCATAATCTTCAATTGTTGATGGTGTTCCTGCTATAATTACAGGTGATCTCATTTCCATTGCTGTTTCTGCGACAACTTGTAATGTTTCTAAATTATGAATATTAAAAGCTGGAACTGCATATCCTTCTTTTTGTGCTTTTAATAACATCTCTCTTGTTGATAATATCATTCTTGATACACTCCTTAATATTAAAATTCTACCTAATAAATTAATTAGTCGTGATATTCTCCTCTATCCCATTTTTCTAGAAATTCATCAAAGAAATGATCATTTTTGAATTGGTCATCTTTTCTTTCTGCTATTGAATCTATTTTTTCAATAATTTTCTTATCCTCTTCAGTTGGTTCAAATTTAGTCTCTAAAAATGCATCAATTATATTTTCCATTAATCCAACACCAGTAATTCTTCCACCAAATCCTATAACATTTGCATTTAAATGTTTTTTAGCATATATAGCTGAAGATACATCTCTTACTAATGCTGGTCTTGTACCAACTACTTTAGCTGTTGATGTTGTTATTCCAACTCCTGTTCCACAAAGGACTACTGCTAAATCTGCTTCTCCTGAAACAACTTTTTCAGCTGCTTTTTTCCCAAATATAGCATAGTGAGTTCTTATATGATCATAAGTTCCACAATCTATAACTTCATGCCCTTTTGCTGTTAAATATTCAACTATGTGTATTTTTCTATCTGTAACTATATGGTCACATGCCACTGATATCTTCATTTTATATTCCTCCTACTTTTCCTATAACATTTTATTTAACATATCTACTCTTATTTGATGTCTTCCACCAGCATATTCTGAAGTTAAATAATTATCTACTAAAGCTTCTGCTAATTTTGTTCCAACAATTCCAGATCCCATTGCTATAACTGAAGTATTGTTGTGACTTCTTGTCATATAAGCTGAATGTTCATCTGAAACTTCTGCGCATATAATCCCTTTGTGCTTATTAGCTGCCATAAAAGAACCTGCTCCATATTCATCTATTAGTATTCCTCTATCTCCTTCATTGCTTAATATTGCTTTGCAGACTCTATCAGCTGAATCTACCAAATCAACTTCATCTTCTGTCTTATCTATAACTTCATAACCTTTACTTACTAAATAATTCTTTAAATGTTCTTTTAATATTGATCCTTTTTTATCTGCTCCTATTAAAACTTTCATATACATCCTCCTAATCTTATTAACCGTTCTGCTAAAATATATGAACATTGTTTTTCTCAATACTAGAAAATATAATAAGTTTGACTAGATTAATTATCCCCTAGAAAAGAAGAGAAAAACATTGAACAAAACTAAAGTAAAATGTCCTATCTATCACTCTTACTAACTATATAAGTTTGCTTTGGATAAGCAGGCTAATCAAAAATATCAATCTAGACAATGTAAGCACCAATTCGCCTTAGATAATAATTACATACTTCCTAAAATGAAATTCCCTAAATGTCTAAAAATATAGTAAAGATACACATTTATATCATTTTTATAAACATCATAATTGTTATAAAATGCAATGATATTATAGTTAAAAATTATATTACTAACATTTATCATTTATACAGCACATTTATAAAACTATTATTCTCATAAACAGTATAAAATACCACATTATGGTTAATATTTTATTCAAACGCTAAATTTATATTAGATTTCCACTTAATCAAATCTAGAAACTCATATTAAACTTAACATTAATAAACAAAGATAAAACTTGTGATGAACACATTAACATTATAAATCGCCTTCCTATAATCCAGATCTAATTACAGTATTTACAAAATCTAGACATATTCCTACTTCTCCAACATCTAGTGATGTAAATAGTAATTTAATTAAATCTTTCAATATAAATTCATTAGACCAAATGTATCATTGAACATATATTCTTCCAGAAATTGCAATCTTAGCCAATGATACTTAATTAAAAATTCTTAGTTTTCAGTAATATAATTATACTAATATCTTTGTTAATATCTTTGATTAACCTACAAAAATTATTTCTATTGCAAACTTGTTTACCATATAATATATTATTCAAGCCCACATTATTTTCAAAGATCGACTATAATTTTATGAAAAATAAAACTCTTTTTCATATTATCTAAACAGATTACTTATTAAGTAAAAATATAATTTCTAAGACCCTTAATGAGTTTTGTTAGATATTCTTTTAGGTTTGTTTTTTTTTTATTTTGTTCTTTATTGTTGTATATTTATATTATATATTTTTATTCTTTTTTTTCAAGTGTTTATTTTATATTTTATTATCATATTTATAAATATCTATAACTTGTGTTCATCAGGAATACTTAAAATTAAAATATTTGCATTATTAAATTGTGTTACATTAGTTTCCTGTACTTTATATGTTAATCGTGTTAAAAATATTAAAATATATCTTACATAAAAATCAATACTTCAAAAAATAAATTTAACTTGCCTAGCTTTGCCATCACATTTTTTAAAAATTTCTAAATTTATCTATAAATTTAGATGTTTAAATTATAAAATATCCTCAAGTATAAATTTTTTTCAAACCAAGAAAAAATTTTTTATATTTTTTGTATAACTGCTCTATAAATAAACAACTCATAGAGTATAACGATATGTTTTATTAATTAATTCTAAGAAATCTCAGTATCAATTATTAATGATAAACTAATTAATTTATCATCATTAGGATTCTCTTTAAAATCTACAATGAAAATACATTCTCCCTAAGTATTCCTAACATCTTAACTAGGTGTGTTTAACAATACTATATTCCCAAAATCTTGATATTGATCACGGCGTTCATAGACAATAATTTTGTTTTTTAAAGTTCTAGAATCCTATAAGAAAAATTTCCTTCAGTGCTTTTCTCTTTATTTTCATCAACCTTATAAATCTCTTAAGCTTTTATTTCATCTAAATTAATCTAACTAGATGACTAATTAGAAATATTATTCTCATCATCCAATTATTTTTCTTTATCAGTCCTTCACTTGAAATAAATTCATTAGAAATTATTTTAGTTATTATCTTATCTTTTCCTTATATGCTATCTGAAATAATTTTTTAGGAACATCACCATGCTAGCTAAATTCTTTATCATCCTAATCTGAAACTATTTCAACAGCTACTACAGAAAAACTTGATACTGATTATCTACATCCCTACATTATTGACTATTTTTGTATCAGCTTATGTATAAGCGATTTATCCAGCCAACATATTAGAGTTACACAGAAACTAACTAGTAATATAGACACTATATCTAGTAATATATTAATTATTTTAACGCGTTGTGCTATTTACCAAATTACAAATATTATGAATAGCTCAAAATATCTTTTAATTGAAATTTGCAATTTTTTAACCAAATGCAATTTGTTTTATCTGAGCTATCTTTCTATTTACTAAAATGTGAGTTATTATAAATGAAATGTGAAAAGCTGTTTTCTACTCTTCAGCTTGTCTTTGACAATACGTTGCAGAGCCGCTTTTCTAAATGATGTTTACTATTTTTTCTTTTCAGGGATATTAATAAAATATATTTTTCAATTTCAAGTTTATTCATTAAGGAATAATTTCATTGTAAACATCATCAATTAAAACAAAAACAACTGTAAAAAAGTCCTTTAAATTATAAATTTTTCAGTATTATAATAAGTTAACTCTAACATTTCAATCATCTCCTTATTATGTTTTTGTTTGGTTAATTATATTTTAATGAAGATTATTGTTATATTTTTTTAATTTTGACTAGCACAATGCGTTATTTAGTAATTTTTTAGTATTAATATTTCTTTCCATAGTATAATACTTTTTAAAAAGGCAAGATTAGATAACCTTGCCTTCCACTACATTTATATTTAAATAGCTACTGGAGAAAACTAATTAATTTCCTGTGTTTCTGCAACTTTCTTATACCAATAAGCACTCTTTTTAGGATAACGCTCTTGTGTCTCGAAATCTACATAGAAAAGTCCATAACGTTTTTCATAGCCATTTGACCATGAGAATACATCCATTAATGACCAAATAAAGTATCCTTTAACATTTGCTCCATCTTCAATAGCATCATAAATTGTTTCTAAATGTTGCTTAACATAATCAATACGGCCATCATCATAAACAGTATTGTCTATAAATTCATCCTTATAACCTAAACCATTCTCTGTTATATAGATTTTTTTATAGTTTGGATAATCATTCTTAACACGCATAATTTGGTCATAAAGACCTTTTGGATAAATCATCCAATCCCAATCCGTACGCGGAACATCCACATCAAATTCACGACGACCAACACCTTTAATTTGATATTTTGAACCACCTTTATCACCTTTAGCATTGTGAGTAATTTCAGTCTCCCCATCAAATTCACGCATCCAATCACTCATATAGTAATTAATGCCTAGGAAATCATTTAAGTCTTTTGCTGCTTTAAGTGCCTTAAAATCTTCATCGCGAAAATCAAGTTCACCTCCATTTACAGCTAATATATGCTTAACACCTTCCATTGTTTTTTCAGAGTATTCACCTAAATAAGTAGCATCTAAAATGAACTTGTTATGAATAATATCTTCAAGTTCAGCTGCACGTACATCAGCTGGATTAGTTGGATCATATGGATATTTTGTTGGTAAAGCATGAACAACTCCAATTTCTCCCGAATAACCACCGTCTTTGAATATTTTAACTGCACGAGCATGTGAAACCATCATATTATGATGAGATTGAAAAACTTTTGCAAGATCATATTTGATACCTGGTGGAAACTTTCCAATAAGATATTGCCCCTCTCCTATAGGTCCAATTTCATTAAAAGTTGTCCAATAGTTTACTTCTGAAAATTCTTTAAAACAAAATTCTGCATAGTTTACAAAATGTTCAATATTTTCACGATTAATAAAATCATTATTTGAATGAAGTGCCTCTGGCGTATCAAAATGATGAAGGGTCACAAATGGTTCAACATGATGCTTATAACATTCTGCAAACAAATTGTGATAGAATTCAACCCCCTTAGGATTAACTTTTCCAAAACCAGTTGGAAAAATACGTGACCAAGCAATGGAGATTCGTATACCGTTCACGCCAAATTGTTCAGCTAATTTCAAATCAACTGGATATTTATGATAAAAATCACTTGCTGGTTCAGCAGTATACCAATAGTTATCTTTGAGATATTTATCCCAAGCTACTGGTCCTTTTCCATCAATCTTTGTAGCACCTTCTGCTTGATATGCAGCCGTTGCACCACCAAATATAAAATCTCTAGGTAATTTTTTACTCATTGATAGCACCTCTCTAAATTTATTTTTATTAACTAAAATAGAAATATCCAACCAATAAATAATACATATTCATGTTGGTTCTATTATTTCCCTAAAACCAGCATAAACTGTTAGTGCTCAAATTGTTGCTTAACAAAATCAAGTGCTCCTTGACCATCACGTGTTAACTTAATATATTGAGCGCCCTCTGTTTTAGCTAATTTAATCCCAAGTTTGTCTGTTTCTGCTTTCATATCTTCATAGTTAGAAGCAACTTGCGGTGCTAAAATAACTAGTTGATATTGTGATAAGATTTCACGGTGAGCACCATAGCTGCCTGCAGCTGCTTTCACTGGAACATTATATTCTGTAGCTGCTTTATTCAAAGCATTAGCTAGGAGACCACTTGTACCACCTCCAGCACAAATTACTAAAACATTAGTTTGTTCTTTAATTGCGCTAACTTTATCCTCTTTGAGAATAGCATTTCCAATAATAGCATCTGCTTTTTTAGTGTTAAAATTTGTAGCAACTTTATCTTTTAGAGCATCTGATGAGTTTGTACCAGCAGCTTCTTCAGCTAGAACTTGTTCATCATAAACCTTAACAAATGGATAATAAATTAAAACGTCAACAACAATTAATAATACCGCAAGTACAATTGATAAAAGACCAAATCCTGTACCCATAATAATACCCAAAGGTCCAGGTGTAGTCCAAGGCAAGTTAACACTAAAACTATTCATTCCAAGTGTATCAACAAAGAATTTAAAAATCCAAATATTTACAACCGGAGCAAAGATAAATGGAATAAAGAATATTGGATTTAATACTATAGGGGCACCAAATAAAATCGGTTCATTAACTCCAAAGAATGTAGGAACAACAGATGCACGACCAATTGCTTTATTACGTTTTGATTTTGTCAACCACATAAACATAAATGGAACAACAAGTGTAGCACCTGTACCACCCATAGTTACTATGAACATTTGTGTACCTGATGTAATGACGTTACCTGCATGTTGACCTGCTTGTAATAATTGGAAGTTGGTTTCAACATTCGCATAAGTAATCGCAGCAATTACTGGCTCTACAATTGAAGGACCATGAATACCAACAAACCAGAACAAAGCATAAGCTCCGAAGATAATTGTAATACCAATATAACCGTCAGCTGCAGAAAATAGTGGTGCTAATAAAATACCAATTGATTCTGCAACATTTACACCAACTGTTGCTTTAACAATAAGTTGAATAGCATAGAGAATAATAATCGAAAATGCAAATGGAAAAATATCTTTAAACACTTGTGAAATATTCGGTGGAACTTCGTCTGGCATACGAATTGTTACATTATTTCTTATACAGACTTTATAGACATTAACAGTAATAAATGCAGAAATGAAAGCTGTTAAAAGACCTTTTGTTCCCATAAAAGCACTCAAGAAGCCACCATCTTTAGCAGGATCTGATGCCATAATAAGGAAACCAGCCATAGATGCCAACATTGTAGAAATATAGTTAATTTGATTAGTGCTGTCTAACTTGCGATTCATAGAATCTGTAAGCGACTTAGCTGTAGTACCTGCAATTAAAAAACCTATAATCCCCATAGTATAGTTATATGGAGTCATCAAACCACTTTCAATATCCTTAGGCCATGAAAATCCAAAAATATTTGGCACATAGGCAATTAAAAGAAAAATGCTTGAGAATAGAATGACTGGCATTGCTGAAATAAAGCCATCCCTAATTGCACGAAGATAAATATTACGGGAAATCTTTTCAAAGAAAGGTTTTCCCTTTTCAATTTGATTAATTAAAGTATTCATTAATTTGTACCTCCTTTACAAAACTCAATTAAATGTTTCATTAAATCTTGAAGCAAAACAGTTGTCATCAAGTTATCTTGACCATATATCATTGTTATACTATATTCTAAATCTTCTCCAGCAACTTCTTTTTGAGTAAGACTTATTTGAGCATTAGTGTATAAACAAGACAAAAGTTCAATGCTTCTACAAGTTCATCAGCTTTATTAAAATCACTAATTTGATTTACAAAGCTTTAATAATTTAGAACCAGCATCACCTGCATAGGTTATAATTTAAAAAAACCTAATTAATTCAACATCTTACCTATTCATAAATTTTCCTCCTTTATTTAGTATGGTTCTAATAAGTTATATGAACATTGTTCTTCTCAATACTAGAAAATATAATACGTTTGATTAGAGCTAATTATCCTACTAAAAAAACGAGAAGAACAATGAATAACACTAAAATAAAAGATATACACTGTAACTCTGATCAACTGTATAAGTCTGATTCGGGCAAGCAGGCTAATCAAAAATATCAATCTAGACAATGTAAGCACCAATTTGCTCCCCACTCTATCAGTAAAGCCAAAGAATCAAAATATCCTAAAGATGACAAAGTTCTATATTCGCTTCATAAATATAGACATTATAATCATTATAAATGTACTTAATAAGATACTTGTTGAATATCATAATTTAACTATTGATGTTGCCTCTAGTATAAAGCTAAAAAAGGCTTTAATTCATGCAAAAAACTGATAATAATATTTGTATTTATCTTTCACTATAACTTTATAGACCTTATAACTCATTAAAAAATTATACTCCAACTAAAGTTTCCGCATTCGCTAGCAATAACAAATCTAAACATTCTTGGTTTGTTGCTGCTTAATTTAATTAATCAATATCTTTGATTGAGCTGCAAAAACCCTATTTATTTCATGCTTCTGTGCCATGCGCTAAATTATTCAAACTTATATAATTTTCAAAAAGCGAGTACTTCTAGGAAATGTTAATCTATTTTTTCATAACAACATAACAGAATCTCTATTATCATAATAAAGCTAATTAAGTAACATTGACCATGAACAATGATATAAAACTTCTCTCTCTCATTAGTCTTGACACCTAACCTACTACTGTCGCTATGATTTCCTATATTCTACCACCAATTTTTCTAGGCTTCTGTGGAAGCTAGTTTGATATGTTTTCTGATATCCAAGAGTTTCTTGACTTCTGTCTATATACTGAATACAGCATCATAAAAAGTACTATTTCTTTAGTTCTAAAAATTCCTTTTAACTTAAAATAAAATTCCCCATTAATCCTCCTTAAATTCTGTTAACAGTTTTATTGTAAGCGCTTCATATGTTTATTCTAATCCTTTTCATTGTTCGTTGTCAATATTTTTTTGTTCTTTTTTTATATAAATAAACATTTACAAACACGACTATATGCTCTATTTATAGTAGACAGTTTAAATAATAAAACCATTATTACTGTATTGATGCTAGTGTAAATTAGTGGACATACAAAATCAAACTAAGTAAAATAATCTTTAGTTAAGAAAGTATGTGTCCATTATGGAAAACAGAAGAAAATAATAGACTTATTTAAATCAGTAATTAGCTTAGCAAAGCTAATTAGAGAATATGACATTGCAAAATCAACAATTAACGGATGAATTAAAGATGTAAAAGAAATTAAAATAGACAAAAATAAAGTTATCCCGCTTAAAGAAGTAAAATCTTTTAAAAAAGAAATTGCAAGATTAAGGAGGAAAATTAAATACAAAAAATTCTCTCGCGTGGACTATGAATTCTGTGAATTTTAAGAGCATGTGAAAGTTTTCTGTAAATAGCTTTCTATGATAAGATTTTTAAAATTAGATAAACTGACTAGTTGTAAAATGAAATTAAACTAATAAAAATCCATAGTGAATTATCTGTGTTATGATTTAATCGCGAAACAAAACCAACACGGAGGATAATCACTATGAATCATCAAAATGATAACACAGAATCACGTAAAAATAAACACTTAAATTACAAAGAACGTATGACTATTGAACTTCGCCTTAAAGATGTCTTTTCAGCATATAAAATAGCTAAAGAATTAAACCGTCCAATAAATACTGTTTTAAATGAGATACGCCGTGTCACAACTATTCAAATTAAGCAAGGTAACTATATTGAAATGTATCTTGCAGATACTGGCGATACTATCTACAGAAATAACCGTCAGAATTCTTGCCGTACATTTAGACTCCTAGAATGCAATGATTTCATTAATTATGCTGTTAATAAAATGAAAAATCATTCGTGGTCACCAGAAGCATGTGTAAGTAACGCCCTTGCCAAAGGCAAGTTTCAACGATCTCAAATAGTTTGTACTAAAACTTTATACAATTATATTGATTTAGGATTGCTAGCAGTCATTAATGCAGATTTACCAATGAAATTATGTAGAAATACTAAGCCATCAAAGGTAAAAAATCATAAGAAAAAGCTAGGTAAAAGCATTGCTGAACGCCCAAGTAATATCAATAATCGTGAAGAATTTAGTCATTGGGAAATAGACACTGTTGTTGATCAAAAATCCAAAGATAACTGCGTTCTTCTAACTATTCTTGAGCGTAAAACTAGAAATGCCATAATTCATAAAATTGCATCTAAGACTGCTGAAGCAGTTACGGGAGCACTTAATAGAATCCGTAATATATATGGTGATAAATTTAGTGACATATTCAAGACCATAGCAGGTGATAATGACTCTGAATTTGCCAATTTATCCACATTAGAAGCAGAAACAGATACAAAAGTATATTTCACACATTCATATTCCTCATTTGAAAAAGGAACTAATGAACATCATAATGGCTTAATCCGCCGTTTTATTCCGAAAGGAAAACGTATAGCGATTATAGTCCAGATGACATCGTATTTATCGAAGAATGGATGAACACTCTTCCAAGGAGAATACTTAACTATAAAACTCCAGAAGAGCTATTTGAAATACACTTAGATGAAATCTATTCAATATAAGTAAATTCAAGCGTTTAAGTCATAGATGCACATTAATTCAATTTGTTATTGCAATTTATCTAAAAAACATTATTAGTATTTCTTAAATATTACTGGAAATCAAAATTTCCAGTAATAATAAATTGATAAAAATACTAATTACACAAAACTATCTAAACTCTCGGTTCTTATGGCGAAATGAAACTGAAAAGTTTCTGACCCACCCAACAATATACTTTTGTTTCTTTTTTACTATTTGTGGTTCGAAAGTTCTAGCTCTCTCTTATTACACTTCTATTATTATTTCCATATATTTACTGTATGTAGTCTTTTTTTACGTTTCGTGCATTAGAACTGTCGGTGCATTCATATGAATTATATCGTAAATAATTGTCCATTTCTGCAGTAAGCATACTTTCAATAGTTCCACCTAGCAAGTCTTTAAGCGCATATTAAATATCCTCAACAGTATGAATATTATATTATATTCTTAAAATTAATTATGCTATTCTTTTTACCTTCATTTTAATCTTTCTCTTCTTTTAACCATAAAAAGTGGCTGCTCCACGCTCCTTCGGAGAAATATTTTAAAATTAGAAATAAAACCATAGAAACAGCCTTGTTCTATGGTTTTCATATTATGATTTATAAGTTTTCCCGTATATACATTTATATTCTTTAGGTCTTAGTATATCGACACATTCTTCTGTAAGCGTCAAAGAATCTACACCTACAAAATAGATAAAGCTTCTTGCTAAAATTATAATAAAGTTTTTAACAGGAGGC
>OGTS01000031.1_pt1 | contig 118993 bp, 114 predicted proteins | sample 1574681 | NCBI WGS metagenome assembly OGTS01 (sample SAMN03295829, study PRJEB24534) | human gut metagenome | isolation source: fecal sample 4 from infant 4 | host: Homo sapiens | place: USA: Pittsburgh, PA | collected 2014-07 | reverse complement strand
ATTTTAAAATTTGAAATCAAATCAATTTTTTCCGTATGATATTCTTAGCATGAGGGTTTGTATACTTTGTCAACAGTCTGAGAGCATAGAAATGTGCTCTTTTTTTGTACAAAAAAAGATGCGAATTTTCGCATCTTTTTAATATTTTTTACTTATCTAAATCTTCTTTAATAGACTTAGCTAAATTTTCAAGAGTTTTTTCTTGGTCATCTTTCATTGAAGAATTAATTATAAAATCTTCTCCAACGTATTCGTGTTTTCCTTTTTCAAGAATTTCTTTTGCTTGTTCAAGAGATTTTCCACCCCATGAATAATTGTGAATGAATGATATGTGTCTGTTTTGGTAGCCTGTTCCAACTAATTCTCTAAGTAAAGCATCCATCTTATGGTATAAACCTGCATTATAATTCATTGCTACAAAAACTTGGTTTGAATATTTGTGGCTATCAGCAATAATATATGAAAAATCATTGTCAGAAACATCATATAATTTTATTTCTTCAACTCCAAGTTCATCAAGTTTTGAAGCTAAAATATCAGCGCAAAGCTCTGTATTTCCGTACATTGAAGAAAATACTATATTTACACCCTTAACTTCTGGTTTAAAATTTGCCCACTTATCATATTTATCTAAAATAAATTCTATTGATTCTTTGTCATCATAAACAGGTCCATGAAGAGGCAAGATTGCATTGATTTCAAAATCCGAAACTTTTTTAAGAAGATTTGTAACCATTTTTCCTTGTTTTCCAACTATATTTATATAATATCTTCTATTTTCATCTACCCAAGAATCTTTTTTAATGTAATGTTTTGCGGAAATATGTCCTTCAAGAACATTAAAAGAGCCAAAAGCATCAGCTGAGAAGAATAAACCTTCTGTTGTTTCATAAGTCATAAAAACTTCTGGCCAGTGAACCATTGGAGCAAAAACAAATTTTAAATTTCTTTTTCCAATATTTAATTCATCACCATCTTTGATTTCTAAAAATCTATCTTCATTGTATTTGTCATTTGGATAAAATTGATGGAAAAATTTTATTGTTTTTTGATTTCCTACAAATTTACAATTTGGATATTTATCAAGGATAAAATCAATTGATCCACAATGATCGGGTTCCATGTGTTGAACGATAATATAATCTAAATCTTCTCCATCAAGTGCTTTTTCAACATTATCAAGATAAGTTCTTATAACAGAAGAATCAGAGCCATCCATCAAAACATTTTTTTCATCTTTTATAATATATGAATTGTAAGTTACGCCATTTGGAAGGGTAAACATATTTTCAAATCTTTTTAAATCCCTATCATTGGCGCCCACCCAATAAATATTGTCATAAACTTTTTTTATAAATTGCATATAACCTCCAAAGTTTTATTTTTCTTAAAACCTATTATACCTTAATAAGTATAAAATTAAATAAAAAATGAAGCTGTCCTTATTTAAATTTTAATATTTTATTCAGAAAACTTTTTCATAAACAAATTTTTTAAATATATATTTTTATTATGAAAAATATTTGGAAAAGTTTTAAAAAATTTGATTAAATAAAGAATTTTAGGATATATAATAAGTGTAGATGTTTTACATATTCATATATTGCAATTTAATTTTATCATTATTTTTAATCTTTATAAAAATAAATTGTGTTGACAAAAAAACATTTTCAGTATAGAATTATATTGTAAAACAAAAATGGATATTATATTTTTTAGGAGGAATATATGCTTTTTAAAACAACAGATGAGCATGAAGCTTTACGTAAAAAAGTCAGAGAATTTGCTGAAGAAAAAGTAAAACCAATTGCTTTTGAGCTTGATCAAAACAACGAATTTCCTGACGAAATTGTAAAGGAAATGGGAGAATTAGGATTTTTAGGAATTCCTTATCCTAAGAAATACGGTGGTCAAGGTTTAGACGTAATGAGCTATGCGATCACAGTTGAAGAATTATCAAGAGTTGATGGTGGTGTTGGAGTTATTTGTTCTGCACATACATCTTTGGGTTCATGGCCTATTTATGCTTTTGGTACAGAAGAACAAAAGAAAAAATATTTAACACCATTAGCTAAAGGTGAAAAAATTGGTGCATTTGGTCTTACAGAAGAAAATGCTGGATCTGATGCAGGTGGAACAGAAACAACAGCTGAATTAGATTTGGATGGAAAAAGATATATTTTAAATGGTAAAAAAATCTTTATTACTAACGCACCAAAAGCAGATACATACGTAGTATTTGCGGTAACAACTCCAGGAATTGGAACTCATGGTATTTCAGCATTCATAGTTGAAAAAGGAATGGAAGGATTCACATGTTCTGATCACTATGACAAATTAGGTATTAGATCTTCATGTACTGCTGAATTACATTTTGATAATGTAAAAGTTCCTAAAGAAAATCTTTTGGGAAAAGAAGGTCAAGGATTTAAGATTGCTATGGCAACTCTTGACGGTGGTAGAATTGGTATTGCATCTCAAGCTTTAGGTATTGGACAAGGTGCTTATGAATCAGCTCTTGCTTATGCTAAAGAAAGAGAACAATTTGGTATGCCAATTGCTCATCTTCAAGCAAATACATTTAAACTTGCTGACATGGCAACAAATTTAAAAGCTGCAAGACTTATGATTTATTCTGCAGCAGAATTAAAAGAAAATCACGAAAGATATTCAGCAGATGCAGCTATGGCAAAACAATTTGCATCTGATCTTGCATCAAAGATAACTAATGAAGCTTTACAATTGTACGGTGGATCTGGATTTATTAAAGGTATCGATGTTGAAAGATTCTATAGAGATTCTAAGATTACACAAATCTATGAAGGTACAAATGAAATTATGAGAGTTGTTGTTGGAGCTAATACAGTAGGTAGAGCTCCAAAGGTTAAAGCTGTTGGATCAAATAAAAAATCTGGCCCTATTGCAGGAGTTAGAAAAGGCGAAATCTATGAAGGAGATCCAAAAGAAGCAGTTAAAAATCTTGTAGCAGCACTTAAAAAAGACGGATATGACTTTACTGTAGGAATTGATCCTTACACACCAATTGCAGATTCTCAAAGAATTGTTGTAGCAGGCCGTGGTATAGGCGAAAAGAAAAATATGAAATTGATTGAAGATTTAGCTTATCAAGCTGGAGCATCTATTTCATCATCAAGACCAGTTGCAGAAACACTTAAATATGTAGACATCAATAGATACGTTGGTATGAGTGGTCAAACATTCAAAGGAAATCTTTATATAGGTGTAGGTGTATCTGGAGCAGGACAACACTTAAAGGGAATCAAAAACGCATCAACAATAGTTGCAATTAACAATTCTAAAAATGCACCAATTTTCAACAACTGTGATTATGGTATAGTTGGAGATGCTATGGTAATTCTTCCACTTCTAATCAAAGAATTAGACAATGGAGAAGCTAAGAAACCAGCACCACCAATGAAGAAAATAAAAAGATCTAAACCAAGAAAAATGGCTCCTACAAATCCAATTTATGTAGATTTAGGTTCTGGATATGAATACAATCCTGAACTTGGAGATCCAGAAAATGGAATTGAACCAGGAACACCATTCGATAAATTACCAGATTCTTGGGTATCACCAGTATCAGGCGAAGCAAAAGATCAATTCATTAAAATGGATGTACCAGAAGACAGAAAGTAGTAGGAGGAATATATGTATACAGTTAGAAAAGTTACAGACGACTTATTTTATGTAGGTGGAGATGACAGAAGACTTGCTCTATTTGAAAATATTTTTCCTATAGACGGAGTTTCATACAACTCATACCTTTTAATGGATGAAAAAACAGTTTTAATAGATTCAGTTGACTGGTCTATTACTAGAGAATATATATTAAACGTATCTAGAGTTCTTGGAGATCGTGATCTTGATTATATGTTAATTCAACACATGGAACCAGACCACTGTTCTGCAATCGAATTAATGTTACATTACTATCCAAACGTAAAAATTATAGCAAGTGAAAAAGCTATATTATTTATGAGACAATTCGGTTATCACGTAGATGATAGATACATTGAAGTAAAAGAAGGAGATTCAATCTCATTTGGTAAACACGAATTTACATTCGTAGAAGCTCCAATGGTTCACTGGCCAGAAGTTTTAATGACTTATGATTTAACAGATAAAGTTTTATTCTCAGCAGATGCTTTTGGTTCATTTAAATCTAATGACGGAAGACTTTTTGCCGATGAAGTAAATTGGGATAGAGATTGGCTAGATGAAGGAAGAAGATATTTCACAAATATAGTTGGTAAATATGGTACATTCGTACAAGCAGTTCTTAAAAAAGCAGCAGGACTTGATATTAAATATATCTGCCCACTTCACGGACTTGTTTGGAGAAAAGACTTTGGCTATATTTTAGATAAATATGATAAATGGTCAAGCTATGAACCAGAAGAAGAAGGTGTTTTGATTGCTTATGCATCAATGTATGGAAATACAGAATATGCAGCTCAAGCTCTAGCATCAAAACTTGCTGAAAGAGGAATGACAAATATTTCCCTAAGAGATGTTTCAAGCACAGATGTATCTTACCTAATTGCAGACGCATTTAAATATTCAAATATTGTTCTTGCATCAGTAACATACAACCTTGGAATATATCCAAAAATGAAAGACTTCATCCATGATATGGCAGCACTTAACGTACAAAATAGAGCAGTATCATTAATGGATAATGGTACTTGGGCTCCAACAGCTGCAGATAAAATGGAAGAATTTTTAGATAATGAAATGAAATTAATAGACGTTCTACCAGAACAAGTAAATATAGTTTCATCATTAAAATCTGCAAAAGAACCAGATATGGATGCTTTAGTTGACGGAATTTTTGAATCAATGAAGAAAAGAAGAGAAGAAGTTCAAAAAGCTAAAGATCAAAAATAAAAATTAAATTCAAAACTGTCACAGGAAACTGTGGCAGTTTTTTTGTAAATCTTATATAATAATTTTATAGTTTAAAAAGATTTGAGGTTTATATGAAAAAAAATTTAAAATTAAGAGCGGAAAATTTTAAAATTAAAATTGGAAATATATCTTATAACAAGAAAAAGATAAAAGAAACGATAAAAAAAGCAAATGATGATTTGGTAAATGTTTTGCTTTTGCCAGAACTTTGTCTTACTGGAGCAAGTTTGTATGATGGATTTGCGAATGATGATATTTTAGAAGAATGCCTTGATGCTTTATTTGATTTGAAAAATTTTTCAAAAAATATTGATACTTTATTTTCTGTTGGACTTCCTGTAAAAGAGGGAAGAAAAATAATTGATATGGTATTTTTATTAAAAGAAGGCGATATTATTGGAGGATTTTTTAAAGATGAATTTAAAGACCACGAAAAATATGTTTTTGACACTCCAGAAGAAGATGAATTTATTAAGATAAAAGATGAATATGTTCATCTCTATAATAAATCATATATAGAAATTAACGATATAAAAATAGCTGTAAGCGTAGGAGAAAATGAGGAGAAAAATATTCCCGATTCATTAATTTCTAAGTCAAAAAATAATATAGATATAATTTTAAATCCGTCAGCAAAAACTAGATATATAGGCTCAAAAAAAGATATAGAAGATAAAATTAAATTTTTGTCAAAAAATACAATTTACCTATATTCAAGCACTGGACTTGGAGAAAGTTCAACCGATTTTGTCTATGAAGGCTTAAATATTATTGGAGAAAATGGAAAAATTAAAGCTAGTAAGAGAGATGAATGTTCTGATTTATGTTCATATTTTGATATAAGTCAAAATACTACAGAAGAATTTTTTGAATTTAAAAATAAGCCAAGTCTTTCATATTGGGATAAATTTCCTTATTTGCTTGATGATAAAAAAATATATGTGGAAGATGCTTTTGATATAGTAACAAGAGCTTTAATTCAAAGGATGGAGGCAATTTCTTGTAAAAAAGTTATCTTGGGCCTAAGTGGCGGACTTGATTCAACCATGGCACTTTTATTTATAGTAAAAGCATTCGAAAAAATGAGTCTTCCAAAAGAAAATATTCTTTTATACACAATGCCAGCATTTGGCACAAGCAAGAGAACAAAATCAAATGCCTTTAAGCTAGCAGAAGCTTTTGAAATAAAATTAAATGAAATTGTAATAAAAGATGCAGTAAATATTCATCTAAAGGATATTGGCCATGATGGAAAAACTCAAGATATAGCCTACGAAAATGCTCAAGCAAGGGAAAGAACTCAAATTTTATTTGATATAGGAAATATGGAAAATGCTCTAGTAATAGGAACTGGAGATAAGTCAGAAATTTCCCAAGGCTTTGCAACCTACAACGGCGATCACATGTCATCCTATGCAGTTAATGCCTCTTTGACAAAGACTGAGTTAAGATATATTGTTTCCTATCTTGTAGAAAATACAAAAAATCAAAAATTAAAAGAAGTTTTGGATGATATATTAAAAACTCCAATTTCTCCAGAGCTAAAAAATGAAAATGAAGAAAAAATCAGCCAAAAAACTGAAGATATAATAGGCCCTTATGAATTAATAGATTTTTTCACATTTGAATTTTTGGAAAATTCATCAGTAGAAGAAATATATGAAAAAGCAAAAGTTGCCTTCAAAGACGACTATGACAAAAAAACCATAAAAAAATGGCTCAAATCATTTTATAAAAGACTAATTACAAGTCAATTTAAAAGATCAGTTTCAGTAGACGGCCCAGCCTTATCACAAAAATCATTCTCCCCAAAAAGAGGATACTTGTTAGCCTCAGATATGTCTGCAGAAGTTTTTCTAGAAAGAATAGAAAAATTAGATGAATAAAATAATGATTTTTATAATATTTTGCCTAATTTTACTTCTTTTCTCATACATTTACTATCAATGCAAGTGGGCAAAAGAAGTAAAGCAAGATATATACAGCAAAAAAATAAAAAATAAAATAAAAATAACACAAATTAGTGATTTTCATTCGAATAAATTAAAAAATATGGAATATTTTAAGGAAAAAATCCTAGAATTTAATCCGGATTTTATAATTTTGACAGGAGATATAAACGATTACGGAGAAGAAAAGAAATTTAATAGGGCAATAGACTTTCTAGAGAAGCTTTCAAAATTAGAAATAAAAACCTATTATATAACAGGAAATCACGAAGAAGCAGGCCCTATGCTTGATGAATTTATAGAAAAAATCAAAAGACTTGGTATAAAATATTTAAAAAATGAGGGAGAATATTTAAAAATTAGGGACGAAAATATTTATATTTATGGAGTAAGCTATAATAATTTTTCATTAAAAAATTACCAAACAAAAGATGAAAATTTAAATATAATATTAAGTCATTTTTCTAAAAACATAAGAGATAATTTAGACGATACTATGGATATAATTTTTTCAGGTCATACCCACGGAGGACAAGTTAGATTTCCATTTTTGGGAGCTTTGCTAGCACCTGGGGAAGGATATTTTCCAAAATTTGATAAAGGATTATTTAAATATAAAAATTCACAAATTTATATAGATTCAGGACTAGGAAATACCTTTATGGATTTGAGATTTTTAAATAGGATACAGTTTTCCAATATCACTATCATGCGCCAATAGTTTAATGGTAAAACAAAAGTGTCCGAAGCTTAAGATAGGGGTTCAATTCCTCTTTGGCGTGCCAAAAAATAGACTGAAGTAAATTTACTTCAGCCTATTTTTTATTTATTTTCTTTTATATAAGTAATTAAATCTTCAATCAATTCTTCTTTTTTCTTATAAATTCTTGGTTTTTTGAATTTATTTCCATTTTTATCTACGTAAGAAAGTCCTGTTACAAGTTTGTTTATATATAAAAAATCATTTTGAAATATGTCTTTTTTCATTGGTGGAAATTTATCTTCTTTGTCATTTCCTCCAAGTCTTATATCTGTGTAGAGTTGAAAAATTTGAAGACCTTTTTCAAATGCTATTCCCATCTCTGCTGCAAGGCCTAAATCTTGTGTGTCCATCAATCCTACTAATATATCTGCATTTTTAAGTCTTTCGTAGTCTGCTAATAGTATATCGTAATTTGATGTAAAGCCTGCATCTTTATCATTTATTTCTAAATTTTGTGCGGGATTATAAATTTCTATATCTGAAAATTCATTTTCAAGTGCCTTTTGAATTTCTAGTGCTTGCCATCTTTGTCCTTCTGTAAATAAATCACAACCTAAATATATTTTCATATTACCACCTTTCATAAGTATATTATAGCACAAAAAAATAAGGGCGAACCCTTATTTAAATTGTATATTTATTGTATAATCTTCAAGACTATTGTCTATGTTGATTATATCTTTTATTGCTTTTTCACATTTTTTGTTGGCTTCTATCAAGATTCCTTTGTCTATTGCTCTTTTTTCTACTGATTTTTTTTGATTTTTGGCAAAGTCATTGTAGTCTTCAACTTTAATTGGATTAAAAATTGAAGTTTTTTGGTCGAAAATTTTTAGGGAATCTTCATAAATTTCGTGCGATAAAATTTTTGATTTTGGTAATTTTATGTTTATAGTTTTTCCTGAAACTCTTACATCCATTTTTTCAAGATCTACTCCACAAGAAATCATTCCATCATAAGAAACTATAAATTTCTTTTGGGTAAATGGTATATCGTAGCCATAAAATTTATTTGAATTTTCAAATTGTCCCATATTTGTGTAGGAATATTTTAAACTTGTTAGCTCTTTTGCATTTTCTATTCTATTTTCTATTAATTTGTTGTCTATTTTATTTTCATTTTTTGAAGAAAAATAATTGAATGAAAACAATAAACAAACGGCTAAAAGAATTGCTATAATAATATTTTTTATTTTTGACATTTTTGCTCCTTTATTCATAATTAATATTATCTTATTATAAATATAATGAATTACAAGTCGTAAATGAAAAATATTAAAATTTATCAAAAAACTTTCTTGACAATTAAAATTTACCTTGGTATTATGAATTTGAACGAAGAATAGGCTCATTGAAATGGGCGAAAGTGTACCTAGGGATCTGTTTTTTTCAAGACCGAGCGGTACGGATATTTTTTAGTATTACACCAGAGGGACAAAAGCCCAGGAGGATAGGTTTCGTAGCCTGTCCTTCTGGGCTTATTTTTTGTAAAAATTTTTAAGGAGAAAAAAATGCATACAATCTACGAAGGTAAGACAAAAAATTTGGTTGAAAATGATGGAAAATATTTTTGTTTATTTAAGGATACTATGACTGGTACTGATGGAGTATTTGATACTGGTGGAAATCAAGTTGCTGGAGAAAAAGAAGGCGCTGGTCAAGAGTGTCTAAAAGTTTCTAAATTTTTCTTTGAAAAAATAAATGAGGCTGGTGTAAAAACTCATTATCTTGGAGCGGACCTTGATAAAAATCTTATGGAAATTGAAAAATGTACAGTTTTTGGAAAAGGTTTAGAAGTTATTACAAGATTTAAAGCTGTTGGATCTTTTATGAGAAGATATGGTCTTTATGCAAGTGAAGGACAAGATCTTGATGCTTATTCTGAAATTACTTTAAAAGATGATGATCGCGAAGATCCACTTATAACTGAAGATGGATTGGTTGAATTAAATATTTTATCTCATGATGAATACAAAAAAATAATTGAAGAAAATAAAAAAGTTGCAAGACTTGTAAAAGATATTTTGGCTGAATATGGACTTGATTTGTATGATATAAAATTTGAATGGGGAAGACTTGCTTCAAGCGGAGAAGTTGTTTTGATTGATGAAGTTTCTGGTGGAAATATGAGAGCTTACAAAGATGGAACTTATATTGAACCTATGGAATTGTCAAAATATTTGGGACTTTAATAAGGAGTTTATATGAAAGTTTCTATAATTATGGGATCTTTGTCTGATAGTCCAATTGCTGATAAGGTTGTTTCAAAATTAATTGAATTTGGAATTGATTATGAAGTCAAAGTAATTTCTGCTCACAGAGCTTTAAAAAGTTTAGAAAAATATGTAAAAGAAAGCGAAGATGAAAGTGAAGTTTATATTGGAATTGCTGGAAAGGCTGCTCATTTATCTGGAGTAATTGCAGCTTTGACAATAAGACCTGTAATTGGAATTCCTGCAAAATCATCTCATCTTGGTGGACTTGAAGCTTTACTTTCTACAGTTGAGATGCCAAGTGGCGTTCCTGTTGCAACTGTTGCAATCGGAGGAGGAGAAAATGCTGCAATTTTGGCTACAGAAATTCTTGCAATAAAATATGATTCTTTAAGAGAAAAATTAAAGGATATGAGAATAAAAATGAAAGAAACTATAGATAATTCTGAATATGAATATAAGGCAAATAAATGAGTGGAATTGTAGGAATATTTTCAAAAAAGAAATATAAAAATGTTTTTCCCGAATTATACTCTGGCCTCTATGCAATCCAACATAGAGGCCAAGAGTCAATGGGAATATCACTTCTTGCTCATGAAAAATTATCAGAAATTAGAGGTAAGGGAGAAATTGCCAACAATATTAGCCTAGATAATATTTCAACTCTTGCAGGAAATGTTGGTCTTGGATATGTAAAATATAGATTTGCTGAAGATGATAAGTCTCTTATGCCCATGCCATGGTTATTTTATCCTAAAAATTCAAATTTTAAAAATTTGATTGCAATTGATGGAAAATTTCTTGATGAAACAAGTCCTGAAGATGTTGTAAATAAATTAAATTCGAATAATATAGATGAAATTATACAATTTATAAACAATTTAAAGGGAGCTTATTCTATTATTCTAGTAAATGGAAATAGGATGATTGCGATTAGAGATCCTTATGGAATTAAAAATCTTTGCGTTGGTAAAAAAGAAGATTCTTATATAGTTGCAAGCGAATCTTGTGTGATTGAATCAATTGATGGGCAACTTTGTCATGAATTAAAACCAGGAGAAATTTATATAGTTGATGATAAGGCAGAAGAATCCTATTTTGCAAAAGAGCTTTCTAATTCTCCTTGCATTTTTGATTTTGTTTATACTGCAAGACCAGATTCTTCAATAAATGGTGTTAGCGTCTATGATGCAAGAATTAAAATGGGAGAAATTCTTTACAAAGAACATCCTGTTGATGCGGATATTGTTGTTGGAAGTCCTGATAGTGGATTGATTTCAGCTGTTGGATTTTCGCGTGCATCAAATATAAAATACGAAAGAGCAATCGTAAGAAATAGATATATAAATAGAACATTTATTCTTCCAACAAATTCAATGAGAAAAAAAGGAATAAGAATTAAATTAAATCCAATAAAACATCTTATTGAAGGAAAAAGAGTTGTTCTTGTGGATGATTCTATTGTAAGAGGAAATACTATAAAAAGAGTAATAGAAATTTTGAGAGAGTCAGGAGCAAAGGAAGTCCACATTAGGATTGCATCTCCTCAAGTGACAAAAGAAGAAACTTTTACCTTTGATGTGCCAGACAAAGATCATTTAATTAGCAACAACAGAAGTGTAGAAGAAGTTAGAAAAATTATAGGAGCAGATTCTTTGGGATTTATTTCCCTAGAAGGATTAAGACAAGCTTGTGGAAATAAAACATATTACGAAAATTGTTTTAATGGATATAACCCTTTAGAAAGGATATAAAATGCCAATAAATTATAAAGACGCTGGAGTTGATGTAGCTAACGGTCAAAAAGAAGTCGAACTTATAAAAAAATTAGTAGAAAAAACTCAATCAGAAAATGTTTTGAGCAAACTTGGAGGATTTTCTGGTCTATTTAGTTTGGAAAATTTAAATATAAAAAATCCAGTTTTGGTTTCAGGGACAGATGGAGTTGGAACTAAAGTTATGCTTGCTCAGATGATGGACAAGCACGATACAATTGGAATTGATTGCGTGGCAATGTGCGTAAATGATATTCTTTGCCAAGGAGCAAAGCCTTTATTTTTTCTAGATTATATAGCGTGTGGCAAACTTGTTCCAGAAAAAATGGAAAAAATTGTAAAAGGAGTAGCTGATGGCTGTCTTCAAGCTAATTCTTCTTTGATTGGCGGAGAAACTGCAGAAATGCCAGGTCTTTATAAGGAAAATGACTATGACCTTGCAGGATTTTGTGTGGGAATAGTTGATAAAGAAAAAATAATTACTGGACAAAAAATTAAAAAAGGCGATCATATTTTTGGTTTAAAATCTTCAGGAATTCATTCAAATGGATATTCTCTTGTAAGAAAAATTGTTTTAGAAAAAGAAAAATTATCTTTGGATGAAAAAATTGAAGGACTTGATACAAGTCTTGGAGAAGAATTATTAAAACCAACCAAAATTTATGTGAAAGAAATTTTAGATCTTCTTGAAAAAATTGAAATAAATGGCCTAAGCCATATTACTGGTGGTGGATTTTATGAAAATATTCCAAGAATGATTCCAGATGGACTTTGTGCAAAAATTGATGTGAGAAATATTCCTCTTCCAAAAATATTTTCACTATTAGAAAAATGGGGAGAGCTTGACAAAAAAGATATGTACGAAACCTTCAACATGGGCGTTGGACTTGTTTTTGCAGTCGATAAAAATGATATTGAAAAAGTTAAAGAAATAATTGATGAAGATGAGCTTTTAGATCTTGGAGAGGTTATAGAAAATGATGAAAAAATCGACCTCAAATTCTAAAAAAATTGCAGTTTTGATCTCAGGCTCAGGAACAAATCTTCAAGCTATAATTGATTCTTGTCAAAATAAAATTATTAATGGAAAAATATCTGTAGTAATTTCAAATAAAGAAAATGCCTATGGACTTACAAGAGCAAAAAATGCCTCAATTAAAACATTGGTTTGCAAAGATAATGATATTTTGCTTGATACTTTAATAAAAGAAAAAATCGATCTTGTTGTTCTTGCAGGCTACCTTAAAATTTTACCTCAAAAAATAATTGACAAGTTCGAGTCAAGAATTATTAATATCCACCCATCCCTTATACCATCATTTTGTGGGATGGGATTTTATGGAAGAAAGGTTCATGAAAAAGTCTATGAAAAAGGAGTAAAATTTACTGGAGCAACTACCCATTTTGTTACAAAAGATGCAGATGATGGTCCAATAATTTATCAAGAAATTGTAAAAATTGACCAAGAAGATACAATCGATGATATAGCAAAAAATGTTTTGGAAAAAGAACACGAGATTTTGATAAAATCAGTAAAAGATTTTTGTGATGATTTATTTTACATAAAAAATAATAAGGTTTTCGTAAAAAAATAGGAGTTTTTGATGAAAGTTTTAATAATTGGAAATGGTGGAAGAGAACATGCACTTGCTTGGAAAATTTCACAATCAAAAAAAGTAGACCAAATATTTATGGCAAAAGGAAATGCTGGCACTAATTCTTTTTGCAAAAATATAAATATCGAACCAACAGATATAAAATCCTTGGTTGATTTTTCTAAAAAAGAAAAAATTGATCTTACAATTGTAGGACCAGAAGATCCTTTGTGTATGGGAATTGTTGATGAATTTGAAAAAAATAATCTTAAAATTTTTGGTCCAAACAAAGAATGTGCAAAATTTGAAAAATCAAAAAAATTTACCAAAAATTTCCTAGAAAAATATAAGATACCGACAGCAAAATATAAATCTTTTGAAAATTTTGACAATGCCTTAAATTCCCTAAAAGATTTTTCCTATCCTTTAGTAATAAAAGCTGATGGGCTTTGTCTTGGAAAAGGCGTTATAATTTGCGAAGACGAAAAAAAAGCTAAAGAAAGTCTTGATGATATTTTTAATAAAAAAATATTTGGCGATGAGGGAAAAACTGTTGTAATCGAAGAATTTTTGAAAGGCGAAGAAGCTTCACTTTTGTGTTTGGTGTCAAACAATAAATTATTTCCATTAGAAACTTGCAAAGACCACAAGCAAATTTACGATGGAAACAAAGGTCCAAATACTGGAGGAGTTGGCACATATTCTCCAAGTAAATTTTCGCAAAAAACAGGGGAAAATATAGAAATAATTTTAAAGCAAATTGAAAAAGGACTGGATGATTCAAAACTTTCTTACAATGGAATTTTGTTTATTGGATTTATGATTGATAAAGATAAACCAAAAATATTAGAATTTAACGTAAGATTTGGAGATCCAGAAACAGAAACCCTAATGCCAAGACTTGAATCAGACCTTGTAGAAATTATAGAAAAAACTCTTGATAAAAATCTAAAAAAAGAAGACATAAAATGGTCAGATGATTATTCTCTATCATTAATTCTTGTTTCAGATGGTTATCCATTAAAATATGAAAAAAATAAAGAAATAAGTGGACTTGAAGATGTAAAAGATTCAATTATTTTCCACAATGGAACAAAATTAGAAGATGGAAAAATTTTAACAAATGGCGGACGAGTTCTTACAATAAACGCAAAAGCAAAAACTTTAGAGCTTGCAAGAAAAATTGCCTATGATGATTGCGAAAAAATAAAATACGAAAATAAATATTATAGAAAAGATATTGGATTAAATTAGCTAGTTTAACTAGCTTTTTTTATTTGCTTAATTTATTTATTAATTTTTATGTAAGATAAAGAACAAACAAAAATGAAAAATAATTTGCAATATGTTATAATAAAACATATAATTGTTTTTTTAAAAAAATATAGAAAGGAAAATTTATGAGAATTAATACAATTTGGATTACAGGAGCTCATGGAAGACTTGGCTCGACTCTTGTAAGATATTTAGATCCTTTGGAAGCTGAAATAATTGCAACTGACAAAGATGAAGTTGATATTACAAAACAAGAAGAAGTAAATTTGTTTGTAGATAGAAATAGACCAAAAATAATTATCAATTGTTCGGGCATTACCAATAGATTAAAATGCGAAAATGATCCTGACAAAGCATATTTGTTAAATGCTTTGGGAGCAAAAAATATTGCTATTGCGTCAAATAGGGTTAGAGCAAAACTTGTTCAATTATCAACAGCAGATGTTTTTGATGGACAAACAATTCATCCATACAAAGAAATTGATAAGGCAAATCCAAATACAGTTTATGGAAAAAGTAAATTTTTGGGAGAAGAATTTGTAAAAAATTTTGCTAATAGATATTTTATAGTTAGGGTTTCAAGACTTTATTCAAAAGAAAATAATTTGGTTGAATCAATTATTGAACAAGCAAAAAATGGTCTTGTTAAAGTACCAAAATCAAGATATGGTTCGCCAACATCAGCCTATGAGCTTTCAAAATTTTTGATTTCAATAATGGGAACTAACGCTTATGGAATTTATCATGCTTCATGTGAGGGAACTTGTTCCTTTAGAGCTTTTGCTCAAAAAATTATTGATATTACAAAAATCGATGCAAAGGTAGAAGAAGTTAGAGATTCTGATAGAATTGATTTTGAACCAGCCTTTAGGGGAATAGATAATTATTTTTTAAATCTTTTGGACAAAAATACTTTTTCAACTTGGGAAGATGCCTTAAAAGATTACCTGAGAAGGGAGTATGGTTATGAAAGCTAAATCTAATAAAAAATTAGGCTTAACTTCTAAAATTTTTATTGCCCTAATTTGTGGAATGATTCTTGGAATTGTAATGCATTATTTTGTTCCAAAAGGTCATATTAAAGATGATATTATAATTGATGGAATTTTTTATTTATTAGGTCAAATGTTTATAAGAGCTATGCAAATGCTAGTTGTGCCATTGGTATTTTTTTCAATCGCTGATGGCTGCAGAAATATGGGAGATACAAAAACTCTTGGAAAAGTTGGAATAAGAATTGTATTATTTTATCTTTTGACAACAGCCCTTGCAATAATTATTGCTCTTTCTTTGGCGTCAATTATAAATCCTGGAAAAGGTATGAATATGAAATTGGGTTCAAATGAATTTAATATGGATGCTGGAGAAAAAACTTCAATGAAAGATACGCTTTTAAATATGATTCCAACAAATCCTATTGAAGCTTTGGCAAAAGGCGATATGCTACAAATAATTATTTTTGCAGTTATAGTTGGACTCTTAATTGCATCTATGGAAGATAGGATGGAAACTTTAGGAAATATAATTACAGAAATGAATGATTTGATGATGAGTATGACAATGGCTGTAATGAAACTTGCACCAATTGGAGTATTTTTCTTAATAGTAAGAACATTTTCAAATCTTGGTTACGATGTAATTTTATCTATGCTTTCATATATGATTTCTGTAATTTTGGGACTTGCTTTCCAACTTCTGATAGTTTATATGCTACTTTTAACGATTTTTGTAAGAGTAAATCCATTTGCTTTTCTAAAAAAATATTTTCCAGTTATGACTTTTGCATTTTCAACCGCATCATCAAATGCAACAGTTCCATTAAATATTCAAACTCTAGAAGATATTGGGGTTGATAAAAAAATTTCTTCATTTACAATCCCTTTGGGAGCGACAATAAATATGGATGGAACTGCAATAATGCAAGGAGTAGCTGTAGTATTTATTGCAAATGCTTACGGAATTGATTTAACGTTGAATGATTATTTAACTGTAATATTAACAGCGACGATTGCATCAGTCGGTACAGCAGGAATTCCATCAGTAGGACTTGTTACTTTGTCAATGGTCTTGTCATCAGTTGGACTTCCAGTAGAAGGAATTGCTATGATAATGGGAATAGATAGAATTTTGGATATGGCAAGAACAGCAATAAACACAACAGGAGATGCATCGGGAACAATTATAGTTGCAAACTCTGTAAATGCATTTAATAAAGAAAAATTTAATAAAAGAGTTTAAAATAAAAAAGTTGGTAAAGAATTTTCTTTATCAACTTTTTTATTTATTTAATTTTTTTTTTGACACTGTGGGCAAATTCCTGTAAATTCAAAACTGTGTCCTTTGATTACAAAGCCAGTATCTTTTTCTATCTCTTCTTCAATTTCATGGATTGGGCAATTTTCTATTATAAATTTTTTATTACAAGAAATACACCTTATAAAATGTTTGTGATTGTTAGAATTTAATTGAAAATAAGAAATACCATCTGTATTTGTATTTTTTAAAAGGAGATTTATCTCTTCCAAGGTATTTAAATTTCTATAAATTGTTGAAAGATCCATATTGATATTTTCTTCTTTTAATTTGTCTAAAATTTCTTCTGCAGAAATTGGATCATCATTTTCAATTATTTTTTCTAAAATTATTTTTCTTTTTTCAGTAACACGAATCTCATTTTGCTTTAGTAAATCTTCTGCTTTCACAATCTCACCTCTATAAATATATTACCATATTGACAAAAAATGAAACAGCTATATAATATTCTTTGCAAATGATTTGCAATTAAGGAGGAAAAATGAAAAAGAAAATTTTAGCAATGATTTTGGTTTTCGGAATTTTTGTTACAGGATGTGCAAAAAATAATGAAAAATCAAATACAAATTCAAATAATTCAAATGAAACAAGTCAAAGTGAAGATAAAGATAAAGAAACAATTTATGCTTCTTTTTATCCAATTTATAATTTAACAAAACAAATTGCAGGAGATAAATTTAATGTAAAATCTTTTACAAATTTGAATACAGAAGTTCATGATTTTGAACCATCTGCAAAAGATATGGCGGATTTATCAAAAGCAAAAGTTTTATTTTTAAATGGAGCAGGGCTTGAATCTTGGCAAGAAAAAATAGCAGAATCTTCAAAAGTTGAAATTGTTGATACTTCTAAAGGAATTAATTTAATAGAAAATACGCATGAAGATGAAAAAGAACATGATAAAAAACGTGAAGATAGACCTAAATCTTGTTGTGATGCTCCTCATTATCACGAATCTTTAGATGAAGATGAAAAAGAGGATAATGATAATCATGAAGATAATGAAAAACATGAAGATAGCGAAAAAGAAGAACACGAACATGAAGATGGAGAAGAAGATCACCATCATGGAGCATATGATCCTCACGTTTGGTTATCTCCAAAAAATGGAATAATTCAAGCAAAAAATATTGCAGAAAAACTTTCAGAAATTGATCCAGAAAATAAAGATTATTATATGGGAAATTTTGAAAAAATAAAAAAAGAGCTTGAAGAAATTGATAAAGAATATGAAAAAAAATTAGAAAATAAAGAAAATAAAAAATTCTTAGTAGACCACGAGGCATTTTCTTATCTTGCTCGTGATTATGGTTTAATTCAAGTTCCGCTTACATCAATAACTTCAACAAGTGAAACTGATGCAAAAACTATGAAAAATGCGATTGATTATGTAAAAAAAGAAAAAATTACTGCAATTTTTTATGAAAAAGGTGGATCAGATAAAAATGTAAAGACTTTGGCAGATGAATTATCTCTTGACGCAAAAGCTATAAATACTATAGAATATGCAAGTGATGATGATTTAAAAAATGAAAAAACTTATCAAGAATTGATAAGAGAAAATTTTGAAATAATGGAAAGTAGTTTAAAATAAATGAAAGATATAGAAGTTAAAGATGTAGTCTTTTCTTATGGCAAGGATGAAGTATTAAATAAAGTTAGTTTTGATTTAAATAAGGGCGATTTTTTGACTATTCAAGGAGAAAATGGCTCCGGCAAATCAACTCTAATAAAATTAATTTTAAAGGATTTGAAAAAAAATTCGGGAGAGATTAAATTATTTGGGACAAATATAGAAAATTTTAATGCATATTCAAAAATTGGCTATGTACCTCAAGTAAATGATTCAAATAAACCTGCCTTTCCAGTAACAGGAGAAGAATTTGTAATTTTAAATTTGTATAAGAAATTTAATATTTTTAACAGACCAAGCAAAAAATGCTATCAAAAGGTTCGTGATATTTTTGAAATTTTAAATATTGAAAATCTTTTGCATATTCCTTTCAATCAACTTTCAGGAGGGCAGGCTCAAAAAGTTATGATAGCAAGGGCAATGGTAAATAATCCAGAGGTTTTGCTTTTGGATGAGCCAACTGTTGGTGTTGATGAAAAATCAAAAAGAGACTTTCTTAAACTTCTAGCTCACTTAAATGATAAACACAAAATTTCAATTTTGATGATAAGTCATGAAATGGATGTTGTTAGGGAATTTTCTAAAAGAGAAATAAGGATAAAAAATGGAAGGATAGTTGATGCTTAGTTATGAATTTATGCAAAGGGCAATTTTAGTTGGCCTTATGCTTGCAATAATAATTCCTATGATTGGAATTGTTATGGTAAACAGGAGAACTTCTATGATTGGAGATGCCTTATCTCACACAGCTCTTTCTGGAGTTGCTCTAGGTTTAATTATTGGAATAAATCCTGTTTTTACTTCAATAATAATTTGTATTGTTGCAAGTTTTGCAATAGAAATAATTAGGAAAAAATTTAAAAGTTTTGGCGATATGGCAACGGCTATCATTATGAGTCTTGGAATTGGACTTGCAGGAATTTTATCAGATTTCACACCGGGCGGAACAAGTTTTGAATCATTTTTATTTGGTTCAATCACAAGTGTTACAAGAGTCGATGTAATTATTGTAAGTGTAATTTTCATTCTTGTTCTATTTTTTAGCCTTTATTTATATTATCCGCTTTTGTATAATTCAATTAGCCCTTTGATGGCAAATCTTGCGGGAATTAATTCAAAATTAATTTCTAGCATTTTTACATTTTTGACAGCCATTACCGTGGCAATTTCTACAAAAACTGTAGGAGCTTTGATGATTTCCTCATTAATGGTTTTGCCAGTTGCAAGTGGGCTTTTGATTTCAAAATCTTATAAAGAAACTTTTATAAAATCAATTATAATTGCAATTATTTATATGATGACAGGAATTAGTGCAAGTTTTTATCTTGGAATAAAACCAGGTGGAGCCATAGTGGTTATTGCAGTTTTTGGAATGATAATTTCTCTAATAATTCAAAAAATTTTAAAAAGATAGGTTTGAATTGAACCCCAAAATCCGGAATACGGATTGAGGGGTTTTTTCTATGATATAATTAATTTAGAATGAAAAATAGAAAGGTTTGATATGAAAATTATAATTTCGCCTGCAAAAAGGTTTAAACATTTTGAAAATGAAAAAACAGAAGGGCTTTTGTTTGAAGACGAAACAAAAGAATTAGTTGAAAATTTAAAAAAATATTCAATAAATGATTTAGCAAATATGTTTTTTTGCAATGATGATCTTGCTATAAAAGCTTATTATGATTACAAGGATTTCGATTTTGAAAATTTAAAAAATCCAGCGATTTTTTCTTATGATGGACTTGTTTTTAAGCAATTTAAAAAAGAAGATTTTAATGACTTGGCTTATTTGAATGATCATGTTTATATTATTTCTGCCTTATATGGTTTGTGCAAGCCTTTTACAGGAATTTCTGATTATAGACTTTATATGGATTCAAAAGGAGTCGATATGTATGGATTTTGGGCTGACAAAATTTACAAAAAAGCTTTTGAAAATGAAAATTTTATTATAAATTTGGCAAGTGCTGAATACGCTAAGCTCATAAAAAAATATTTGAAAAAAAATCAGAAATTTTTGACCTTGACTTTTAAAGAAAATAGAAATGGAAAAATCCGTTCAATTGTTTCATATACAAAACAAATGCGTGGGAGAATGTTAAAATATCTAATTAATAATAAAATTTCAGATATTGAAGAAATTAAAAAAATAAATCTTTGTGATTATATTTATGATCCAATTAATTCAACAAAAGATGAGTATGTTTTTGTGAGGGAAAATAAATGAAATTATTACATTTATCAGATCTTCATATAGGAAAATCAATAGGCTCATATTCTTTGCTTGAAGATCAAAAATTTTGTCTTAACCAAATTTTAAAAATTATTGAAGATGAAAAAATAGATATTGTTTTGATTGCAGGGGATATTTTTGATACAGCTATTCCAAATAATGAAGCTATGAAAGTCTATTCTGATTTTGTGGATGAAATTATTTTTAATTTGAAGAAAAAAATTATAGCAATTTCTGGAAATCACGATTCGGGAAAAAGGCTTGAAATTTCTAAAAGTTTTTTTGAAAAAAATTCTTATTATATTTATGGAAATTCTTATGATGGAAAAATTTCTTTTGATGATGAATATGGTAAAGTTAATTTTTATCCGATTCCTTACATTTCCCTTGCAAGGGCAAAAAATGAAATTGATTCAAATATAGAAAATTTTACTGACCTTTATAAAGTTTTATTAAAAAATATAGATTATAAGGATAGAAATGTTTTGATAAGTCATTGTTATGCAAATGAAAAGCCGTATGAAGATGAAAAAATAGAAGGAGAAAAACCTCTTACAATTGGTGGAAATGACGCTATGGATGCCCACTTATTTAAAAAATTTGATTATGTAGCTTTAGGTCATCTTCACAGAAAACACTTTGTTCTTGATGAAAAAATTAGGTATTGTGGGACTTTTATGAAATATTCATTTTCTGAAATAAATCAAAAAAAATCAGTTACACTTATAGATTTAAAAGAAAAAATTTCAATAAAAGAAATTGATATTAAACCTTTAAATGATTTTGAAAAAATTTGTGATTATTTTGAAAATATTTTAAAAATGAAAAATTCAAATGCTTATATAGAATTTACTTTAAAAGATGATAAGCCAATAGATTCTCCGATGGCGAAATTAAAAATGAAATTTCCTCATGCAGTTTCAATAAAGTACGAAAAATCAATAAATATTGAAAAGGATGAGGATATTGATATTGATTTTGAAAAATTATCAAGCTTGGAAATATTTGAAGAATTTTATAAGTTTAAAATGAATGAAAAAATGACAGATTTAGAAAAAGAAATACTTAAAAAGGTGATACAATGAAGCCAGTAAAACTTGAAATGTATGGATTTATGACCTACAAAAATAAAACTTTTATAGATTTTACAAAAATATATGATTCTAAAATTTTCATAATTTCAGGAGATACTGGAAGTGGAAAAACTACAATTTTTGATGCTATAAGCTTTGCGCTTTTTGGAGAAATTCAAAGAGAAGGATTTAATTCGAACGATATTAGAAGTGATTTTCTAGGTGGAGATGATCCTATAACTTATGTAGATTTTTATTTTGAAATTGATGGAAAAAATTATAGGATAAAAAGAATTCCAAATCAAAAAGCAAAAAAAACAAGAGCCAATGTCAATGTTTCTCACAGCGTAGAATTTTATAAAATTGAAAATGAAAAGGAAATTTTAATATCTGATGGGCCACAAAAAACAGATAAAAAAATAATTGAAGTAATCGGACTTGATTATAATCAATTAAATAGGGTTATGATTCTTGCGCAAGGAGAATTTTCAAAATTTTTAAAATCAAATTCAGATGAAAAAGCTGAGCTTTTGTCAAAAATTTTTTCGTCTTACCTTTACAAGGAAATAGAAGAAAAATTGAAAGAAGCAAGCAAAAATTCAAAGAGAAATTTGGATATGATTTCTAATAGCTTAGAAAATGAAATTGTAAAAAATGAACTCTTAGGCGATAAAGTTGATGATGAGTTAATAAAGCTTAAAGATTTTCAAAAAATTATAGATATTATAGAAGATTTGCTTTTAGAAAGTGAAAAAAATATTCAAATAAAAAATGATGAGAAATTATCTTTAAACAAAAATCTAGAAAATGAAAATTCCAAGCTAAATTTCTACGAAAAAGAAAATGAACAAATAGAAAACTACAAAGATTTACTTAAAGAAAAAGAAAAGCTTTTAGAAGATGAATCTTTTTATAAAAATTTAAAGAAAGATTTGGCTTACGCAGAAAAATCTATAGCAATAAAACCATATTACGAATCTTTTCTTGATTTAAATAAAAGCCAAAAAGATTTGAAAATAAAATTAGATTTTGAAAATGAAAATTTGAATTTTATTGAAGAAGAATTGAAAGAAAATAAAACTTATCTTGGAAATAAGGATGAGCTTTTAAAAATTATAGACCAAAAGAAAGAAAATATAGTAAAAAATCTTGAAATATTAAATAAATTTGAAAATTTACAAAAAATTAAAGATGAATTAGATAAAAATAAAAAAGCATTTGAAGATGGAAAAAATTATAAAAAATCCATAGAGGATAATTTAAAAGAAAAAGAAAAAATAAATGAAAAAATAAGAAAAAAATCAGATGAATTGCTAGATTTTTCTAGAAATCTTGAAAAAATTACAAATGAAAGCCACAATGCATATCAAAAAGTTTTTGAAATTCAAAATTTTTATGAAAAAGCGCTAATTAATGATGAAAAAATTAAAAATTTAAATGATGAAAAAATTCAATTTGATAAGGCAAATAAAGCTTATGAAAAGGCAAAAATCTTATTAGGTAAGGCAAAAGAGAACAAAAAATCTATACAAATAAATGAATTTAGGAAAGATTTAAAAGAAAGAGGAATTTGTCCGATTTGTGGAAGGATTTATAAGGGAGAAATTGAGTTTTTAGAATCTTTTGACCTTGATATAGAAAAAATTGAGAAAGATTTTTTTGATTTGGAATTAAAAATTAATCTTTCAAAAGATAAAATTTCAGATTTGGAAAAATCAATAGATTTTAATATGGAAAAGGCGGAAGATATTGAAAAAAATCTTCAAAATTATAAAAATGAACATGAAAAATTGAAAAAATCTTACGACAAATCCAATCAAGAATATAAAAAAGAAATAAGCTACAAAAAAGATTTGGAAAAAGAAGCTTTTGAGATTGAAAAAATAATTGGAGATTTAGAGAATAAATTAGATAATTTAGGTAATTTGAATAATATAGAAGAGCTTGAAAATAAATTTAAAGTAAAAAAAGAAGAGCTTGATGATTTTGATGAAAAAAAAGTTATTGAAAATGTAAATTTTGACAAAAAATTTGTCGAAAATGAAGAAGGAAGAATTAAAAAAATTGATGAGAAAATAAAAAACTTAGAAAAAGAAAAATCTTCATCAAATTCAAAGGTGGAATCACTTAGCTCTTATATAAAAATAAATCAAGAAAAAATTTTAAAGGCTGAAAATATTTTTGAAAATAAGATTAGGGAAAATTTTAAGTGTATAGATGAATTTTTGAAATACTTAGAAAAATCCAAGGACTTAATTGATAGAAAAGAAGAAATTCGAAAATATTTTGAAAACTTAAACAATATTTCTATAAGGCTAACAAGTCTTAAAGATTACGCAAACAAAGAAAAATTTGAAACGGATAAAATAAAAGAAAAAATTAAAAATTTAAAAAATATTTTGGAAGAAACAAATGATTCAATTTTTTCTCTAAAATTAAACGAAACAAGATTAAAAGATAGCAAAAATGAAATATATTCGATAGAAAAAAACTTCAATAAATTAAAAAACGAGGATGGAATTTTATATAAACTTTCAAGAATAGCTGATGGTTCTTTGTCAAATGTTTCTGGAAGGGAAAAATTAAATTTTGAAACTTTTGTTCTTTCTTATTATTTTAGAAAAATATTAGCTCTTGCAAATATAAGGCTTAAAGAAATGACTGATGGTCAATTTACAATGATTAGAAAAAAACAAACTAACGATAAGAGAAAAAATTATGGGCTTGATATAGAAATTTTGGATGCGAATACAGGAAAGATAAGGAGTGAGGCTTCTCTTTCTGGTGGAGAAAGTTTTATTGCATCACTTGCTTTGGCTCTTGGACTTTCTGATGAAATAAGTATGGAAAATGGTGGAATAAAAATCGACACGCTTTTTATTGATGAAGGTTTTGGAACTTTATCAGATGATTATTTGGAAAAAGCAATAAGAACAATTGAAAAATTATCCTATGATAATAAATTTATTGGTTTAATTTCTCATGTAAAGGAATTAAAAGATGCTATTGATGCAAAAATTGAAGTTTCATATTCAAAAACAGAAGGGTCAAGTTTGAAGGTGGTTGTATGATAAAAATAATTATGAGCAAATTTCCTAAAGAAAATTCATTTTATATTTACAAAGACATTGAAAAAAATTTGGATAAAAAAGAAAAAGCATTTCTTATAGTTCCAGAACAATATACACTTGAAAGTGATATGGATTTTATTGATTCAATAAAATATAAGTCGGTTATGGATGCAAAAGTTTTATCATTTTCATCTTTAATTTCATATATTTCTCAAAGGCTAAGTCTTAAAAAAAATGAAAATTTAAATCAAGTTTCTAAGGCAATTTTACTTACAAGCGTACTTGATGAAATAGATGATAAATTAAAACTTTTTTCAAACAAATCATTTGATATAGATTTTGTAAATAATCTTTCTGATTTTTTCTCAAATATTAAGGAATATTATTTTGATGATGAATTTTTTGGAAAAATTAATAAAAATGAAAATTTAGATCCAATGACAAAATTAAAATTTGAAGAAATCAAATTGATTTATGATTCTTATATAAAAAAGCTTGAAAATTCTTATATCGACAAAGAAGATGAGCTTGAAATTATAAAAGATAATATTAAATATTGCGATTTTTTTAAAAATGTTAATTTTTATTTTGATAAATTTGATTTTTTGTCTGACCTTAAAATAGATTTTATAAAAGAGTTAATAAAAATCGGAGCAAAAGTTACGATTTCAATTTGCCTTGATTGGAAATATTATGAAAATAATATTGCAGGCGATATGGATATATTTGATCAAGCAATTCGCTTTGTCGAAAGCTTAAAAAATATAGACAAAATCAAAATTATAAATTTAGAAAAAGAAAATGAGCTTTTAGATATTAAGCACCTATATGAAAATTTTGAAAAATATAATCCCCAAATTTATCAAGAAAAAACTAAAAATATAAATATTGTTGAATCAATTTCTTCAACAAATGAAATTGAAAATATAAGCTTGATTATAGAAAAATTGATTAGACAAGGTCATAGATATTCTGAAATTTCTTTGGTTTTGGCAAATAGCGATGAGTATGAAAATCTTGTAAAAAGAATTTTTGCAAGGAGCGAGATTCCTATTTTTGTAGATAAAACAAAAAAATTATCCGACAATCATATTTTAAAAACTTGGCTTTCTATGATTAGACTTGTTGTTTTTAATTTTAGAAAAACAGATCTTGAGGCTTTTATAAGATCAAATGTAATTGATTTTGGAGAAAATGCCTACGAAAGGATTTTAGATTTTCAAAATTATATTGAAAATAGAAAAATCAAAGGGGCGATGATTTTTGATGATAAGTATTTTGTTTTAGATGAAAAATTTTATGAAAATGATGAGAAATTAAAAAAAGAAAAAGAAGATGAGCTTAAAAATGTAAATTCAATAAGAAAAATTTTAATCAACTTATTGTATGACCTATATAAAATTAGAAATGAAAAGATTAAGGCAAATGATCTTGTAAAAGAAATTTATAAGAGTTTTGATAAAAAAATAATAAAATCAGGTTTTAATCATTATCAAGAAAATATAAGGGAAAATAGGCTTGAAATTTTTGAAGAAAACAAACAAGTTTGGGATAAATTTTTGACGAATTTAGAACAAATAGCAACAATTTTGAATGATAGTCCTACAAAGCTTAAAAAAATTTACAAATTAATAGAAAATTCTTGCAAGGCAACATCAATTGGAATAATTCCTCCTGCAATCGACCAAGTTTTAATTGGAGATTTTTCAAGAGATAGGATAAATGATAGAAAAATAAAAATTTTTGTTGGAATGACAGATATTTATTTTCCAGGAAATAACAATAGTGAGATGTTAATATCAGAAAATGAAAAGACTGCTTTGGAAAATGAGGGGATTGACCTTAAAATTTACAAAGAAAAAAAGGATGATAAAATTCTTTTAAATTTACTTAGGATGTTTACATCATCGCAAAAAATTATTTTTTCATATTCTTTAATAAATAAAGAAAACGACCCAATGAATAGAGCAACAAGTATTTCTGATATTATAAATATTTTTCCAAATATTTCTTACAAAAAAATCGCCCAAAGTAAATTTGATTTTATAAAATATTCCACAGATCTTTTGGACTTAAAGGCATATCAAATTTTATGGAATATAAAAAACAAAGAAGATACAAAAAAATCAGAAAAGGAATTTGTAAAATCATATCTTAAATTTAAAAAAGATAATATAGAAAATTACAATTATTCAAAAAACTCATCTTATGACTTATTTATAAAAGGATTTACTTATTCTAATGATAAAAATTTATTGAGTTCTGAAATTTCAAAAAAACTTTATGATAAAAATAAATTTTCAGTTTCGGAAATTGAAACTTATGCAAAATGTCCTTACAAACATTTCATAAATTATGGGCTTAGGGCAAAAGAAAATAAAAATTTGGATGTTGATAATTTAGAAATTGGAAATATTGTCCACTATAATATGGAAAATATTTCAAAAAAATTAATTGATATGGATCTCAAAGAAATTGATGATGAAAAATTAGAAAATCTTGTAAAAGAAAGTTTCAAAAAAGCAATCGAAAATTCTCTTGATTTAGAAAGGGCAAATGATAATAAAAATAAATTTATTTTATCAAATATTTATGAGTCAACTCAAAAATCATCTAAAAAAATAATCAACCAAATCAAAGAAGGAAATTTTAAAATTGATAGTGTAGAAGAAAAATATGGAAAGGGCGGGAAATATCCAGAAGTTTATGTGGATGACAAAAATTATCTTGAGGGACGAATTGACAGGATTGATAAGTGCGATAATTTACTAAGAATTATTGATTACAAAACGGGCTCAAAAGAAATTAAAATTTATAATTTATTAAATGGCTTAGACCTTCAATTGTTTGTATATATGTTGGCTGCAAAAGAAAAAAAATCTGAAAATTTGTTTCCAGTTGCAAGTTTTTATTTTCCTTTAAAAGATGAGGTTAAAAAACTTGAAAAAAATTATGATAAGGATGAGATTAAAAAAATTTATGATGACAAAACAAAAATGAATGGACTTATTATAAAAATTGATGAGGAAATTTTAAATCTTTTGGATAAGAATTTTGACGGCAAAAAATCTGATATTTTTAAAATTACAAGAAGTAAGGATAATATTTTTTCTCTTGAAGAAGAAAAAATAGTGGAAAAATTTATTAAAAAATTAATTTCTTCTTATATAAGTGAAATTAAAAATGGAAATATTAAATTAAATCCACTTAGAATAAATAAAAATTCTTATGAATGCATAAATTGTCCTTATAAATCAATTTGCAAATTTGATTACACAAGAGATCAAGACAAATTTCATGATATAAATAAAAATATTTCCATAAATGATATTAAAAAGGAGCAAGCAGATGAGTAAATTTAAGCCAACTGATGATCAAAAAAAAGCAATAGAAACAAGAGGAAAAAATATTATTGTTTCTGCTGCGGCAGGAAGTGGAAAAACTAGAGTTTTGGTTGATAGGCTTGTTTCAATTATGCTTGAAGAAAAAATTCCCATAAAAAATATGATTATCGTAACTTTCACAAACAAGGCATCTGTTGAAATGAAAGATAGGATAAGACAAAAATTAAATGATTTATTAAAAGAGGAAAACTCTGATAAAATTTTCATAAAAAATCAAATCAAATCTATAAATGATGCTTTTATAAAAACCCTCCATTCATTTTGTGCAGATATGCTAAGGGAAAATTTTTATTTGTCTGATAATCTTTCTCCTTCTTTTAAAATTGCTGCTGATTCTAAACAAGCACTTTTGAGAAAAGATGCTATTGATGAGCTTTTTGAAGATGAATACGAAAAAAATGATCCAAATTTTATAAATTTTTTGCATAATTTTGCTTCATCAAAAGATGATAAGGATGCAAAAAATATAATTTTGGACTTATATGATTTTTCAAAAAGTCAAATAAATCCACACCAATGGCTTTGTGATAACACAAATAATAATTTTGATTTTGAAAAATTTAAATTTTATATAAAAGAAAGAATCGAAACAATTATTTTAAATGCAAGAGATTTGGAAAATTATATAAAAGAAAAATCCATGAGGGATAAGTATTTTATAATGATTGAAAAAGATTTATCCTATTTAGAAAAAATAAAAAATGCCATAGAAGAAAAATCTTGGGATGAGGTCATAGAAATTTTTGAAAATGGATTAGCTAATATGGTTACAATTTCAAAAAAATTAGATGATCCAAATGAAAATTCCTATGTAAAAGCAAAGAAAAATGCCTACAAAGAAGAATTTAATATTGTAAAAGATTTTGTAAAAAATACAGATTCTATTACTAGGGGATTTTTTAATCCTTTGGAAGATAAAATTTTAAATGAATTAAAAAATCTTGTGTTTTCTTTTGAAAAAATTTATACAAATAAAAAAAGAGAAGAAAATTATTTGGATTTTTCTGATATGGAACATGAATTTATCAAATTATTGGACAATGAGAAATTACAAAGCAAATTAAAAAAGCAATTTAAATATATTTTCTTTGATGAATATCAAGACTCAAACGACATTCAAAATTATATAGTAGAAAAATTAAAAAATGAAAATAATTTATTTTTTGTAGGAGATGTTAAACAATCAATTTATGGTTTTAGAAATGCAAGACCAGAATTATTTTTAAAAAAGCTTGAAGATTATGACACAGATTCAAATTGCCTAAGAATTGATTTGTCCAAAAATTTTAGAACCGATAAGGACTTGATTGATTTTAATAATTATATTTTTGATAGGCTTATGACAAGAAAAAATTCTGACATAGCTTATAAAGATGACAATCATAGATTAAATTATCATTTTGAATTTGATGAAAAATATCCAAAAGTTTCAATCAAGGCTCTTGCAAAAAATGTAAGTGAAGAGGCTTATTTGACAAAAGAAATAAATAATTTAATAAATTCGGGTGTGGAATATAAGGATATTGCAATTTTACTTAGATCATCATCAAAAGCATATTTATTTGAAAATGAATTAAAAAAAGCAGGAATTCCATTTTCATCTGATATTTCAAAAATTTCATTTGAAACAGTTGAAGTAGAATTTTTCATAAATATTTTAAAATATATAGCCAATCCAAACGATGACATTAGCCTTCTTTCAGTTCTTAGGAGTGAAATATTTAATTTTTCTGAAGATGATTTGGCAGAAATTAGTTTATCATCTGAAAAATCTCATTTTTACAAAAAATTTAAGGAATATGAAAAAGAAAATGAAAATAATCTTTCTCAAAAAATTTCTGATTTTAATACGATTTTTACAGATTTTTCTTATATTTTAAATTTTTCAACCATGTATGACTTTGCAAATATTATTTTTGAAAAATCTGGTCTTTATGATTTTTTGAAAGCAAGAGACAGGGGAGAAGAAAGAGTAAAAAACATTGAGGCTTTTATTGAATTGATGGATGATTATGATAAAAATAATGAAAATTCTTTATTTGGATTTTTAGCCTACATTGATAATTTAAAAAACCAAAAAAAAGATAATTTAAAAGCTTCAAGAAATTTATCTGATGATGAAAATTTAGTGAGAATTATGACAATTCACAAGTCAAAAGGTCTTGAATTTAAGGCTGTAATTTTACCAGATTTTTCTAAAAGATTTAATACTCGTGATAATTCAAAAGATATGGTTTTGGATAAGGATTTGGGAATTGGGATTAATATTGCCGATTGGGAAAATAAAATAAAAATTTCGTCCATAAAAAGAGATTTGATTTTAGAAAAATCTAATCTTAATGATAAAAAAGAAGAAATGAGAGTTTTATATGTTGCGTTAACTCGTGCTGAAAGAAAAATTTCTATAATTGGAAAAAAAGATTTAAATGAAAAAGGACTTGAAAAAATTTTAAATGCAAACTCAGTTTTGGATTTATCATCTTATATGGATTGGATTTTTAAAATTTTGTGCGATGATAAAATAATGAGTGACTTTGTCGATATAGATTATAAGACAGATGCTTTTAATAAAGGATTTTTGGAAATAAAATATATTGAAGATTTCATAGAAGATTATAAAAAAGATTATACAGATGTTGAAAAACTTATTGGGGCAGATGAGTATAATCAAAAAATTTATAAAGATATAGAAGAAGTTTTTAATTTTTCTTACAAAAATAAGGAAAATATAAATAAATCTTTGAAAAAATCTGTAACAGAAATTGCAAAAAATTATGATTTATCAAAAGATGGCTACGAAAAATCTCCTTTTGAAGAAAATGAAGATTTTTATGAATTTAGAAAACCAAATTTTGAAGAAATAAAATTATCAGCAACTGATAAGGGAACTTTAATCCACAAAATTTTCCAAGAATTAGAAGTAAAATCTTATGATTTAAATTCATTAGAAAAAGAAATAAATAAATTAGTCGATTTAGGAAAAATAAAAAAAGAATATATACCATATATAAATTTTGAAAATATTTTAGGATTTTTTAATTCAAGAATCATCCAAGATTTAATGAAAAAATCACCAAAAATTCGAAAGGAAGAATCATTCCTTAGAAAAATTGATGATTTTTATGTAAATGGTCAGATTGATATAATGTTTGAATCCCAAAATGAAGTTGTACTTATGGATTTTAAAACAGATTCTTTAAAAAGAGAAGGATTTTATGATAAGCAACTTGAAATTTACAAGGACTCCATAGAAGAAGCCCTTGGAAAAAAAGTTATATCATCTTATATTTATTGGTACAATTTTAAAGAATTTGAACAAGTTAATAAAAACCACCGTTAATATCAAAAATGGAACCTGTAATATAAGAGCTTTTTTCAGATATTAAAAATTCAACGAGATTTGCAATTTCTTCGGATTTTGCAAATCTTTTTTCTATTAAATCTTCTTTCAAAGATTTTTTATCATCTTCAGATAAATCAAATTTTGTCATATCGGTATCTACAATTCCTGGCGCAATCGCATTTACCCTAATATTTGATGGCAAAAGTTCTTTTGATAGAGCCTTTGTAAAAGAATTCACTCCACCCTTAGTCGCAGAATAAGCAACTTCAAAACTTGCTCCTAAACTTCCCCAAATTGATGAAATATTTATAATAACTCCAGATTTTTGACCAACCATATTTGGAATTGCTCTTTTTGAAGTTAAAAAAATTGAGGATAAATTTGTCTGTAAAATTTCATTCCAATCGGACAAAGTCATATCTTGAATTAAACCAAAATAAGAAATGCCTGCATTATTTATTAAAATATCAACATGAGAAAAATTTTTCTCAGCAAGATCAAATAAATTATTTATTTCATCTTCATTTTTAACATCACATTTTACAGCAATTACATTTGGATTTTCTTTTCTCAAATCTTCTAATAAATTTAAAGCTTTATCCTTATTTTCCTTATAAGTTAAGATTAAATTGTAGGATTTATTTAATTTTTTTGCAATGGCAGCACCAATTCCTCTTGATGCGCCCGTTATTAATACAGTTTTCATAAAATGATTATATCATATATTTAAGGGTAAAACTTAAAACAGGAGGATGATATGAAATATTACAAACTAAATGACGGAAATGAAATACCAGCTTTGGGTTTTGGTACTTATAAAATTACTGACAGAAATGACATGGCAAATGCAATTGAGGCATTTTTTGAAAATTCTTATGAATATTTAGATACAGCAAAAATTTATAATAATGAAAAAATGATAGGAGAAGAACTTAAAAATTCTGGTAAAAAAAGAAATGAATACAAAATAGCAACCAAGGTTTGGCCAAGTGATTTTGGCTATGACAAAACAAAAAAATCTCTTGATGAATCTTTGGAAAAATTACAAACAGATTATTTGGATGTGGTTTTACTCCATTGGTTTGGAAAAGATTTTGAAAAATCTTGGAAAGTTTTTGAAGATTATAAAAGACAAGGGATTATAAAAACAATAGGAGTTTCAAATTTTGAAATTTCTCAATTAAAAAAACTTTTAGAAGTTGGAGAAAAACCAGCAATCGATCAATTAGAATCAAGTCCACATTTTCAAAATGACGAAACGGTTAGATTTTTAAAAGAAAATAATATTCTTCATCAATCTTGGTCGCCAATTGCTAGGGGAAGAAGTGAATTATTAGAAGAATTTGTAATAAAAAAACTTGCAAATAAATACAATAAAACTCCAGCTCAAATAGTTTTGCGTTGGCACATTGAAAGAGGCTCAATGCCAATTCCAAAATCAACAAATCCAAAAAGAATAAAAGAAAATATAGAAATATTTGATTTTTCACTTGACGAAAAAGATTTGAAAGCAATAAAATCAATTGATCTTAAAAAAAGATATTCATCAGATCCTGAAGATGAAAATTGGTTAAAAGAATTATTAAAAAGAATATAAAGAAAAAATTCTGCAGTTTAATGCAGAATTTTTTTATGGGGCATATTGTTTGATTTTTATTTTATCTATTTTCAAAAATTTCTTTTATTTCGTCTTCATTTATTCCAACCATAGCTTCGCCAAGATCTTTTGAAACTTCTAAAATAATTTCTGGTTTATCAAAATTTTCTACGGCTTTTACAATTGCATTTGCTCTTTTTTCTGGATCTCCAGATTTAAAAATTCCACTTCCTACAAACACACCGTAAGCTCCAAGTTGCATCATCAAAGCAGCATCGGCAGGAGTTGCAACTCCACCAGCAGAAAGATTTGCTACAGGAAGTTTTTTATTATCTCTTACATATTTTAAAAGATTTACATCAACAGCTAATTCTTTTGCGTATGAAAAAATTTCATCATCAGTTAAAACAGAAATTCTTTGGATTTCCCTGTTAATTTCTCTCATGTGTCTTACAGCTTGGACAATATTTCCTGTTCCAGCCTCTCCTTTTGTTCTAATCATTGAAGCTCCTTCAGAAATTCTTCTCAAAGCTTCAGAAATGTTTCTTGCTCCACATACAAAAGGTGTTTTAAATTTCTTTTTGTCGATGTGATTGTAATCATCAGCCACAGTCAAAACTTCAGATTCATCTATGTAATCAACTCCCAAAGCTTCAAGAATTTGTGCTTCAACGAAATGTCCAATTCTTACCTTAGCCATTACAGGAATTTTTACAGCATTCATTATTTCTTCAATCATTTTTGGATCGCTCATTCTTGAAACGCCACCAGCAGCTCTAATATCTGCAGGAACTCTTTCAAGAGCCATAACAGCACTTGCACCAGCTGCCTCTGCAATTTTTGCTTGTTCAACGTTCATTACATCCATAATAACTTTTTTTTCAAATTGAGCATTTATATTTTTTTCAATCATTTTTTTCTCCTTAATATTTATCTTGATTCTATTATATGATAAACTGTAACTAATAAAAGTGACAAAAAATAAAAAATGAGGGTTACAGATGTATTTAAATTTACCAAATGACAAAAAATATTTATATGAACAAATATATGAAATTATAAAAAATAAAATAATTAATGGAGAAATAAAAGAAGACGAAAAGCTCCCATCAATTAGAAATTTATCAAAAGATATTAATGTTTCAAAAAATACAATAAAAAAAGTTTACTATAAACTTGAAGAAGAAGGCTACGTTTATGCAAAAGATAAAAGTGGATTTTATTGTCGAAAAATTGATGATTTAATTATTTTGAACAAGAAGGAATTGAAAAATAATAAAATAGATGATGAAAAAATAAAATATGATTTTTCAATTAGTGGCGTAGATTATGATAATTTTCCTTATAAAGTTATGCAAAAATATATGAAAGAGGCAATAGATAAGGATGATATAAAAATTTTGGACAAAGGCTCTTATAAGGGATACGAGCCTTTGAGAAAGGCTATAAAGACTTATTTGAAAAATTCTAGAAATATAAATACAAATTCTAGAAATATAATTATTTCATCATCAACTGAGCATTTATTTTCTATGATAAAAAAACTTCTCACAGACCAGACTCTTTTTGCTTTTGAAAATCCTGGTTATGCTTTTGGAAATAAATTTTATACTTATGATTTGAAAAATCCAATTCCTTTAGATTTAGATGATGAGGGTGTAAAAATTGATAAGCTCACAGACCTAAATGCTTTGTGTTTATTTGTAACCCCTTTTCATCAATTTCCGATGGGTACAGTTATGTCTATTCAAAGAAGAATTGAATTACTAAATTGGGCATCTCTTTCAAAAGATAGGTATATAATTGAAGATGATTATGATAGTGAATTTAAATTTAAGGGTTATCCAATAGAAAGTTTAAAAGCAATGGATAAAAATTCTGATGTAATTTATTTTGGATCTTTTTCAAAATTAATTGCTCCATCAATGAAAATTTCTTATATGGTTTTGCCAGATGATTTATTAAAAAAATATGAAAATAATTTTAAAGATTTATCGAATACAGTTTCAAATTTTTTGCAAAAAGCTTTGGCAGCCTTTATAGAAAGCGGGGAATTTGAAAAGCATATAAACAGGATGAAAAATATTTATTATAAAAAATTTGATTTTATAGTAAAAAAATTAGAAGAAATTGAAGAAATTTCTTTTCCAACAAAGGCAAATTCCTTAAATTTACTTATAAAAATTGATAAGTCTGTAGATATAAAAAAATTTAATGAAGTTTTAAATGAGAAATCTTTAAGACTAATTAATTTGAATAGATTTTCTTTTAGAAAGGCTGGAAAAGAGAATTATTTTATTTTAGGATTTGCAAATTTAAGCAAAAAAGAAATTGATGAAGGAATAGAAATTATTAAATTTGCAATAAAAAATTCAAAAAATTCCTAATGAAAGCTTGATTTTATAATGTTTTATGTAATAATAAAAAAATTTTAAAATTTTTTACAAAAAAAGTTGAACATCGTTCAGGAAGTTGTATCATATAAATGTAGCAACGAATGAACGGTGTTCATTTTATATTATTATATAGGAGTAGATTAATTTATGAGTGATGTAGAAAATAAAAAAGAAAAAATTATGAATGCAGCCCTGAAAATTTTTCAAGAAAAAGGTGCTGAAAAAACTTCTGTTAGAGATATTATGACAGAAGCTGGATATGGTTTGGGTACTTTTTATTTGTATTACACAGATAAAAATGATTTGGAAGAAAAAATGGTTTTAAATATTGGTACACAGATTATTTTAAATGCTGAAAAAATGTGCAAGGAAACTGATCCAATTGAAAGATATATTTCTTTTGTAAACTATATAATTGATTATTTGATTGCTCATCCTTTTGAGCTAGATCTTTTGAGCAAAAATATTACTTGGACTCTTTATACAAAAATTGAAAATGATTATGGGCTTAGCGAGGCAGATTCGACTTTAAAATATATTTTAAATAAATATGATAATCTATTTTTAACAAATCATACGGAGTCGCAAAAACTTTATATACTTTCTCTAACTCTTGAAATTATGATGTCTACTTGTAAAAGTGCTGTATTAGAAGAATCAATTTTATCAATTGATGAAATGAAACCAGTTTTATTTGCTATTATTAGAAAAATTTTCGATAGAATAGGAGAGAATAAATGAAAAAAATAACGAAATTTATTTCGCATCATCCTAGACTTGTTTTATTAATAATGACTTTATTATTAATACCTGCTTGGTTTGGATACAAGAATACTGGTGTAAATTATGATATTTTGTCATATTTGCCTGCTGACTTAGAATCAACTCAAGGGCAAGAAATTCTTGATAAAGATTTTAAAAATGCTGCCACGGGCATGCTTCTTTTGAAAGGCGATGATTATGATGCTGATAAAGTTAAAAATGAAATTTTAAAGGTTGATGGTGTAGAAGATGTAATTTCAAAATCATCAATTGTTGGAGATAGCATTCCAAATGAGTTTTTACCTGATGAGATAAAAGATATTTTTTATTCTAAGGATTGTACTTTGCTTATGGTTAAATTTAAAGAAAGCTCATCATCTTTTAGGACTATGAAAGCTATTGAAAATATTAAAAAAATAGAATCCAAGGAGAAATTTTTAAGTGGTATGAGTTCACTTGTAAAGGATACAAAAGATTTAATAGATCACGAAACGCCAATTTATGTTGCCTTGGCAGTAGCTTTGGCTTTGATTATTTTATCTCTTACAAATGAATCTACTATCATACCATTTTTATTTATTTTGAATATTGGATATGCAATTTTATATAACTTTGGTACAAATTTATTTTTGGGAGAAATTTCTTATATAACAAAAGCTATTGCAGCTGTTTTGCAACTGGCTGTAACTACAGATTATTCTATTTTTTTATATCATAGATATGTTGAAGAAAAGAAGAGCAATGAAGATAAAAATGACGCAATGGATATAGCTATTCAAAAAACTATATCATCAATTTTTGCATCATCGCTTACAACTTTTGCAGGATTTATTGTATTAATTTTAATGCGTTTAGGACTTGGAAAAGATATAGGCCTTGTTATGAGTAAGGGTGTTTTATTGGGACTAATTTCAACTGTTGTAGTTCTACCACCAATGATTTTGATTGTAGAAAAAATAGTTGCAAGATTTAATCATAGAATATTTTTGCCATCATTCGACAAAACATCAAATTTTGTACTAGGTCATAAAAATGGATTATTTATTGCATTTTTGATTTTGTTTATTCCTGCTATATATGGGGCAAGAAACGCAGATCTTTATTACAATCTTGATAGGTCCTTGCCACAAGATTTGGATTCAATTGTTGCTTTAAATAAAATGAAAAAAGATTTTAATATGGCTTCTACACATTTCGTAGTTGTTGATGATAAATTAAGCAAAAAAAATGTAAATGGACTTGTTGATGAATTAAAAGATGTTGACGGAGTAAATAGTGTTTTAAGTTTAAATTCATTTACAGGACTTACCTTACCAGATAGCGTATTGCCAGATAAAATAAAAGATAATTTTAATAAAAATGGCTATCAAATGATTATGATAAATTCAAAATATCAAACAGCATCTGACAATGTAAATAATCAAGTAGATAAAATAAATAAAATTGTAAAAGAACATGATAAAAATGGATATTTAACAGGAGAAGCTGTTTTAACAAAAGACCTTACGATTTTATCAGATAGGGATTTTAAAATGGTAAACATTGCATCAATTATTATAGTTTTTCTAATAATTGCAATAGTGTTTAAATCATTTGCTATTCCTGTGGTTTTAATTGCAGTAATTGAGCTTGCTATTCAAATAAATATGGGAATTCCATTTTATTTAGGTCAAACTATTCCTTTCGTAACATCAATCATTATTGGAGTAGTTCAATTAGGTTCAACTATAGATTATTCAATTCTTATGATGGATAGGTTTATTGCAGAATATAAAGAAACTAAAGATGTGGATATGTCTTTAAAATTGACAGTAAAAGAAACATCAAAATCAATTGTAACATCTGCTTTGTCATTTATGGCAGCAACTGTTGGAGTTGGTTTATATTCAAAAATGGAAATTGTATCAACAATCTGTATGTTTTTGGCAAGAGGAGCAATAATAAGTATGCTTGCAATAATATTATTCCTTCCAGCCATAATAAAAATAGCATTTCCATTTATTAAAAAAACAACAAAAGGATTAAATTAGGAGGAAAATATGAAAAATAAATTAATGAAAGGATTCTCATTAGTTCTTGCAAGTTCATTATTGATGACAAATGTGGCTTATGCCAATGATTTAAACGTTAGAAAAAATGAGACTATATATGTTACAAAAGAAGCTGATAAAATAAAAGATAAAACTGGTTCAATTTGGATAAATTCCGATGATAATATCAAAGTAAAAGATAAAACCAATTTAAAAGAAATCAAAAATTTAAAAACAGACAAAAAAGTAAATTTAGATAAGGGATATATAAATTGGAATGAAGACAGCAAAGATATTTACTATCAAGGAAAAACAAATGAAGATTTGCCAGTTGATATAAATGTAAAATATTTTTTAGATGGAAAGGAAATGACCTTTGATAAATTAAAAGGAAAATCTGGACATTTAAAAATCCAAATTGAAGCTATAAACAAGAAAAAAACAAATGCAAAAATTGATGGCAAAAATAAAGAGATATATTCTCCATATCTTGCCCTTGCAGAAATGAATTTCAATTCAGATAAGGTAAAAAATCTTACAACAAAAGATGGAAAAATTGTAAAAGATGGAAAAAATGAAATAGTAGCAGCAATTTTAACGCCAGGGCTTAAAGAAAATTTCCAAGGAATTATTGAGGCAGATAAACTTGATAATTTTAAAGACAAAGTAGAAATGGAAATGGATGTTAAAGATTATGAGCCAACAGAAGTATATGCCCTAATAACTAATGAATTTTTTCAAGAAGATGTAAAACTTGATTCCTTAGATGAATTAAAAAATGGAATAAATGAATTAGAAGAAAATGCAGCAAAACTTGTTGATGGTTCAAACAAATTGGATGAAGGAAGCAAAAAATTAAATGATGGAATTGGAAAATTAAATGAGGGAGCTGGTCAATTATCCCAAGGCTCAAATAAAATTGTAAGCTCATTTGACCAATTATCAAGTGCTTTTTCAAGCTTGCCAGGAAAAATTCAAACAGTAAATTCAGCAGTAAACCAACTAAATAACGGTGGCTCAAAACTTTATACAGGAGTAAACCAATACACAATGGCTGTTGGACAAATAAATAATAATATGGCAAAATTACAAGATGGATCAGTAAGTTTAAATAATGGAGCAAGCGAATTAGATTCGTCACTTTTGAAACTAAATAAAGGAACAACAAGCCTAAGAAATAGTTTGTTACAAGCAACAAACGGAGAAGATATAGGAAAATTGACAGATTCAATGAATCAATTATCAAATGGACTTGAAGAATTGTCAAAAGGAATTAGTCCGCTTGCAGATAGTGTTAATCAATTAAATGGAGGTCTTTCAAAAATTGAAGAATCTTCAAAAACATTGAATCAAGGAATAAATAATCTAAACCAAAGTGCTCAAAATGTGCCAAGTATTGATTCATCTATTCAAGATATAAATGCTCAAGCAAGCTCAATAGACCAAGTTATAGCAAATTTACAAGCAAAAAATAAAGATGGCTCACTATCAGGAGAAATTGAAAATTTAAAAGCAGTAAAACAAGGATTAAATAATGATGCAGCCTCATTAAGTGCAAATAATCAAGCAAATGTAGCAATAAAAGCAGGACTTGGACAAGTAGCAAAAGGCTCATCAGATCTTACAACATCAATTGGACAAGTAAATGATGGATTATCCCAAGTAAACACTAAATTAAATGATTCAAAAACAAAAATACAAACATCATCAGAAAAACTTGCACAAGGAAGTAAAAAAATAGGCGAAGCTTTGTCAAAAAGCAATATTAAAAAATTACAAGATTCAGTAGTAATGCTTGATGAGTCAACAAAACAAATTAAAGCTGGATCAGAAAAATTAAAAAATGGCACACAACAAAACCAAGATGGAGTTAATAAACTTTCTAATGCAATTAGCCAATTAGATTCAAATTCAGAAGAATTAAGAAATGGATCAGCATCTCTTTCTAGTGGCTTAAAACAATTCCAAGAAAGATCAAAAGCTCTTTCACAACTTGCAAATATAAATGAAACAGCAATAAATCCAATGGCAAATGGAATCAAACAATTAGATAATGGAATTAACAAATTGAGCAATTCCACAAGTCAACTTAAAAATGGAAGTGACGAATATGTTTCATCATTTAGAAAATTCAAAGAAGGACTTAGCGATTACAAGACAAAAGGAATAGATAAATTAGCTGATAAATCAGAAGATGTAACAGAAATTAGCGAAATTCTAGACCAAATGTCAAAAATAGCAAAAGAAAATAAATCAATAACAGGAACAAGTGATAATTTCGAAACAAAATCAAGAATAATCGAAAAAATCAAATAAAATATAAAAGAAAAATCCGATTACACGATAAATAATCTGTGAATCGGATTTTTATTTTTTCTAAAATATCATTAAAAAATTTTAAAATTAAAATATCTAGAGATGATGTAAAATTAAAAATTTAATTTGGATTTTAAGATTTCATCATAAGCTAGGTTTAAATTTATTTTGCTTTATTTTTTATATATTTATCAATATTTTCAGCAGCTTTTTTACCAGCTCCCATTGCAAGAATTACAGTTGCAGCACCACTTACGGCATCTCCTCCTGCAAAAACTCCATCCTTACTTGTCATTGTAGAATCGTCAATTATAATTCCACCCCAAGATTCAGTATTTATATCATCATTTGTTTGTTTAATAAGTGGATTTGGAGATTGTCCTATTGAAACAATTACAGAATCAAAATCAACTTCTTCATATTTTCCAGTTGGAACAGGACGTCTTCTTCCAGATTTATCTTCTTCTCCCAATTCCATTACTTCTAATTTAACTTTTTTAACCCAACCATTTTCTCCTTCAATTTCTACAGGATTATGGAGGTTCATAAAGTTAATTCCTTCTTCTTTTGCGTGGTGACTTTCTTCAGCTCTTGCTGGCATTTCTTCAAAACTTCTTCTATAAACAACAGTTACATCAGCGCCCATTCTTTTAGCACTTCTTGCCGCATCCATTGCTACGTTTCCACCACCAACTACACAAACTTTTTTTCCTATATGAACTGGTGTATCATATTCTGGGAATTTATAAGCTTTCATCAAATTCATTCTTGTTAAAAATTCATTTGCTGAATAAACTCCGTTTAAATTTTCTCCTTCAATTCCTAAAAATTTTGGAAGACCTGCTCCGGTTGAAACATAAACTGCTTCAAATCCTTCTTCAAATAATTCATTAATTGTTTTTGTTCTTCCAATTATTGTATTTCTTTGAAGTTTTACACCAAGACCAATTACATTTTTCAATTCTTTTTGAACCAAAGTTTTTGGTAACCTAAATTCTGGAATTCCATACATCAAAACTCCACCTGCTGTATGGAAAGCTTCAAACATTACAACTTCATAACCTAATTTTGCAAGGTCAGCCGCACAGGAAAGTCCAGAAGGACCAGATCCAACAATGGCAACTTTTTTATTTTGTCCTGTAACTTCTGTTGGTTTATTATATTCTTTATTCATGTGATAGTCTGCTACAAATCTTTCAAGACGACCAATTCCAACAGGCTCTCCATTTTTTCCTCTTGTACAAACTCCTTCACATTGATTTTCTTGTGGACAAACTCTACCACAAATTGCTGGAAGGTTATTTGTTGATGAAATAATTTCGTAAGCTTTATCCAAATCTCCTTCAACTACTTGATGAATAAATTCTGGAATTCTTACAGAAACTGGACAGCCTTCCATACAAGGTTTATTTTTACATTGAACACATCTAAGTGCTTCTTCTTGAGCCATTTCTAAATCATAACCAAGAGCTACTTCCTCAAAATTTTTGTTTCTAACATTTGGATCTTGTTCAGGCATAGAAACCTTTTGTTTATTCATATTAAATTTTGCCATTTCTCATATCTCCTGTTAGTCTACAAATGTGTTCTCTTTCTTCTTGTTGGTAATTTCTTCCTCTGTTCATGGCTTCATCAAAATCAACTTCAAAAGCATCAAAATCTGGACCATCAACACAAGCAAATTTCATTTCGCCACCAACTGTAATTCTACAACATCCGCACATGCCAGTTCCATCAACCATAATTGAGTTTAATGAAACAATAGTTGGTATGTCATATTCTTTTGTTACAAGGGCAGTATTTTTCATCATAATCATTGGACCTATGGCTAAAACTAGGTCATATTTTTTTCCATTTTCAATATTTTCTTTTAAAACTTCAGTAACAAATCCTTGTTTTCCATAAGATCCATCGTCAGTTGTAATGTATAAATTGTCAGAAGCTTCTTTTAATTCATCTTCTAAAATTATTATGTCTTTATTTTTGAAGCCCATTATTACATCAGTGTGAGCTCCAATTTTATGTAAATATTTTGCTTGAGGATAGGCAATAGCTGTTCCCAAACCTCCACCAATTACACAAACATTTTTTCCTTTATATTGGTCAAGTTCAGTTGGTTTTCCTAAAGGACCAACAAAATCTAAAAATCCATCGCCTGCTTTTAATTCGTTCATTCTAATTGTTGTTCCACCAACAATTTGAACAATTATTGTTACATTTTCATCATCAGTTTCAGAAATTGTAAAAGGAACTCTTTCGCCTTTTTCATCTATCCTTAAAATTATAAATTGACCAGGTTTTGCTCTTTTTGCAATATCTGGAGAATTTACAACAAATTTAATGGTTGAGTCATTAAGATTTGTTTTTTCAATTATTCTTGCCATTATTCCTCCTTATGTGTCTTTATTAATATTTTAACAATTAATCTAAAAAAATCAAGTGAATAAGTTTAAATTAATAGTAAAATACTATAGTATAAAAATTTTAATAAGGAGGAGAAATGGAAAAAAGAACTTATTCTGATAAAGAATTAATTAAAAAATTTATTCCTTATTACAAGGATTACAAAAATATTTTGGCTATTGATTTATTTTCTGCATTTTTAACAACTGTTTGTGAATTGATTTTACCAATTATTTTATCATCACTTACAGATCACGCATCAAATTCTAGCCTAACATATTCAATTATTTTAAAATTAACTTTAATATATACTCTTACAAAACTTGTAGAAGTTTGTGGAAGATATTTTATGCAATCTTATGGACACATAATGGGAGCTCACATTGAAAAAGATATGCGACGTGATATTTTCAAACATTTTTTGACAATGTCAACAGCTTTTTTCAATGAAACAAAAATTGGGCAACTTATGAGTAGGATGACAACAGATTTATTTGATATTACAGAATTTTCTCATCATTGCCCTGAAGAATTTTTTATCGGTTTTATAAAACTTACGATTTCTTTTGTAGTTTTGATGACTATAAATATTCCTTTGACTTTAGTTTTGTATATAATAATTCCACTTATGGTTTATGCTGCAAGAATTAAAAGAAGAGCTTTTTCAAAATCTGTTAAAAGTGAGAAAAAACAAATTGGAGAAATTAATGCAAGCATTGAGGATTCTCTTTTGGGAATAGACGTTGTAAAATCTTTTGCAAATGAAAATTTAGAAAAAGAAAAATTTAAAAAGGGAAACGACAAGTTTGTAGATATTAAAAAAGTAAAATATTACAATATGGCATCTTATAATATGATTAACCAATTATTTGCGGGAAGTATGTATGCGGTTTTAATTATTATTGGAGGAAATTTTGTAATAAAAAATTTAATGAGTCCAGGAGATCTTGTTGCTTTCGTTTTATATTTAAATACAATAATTGCAACTGTAAACAGGCTTGTAGAATTTACAGACCAATATCAAAAAGGAATTACAGGAATTGAAAGATTTTATGAAGTGATTAATTTGAAATCTGATATTTTTGATAAAGAAAATGCGAAAGAACTTACAGATGTTAAGGGAGAAATTTCCTTTGACCACGCTTATTTTAAATATCCAGACCAAGATGAAAAAGATTCTTGGATTTTGGAAGATATTAATTTTAACATAAATGTTGGAGAAAATGTAGCTCTTGTTGGACCATCTGGAGCAGGCAAGACTACTATTACAAAACTTATTCCAAGATTTTATGAAATTAATAAGGGAAAAATATTAATCGATGGCAAAGATATAAATGATTTAACTCTTGATTCTTTGAGAGATAATATTGGAATTGTCCAACAAGATGTGTATTTGTTTGGAGCTACAATTAAAGAAAATATTTCTTATGGTAAAAAAGATGCCAGTGATGAAGAAATAATAAGAGCAAGTAAGCTTGCAGGAGCTTATGATTTTATTATGGAACTTTCAGATGGCTTTGACACCTATGTTGGAGAAAGAGGAGTAAAACTTTCTGGAGGTCAAAAACAAAGAATTTCTATTGCAAGAGTATTTTTGAAAAATCCTCCAATTTTAATTTTGGATGAGGCGACTTCATCTTTGGATAATACAAGTGAGGCTATAGTTCAAGATTCTTTGGAAAAATTATCAAAGGGAAGAACAACTTTAACAATTGCCCACAGGCTTTCTACAATTATAAATGCAGATTCAATTTTAGTTTTAACAGAAGATGGGATTGTTGAAAGAGGAAATCACAAAGACTTGCTTGATAAAAAAGGAATTTATTATAAGCTTTATAATTCTAATAATGAGGAGCTTTTTGGCTAGTAGACAGATAAAAATAACTTGGGTATAATCAAGATAGATTGGAGAAAAAACGTGAAAAAAATATTTGGAAAATTTATCCACGGACTAGCAAGCGTATTAAATTCAATATTTAATTTTTTAATAAATATTTTAAATGCAATAGTTACAGTCTTTGAAGGTTTAAGCCAAGTTATAATGCTAATTGGATGTTCAGTAATATTTGTACTTCCATTGTTTTTTATAGCTATACCGCCTGAACTTTTTACTATTTTTTTGATAATAGCAGTAGTTCCATTTCTAGGAAAATCTTTCATTTCTCTTTTGAGATATGGAAATTATACTTTGATAGAATGGATGTACGATAAGGCTGATACTTTAATTTCTGGAAAGAAAAAAGGCTTTGATAATTTATCAGATTATGCAAAAAAATATAAGCTAGACCAAGAAAGAGAAAGAAGAAGACAAGCTGAAGAAGAAAGACAAAGAAGACAAGAAGAAATGAATCAAAGATTTGAAGAATTTTTTCAAGGCTTTAATTTTTCAGGATTTGATTTTGACGAAAGAAATTTTAATGGGGGATACAATACAGGTTCTTATCAAAACGGTGGCTTTGTAAATGACCTTGGTTTTAAAGAAAAATACCAAAAAGCTTGTGATACTTTGGGAGTATCATATACAAGCGACCAATATGAAATAAAACTTGCCTACAGAAAACTTGCAAAAAAATATCATCCAGACATAAGTCAAGATCCAAATGCAACAGAAAAATTTCAAAAAATAAATGATGCTTATGATTTTCTTTCATCAGACAATATAAATAAATACAAAAATATGTAAAATTTTTTTTAAGTAACTTTCCTTCAATTTTGGAAAGTTACTTTTGTATTGAAAAGGATAATAAAATGTATAAAGAAGATGACATAAATAAATTACTTGAAATAACATCAAGGGCAGGAGCTATGATGTTAAAAAATGGAGCAGAAATTTATAGGGTTGAAGACACAGTCGAAAGAATAATTAGATCAATTTATGATGCAAGCGACATAGATGTTTTTGCAACATTTAATGCTTTAATGTATTCCTTTAATGTTGATGGCAAAACTTATGCAAATGTTAAAAGAGTAAAAAATAGGGGAAATAATTTAATAGTTGTAGATAGGGTTAATTCATTTTCTAGAAAATTTTGTAATCACGAATTAAATCTTGATCAGGCTTTGATGGAACTTGATAATATAAAAAATACTACAAAAGCAGACATAAAATTAAAAATAATAGGAGCAACCCTTGCATCAACAGCCTTTCCTTTGTTAGTAAATTCGAAAGCTCCAAATTTTTTGGATTTGCCAGTAACCTTTGTTGTTTCCTTACTAACATATCTTCTTTTTATAAAAATAGAAAAGAAAATGTACGGATATTTTATTGAAAATTTTTTAGCAGGAATTATGGTTTCACTTTTTGCCCATATTATAGGAAAATTTGTTTTTGGATTTAATATGGCAAATGTAATTGTTTCATCGATGATGCCTTATGTTCCAGGATTTTTGCTAACAAATTCTATAAGAGATCTTATGAGTGGCGATGCAACAAGTGGACTAACAGGACTTGCCATGTCATTTTTTGTATCCCTTGCCCTAGCAATTGGCGTTGCCTTCCCAATGACTTTATTTTAAGGAGGAAATATGCATTTAATAATAGGTTTTATATCTTCATATTTATCAGCCGTAGGCTTTGCTATGTTTTTTTCTTGCCCAAAAAGATCAATTGGATTGTCCTCACTTGCAGGAGCAATAGGATTTTTGATTTATATGATAGTTGGAGATTTTTTTGAAGGAGTATTTTTACCAGCACTTGCAGGAGCATATTTTACAGGAATTTCTGGAGAAGTTTTTGCAAGAAAATGTCACATGCCGGCAATTTTATTTATAGTACCAGGAATTATAAATTTAGTACCAGGAAAAGGGATTTACAATACACTTTTTTATTTTGTAGATGGAAAAAAATCACTTGCCATTGTAAATTTATTTGATACCCTTGCAGTTGCATCAGCAATTTCATTTGGAATTTTGTTGGCATCAGTTTTATCAAAATCACTTAGAGGATTTAAATTTAGAAAGCCAAGTAGAAGATATGATTGGAGAAAGAAAAAATGAAAAAAATTTATTTAGCAGGCGGATGTTTTTGGGGAGTTGAGGCATATTTTAAAGACATAAAAGGAGTAGAAGATACCCTTGTAGGATATGCAAACGGAAATAGTGAAAAAACGACTTACGAAAATTTATACCAAACAGATCATGCTGAAACTGTAGAAATAAGCTACGATGGAAAAGAAGAATCATTAGAAAGAATTTTGGAATATTTTTATTATATAATTGACCCATTTTCAATAAATAAACAAGGAAATGATATAGGACGACAATATAGGAGTGGAATCTTTTCAAAAGATGAAAAAGATTTAGAATTTGCAAAAAAATTTTTACAAGAAAAACAAAAAAATGAAGATAGAAAAATTCAAATACAAGTCGAAAAATTAGAAAATTTTGTAAAAGGAGAAGATTACCATCAAAAATATTTAGAAAAAAATCCAAACGGTTATTGCCACATTGATTTATTAGATAAACCAAACCTAGATTAAACTAGGTTTTTTCTTTTGGAAAAATTTATAAAAATATAAGATGAAAATTATAAATTGATTTTTAAAAACTTTATAATACAATCCTTGTAGAAGAAAATATTCTATGATATTATACTCAAAGGAGAGGATAATATGGATCTTATTGATGAAAATAATTTAACTAAAAATCAAAAAAATTTGTTGGATTTAAAAATTCGTCTTATCAAGGCTGAGTATGAATTAAATTTTTATTTGACTGGATATGAAAATCTTAGTCAATTTTATGATGATAAGGAAAAACTTGATAGGATTTTTGTTGATTCTTATGTTTCATTGAGAGATCATAACCTTTATGATTTTGTTGAAAAAATTGATAGAATTAAAGAAAGTGATTTTTTCTATAAGACTGACGATAGAAAAATTCAAGATTTTCTTAAAAGTTTAGAAGATATTAAAAATTTAGATGACGATGAGATTATAAAACAAAAGGGTAGAATAAAAAACAGAATTCGTAAGATGGAAATGGCAGCAAGTGAGATTGAATATGTTTTGCTTGGATCTTTGCCAAGAAATTATTATAGTTAGGAGTTTATATGGCAATAAAATATGATATAGTAGAAAATTTGGGAGTTCTTTCAACAAATGCAAAAGGATGGACAAAGGAATTAAATCTTGTTTCTTGGAATGATAGGGATCCTAAATATGATTTGAGAGATTGGAATGAAGATCATACAAGAATGAGCAAGGGAATTACTTTTACAAAGGAAGAAGCTGAAGTTTTAAAAGAAATTTTAAAAGAAGAATTTGACGACTAAGACCTAAATTTTTAGGTCTTTTATAAATTATAAGGAAATTTTGATGATATATTTTGATTATGCAGCTACATCAATAAAAAGAAAAGAAATCTTGAAAGATATTTTTGAAAATATGGAAAATTTTGATGGAAATCCTGATTCTTTACATGCCTTGGGAAGGTCAGGTAAAAAAGTTTTGGAAGATTCTAGAGTAGAAATTGCAAAATCTATTAATGCAAATCCAAATCATATAATTTTTACTGCATCTGCAAGCGAGGCTAATAATACAATTTTGTCAAATTTTAAGGATGATTTTGTTATTACTTCAAAAATTGAACATGATTCTATTTTAAATACTGTAAATAAGGAAAAAACAATTTTTCTTGATGTTGATGAGGATGGATATTTTTCCCTTGATGAATTGAAAGAAAAACTTATAGATGATGTAAAATTAGTTTCTTTGATGTTTGTAAATAATGAAATAGGAGCAATCGAGCCTATTTATGAAATTGGAGAATTTTTGAAAGATAGGGATGTATTTTTTCATGTGGATTGTGTTCAAGCTTATTCTCATATTGATATTGATGTAGAAAAACTTCATTGCAATTCACTTTCTCTTTCAGGGCACAAAATTGGAGGAATAAATTCTTTCGGTGTTCTTTATTGTAATAAAAAAATAAATCCACTCATTAAAGGCGGGGAGCAAGAAAAAGATATGCGAGCAGGAACTTCCTTTACTATGGGAGCATATTCTATGGCAAAATCTTTTCCAAAAGCTTGTAGTGAAAGAGAAAAAATCAAAGAATTAAAATCTTATTTTGTAAAAAAGTTGAAAGAATCCAATTTCTTGTATGAGATAAATGGGAGTTTAGAAAATTCAACTGACCATATATTAAATTTATATTTTCCAAAGGTAAAAAATGAGCTTCTTCTTACATATTTGGACATGAATGGAATTTGCATTTCTGTTGGTTCTGCTTGTAGGGCTGGAAGTGTTGAAGCAAGTAATGTTATAAAAAATATGTATGATGAAAAAAGAGCAAGACATTCCGTAAGATTTTCTTTTGGATTTACAAATACAAAAGAAGATATTGACTATACATTTGAAGTTTTGAAAAAATTGAGGGGGATAGATGGAAAAGAAAGATAAAAAAGATATAAAAGTTATCGTTGGTGTAAGTGGTGGAGTCGATTCATCTGTTGCTGCCCTTTTATTAAAAAATGAAGGTTATGATGTAAGCGGAATTTTTATGAAAAATTGGGACGAGGAAGATGAAAATGGAGTTTGTACTGCAGAAGTCGATTACGAAGATGCAGTTAAAGTTTGCAATCAAATTGGAATTCCATATTATTCAATAAATTTTGAAAAAGAATATTATGACAGGGTGTTTTCATATTTTCTCGATGAATATAAAAAGGGCAGAACTCCAAATCCTGATATAATGTGTAATAAGGAAATAAAATTTAAGGCCTTTTTGGATTATGCAAAAGATTTGGGAGCAGACTATCTTGCAACAGGTCATTATGCAAGAGTTGATAGGGAAGATGATGAAACCAAAATGCTAAGAGGTCTTGATTCAAACAAGGACCAAACATATTTTCTTTCACAATTATCTCAAGATCAAATAAAAGATGTTTTATTTCCAGTAGGAGATCTTGATAAAAAAGAAGTTAGAAAAATTGCTAAAGAAAATAATTTGGCAACAGCTGATAAAAAAGATTCAACTGGAATTTGTTTTATAGGAGAAAGAAATTTTAATGAATTTTTATCCCACTATCTTCCAGCAAAAGAAGGAAATATTGTCGATACTGATGGAAATATTATGGGAAAACACTATGGTTTAATGTATCACACAATTGGACAAAGAAGAGGACTTGGAATTGGTGGAGAAGGAGAAGCTTGGTTTGTTTGTGGAAAAGATTTAGAAAAAAACGAACTAATAGTTTGCCAAGGAAAAAATAACGAAAAATTATTTTCAAATAGATTAATAGGATCAAATTTATCATCAATTTCAAAAAAGGGACTAAAAAAAGAATTTGATTGCACCTGTAAATTCAGGTACAGGCAAAAAGATATAAAATCTCATGTGAAAATTTTAGATGATGGGAAAGTAGAAATAACCTACGACAAAACAAAAGCTGTAACCCCAGGTCAAGCTGCAGTTTTTTATGATGGAGAAGTTTGCTTGGGATCTTGCATTATAGATGAAGTTTATAATGGAGAAAAAAAATTAAAAGTATAAAAAAATCGGAGTAAAAAATCTCCAATTTTTTAGTTTGTATTTAAAAATATTTTTAAAAATTTAAATTTAAATTATATATGTCTTTTTGACTATCTTTTTATATCTTCTTAAATGTCCGCAAAGCCTTATTTTATCAGCTCTACGGGCATTTTGCTTTTGTGGTAAACCTCACATATCTAGGTCTATCTTCTTATATTTTCACTATCAAGCAGTTGATACAGCGTCAAAAACTGGAAGGCATGATAAAAGTACATAAGGAAATGCGAGGGTTAGACCGATACAGAGAACAGCCCAAAGAGTATAAATACCATGACCCTTATGATGATTGGATATTTCGTTAGCTTGCGGATATAGACAACAGAAACAACATTCCCGACACTTCTCCACAAGTAGACTTCAATGAAGCAGACTATGAAGATTATCTAAAGGCGAAATGGAACAGAGGTCTTTAATTTCCTCTTGCATGGAAGATACAGCAAACAAAAAGCCCAGTAAAGAGTGCAAAGCACCACCAATGGTGGCAATGCTCTTGACAGTGCTTTTTCTTTTCTGTTGTGGGGTAATCAAGAGGAAGAGAGAAAAAGTGTGCATTTTTGTTCCATAAATGCTAAGGGTATGCTGATTTTTATTGTGGCGGATATATGGAACTGTTATAATATGGATATGAAGAAAGCGACAAATTTGAAAGTGTTAATAATTTTCAAACAGCCTCATTGCATGGAAATAAGAAACAGACTATCCTTAAAGTAGGAGGTGGCACAAATGGCAAATGAAGATAAAAAAGATTTTAATGCTATGTTGCATGATAGTAAGGATATGCCAAAATTTCAAATTATCATAGACCAGAAAAGTATTGAGAAATATGGTGGAAACAAAATGTATTTTGCTCCCCCGATTGACTATGACAAAGTAATTAAAAAAGTTCCGTATGGGAAAGTGATTACGGTTGGAAAAATACGAGAATACTTTGCAAAATTGAGTGGTGCAGATTTTACAGAGCCGATTACAGCGGGTATATTTGTTTCTATTGTAGCGTGGGCGAGTTATCAGCGTTCCGAAGATGAAACACCCTATTGGAGAACATTAAAAGCAAACGGAGAATTAAATGCTAAATATCCAAATGGTATTGAAGCACAGAAAGAAAAATTAGAAGCAGAGGGACATACCATTATTCAAAAGGGGCGTAAAAATATACGATACTATGTAAAGGACTATGAAAATTCTCTTTTTGATTTGAAATAGGCAAATTCTATTTCACAATTTCATATCTCTATAAACAAAGCAGTTAGTCTTAGGATTGACTGCTTTTTTCATACCTAAATTTCAGATTGGAGTGATGAAACGGTGTTTGTTAGAGCTGTTCAATAAGATTATCGGTGCATAAAATTTTATTGTAGTGCTGATATAGGAATGGTATAATTTTCAAGAAAGGTAATCAAATAATGATTATCTAAAATGACAAAGATAAAAACGCAAAGCATTTTATTATGTGAGAGCTGGTAGGTAGCCCAGCCGTCCTATGTTTATAGGGTAAGTAACCTGCCCCTCCGGGTTGTCCGTTCTTTGTTTGGAAATAAACAAGGAGGGATTGATATGAAGACAATAAAATGTAAATTGACTGTGTATTTTGCAGAACCTTTTTGGGTTGGAGTTTTTGAAAGAATTTGTGATGGAAAACTTTCCGTAGCAAAGGTAACATTTGGTGCAGAGCCAAAAGATTACGATATTCAAGAATTTGTGTTGAAACATTATTATGATTTACAATTTAGTCCAGAAGTTGAAACGATTGTAAAAAAGGATAAGAAAAATCCTAAAAGAGTTCTTAGAGATGTAAAGAAACAATTACAGAACAATGGAATTGGGACAAAATCGCAACAAGCTTTAAAATTACAACATGAATTAAAAAAAGAAGAATATAAATCTAATTCCAAACATAAAAAGCAAATGGACGCAGAACAAAAGTTTAAGTTGAAGCAACAAAAGAAAAAAGCAAAACACAGAGGACATTAAATGATGTTGCAATATCATAAACTAAATATTTTATAAGTTCATATCTACACAAAGCAGTTAGTCTTATGATTGACTGCTTTTTTCTTGCCAAAATTTCAGATTGGAGTGATGACATGGTGTCTGTTAGAGCTGTTCAATAAGATTATCGGAGCATAAAATTTTATTGTAGTGCTGATATGAGAATGTTATAATGTGGATATGAAAAAACGATAAACGGTAATTTAAAAAGGGGAAATGAAAAAGTGGCAATTTCAAATATAAATACAATTAATAGTAATGATATTCAAAAAGTTTGGAACATTGTTTTAGCTGTTGATAAATATAACTCATGGCGAAGTGATTTGAGCAAAACAGAAATAATAAATGACAAACAATTTATTGAATACACAAAAAATGGATATGCTACTACATTTACCGTTACCGTTGTAGAACCATATAAACGCTGGGAATTTGATATGGATAATAGCAACATGAAAGGTCACTGGATTGGTATTTTTACAGACAAAGGGAATGAAACACAAATAGACTTTACAGAAAATGTGATACCTAAAAAGTGGTTTATGAAACCTTTTGTAAAAACCTATTTGAAAAAACAACAAAAGCAATTTGTTCTGGACTTAAAGAAAGCATTGGAATAATAAAATTCAAGATTGGAGATTTAGAAATGGCTTCAAGTAAAGATTATTTACAATTTGTTTTAGAACAATTATCAGAATTACAAGAAATAACATATCGTGCAATGATGGGAGAATTTATTATCTATTATCGTGGAAAAATCGTTGGCGGTATATATGATGATAGGTTACTGGTAAAACCAACAAAGTCTGCAATTTCTTATATGCCAACAGTTACTTATGAAATTCCATACGAAAACGCCAAAGAAATGTTATTGGTGGAAGAAGTTGATAATAAAGATTTTCTGACGGGGTTATTTGATGTGATGTATGATGAACTACCAACGCCAAAACCTAAAAAGAAAAAATAAACAGCTTCTAGTTTACAATTTCATATCCATATACACAAAGCAGTTAGTTTTAGGATTGACTGCTTTTTAAAAAGACACCATTTAGGTGTAATGATGTCTTTTGGGTGTTATTTTATAGGTCATATCAAGGCTCATTCAATCGTGGTAAATTCGTGGTAAAATGAGTTTTTTCTATACTTCAAAATACTTGAAAGTATAGTGTTTATGCGGATAATCGAAAATTAAATATAAAATTTTAATTAAAATAATAAATTGAATCTAAAATTTCTTCAAAGCTTGTGACTCCTTCTAGAACTTTTTTTATTCCATTGTAGGTCATGGACTTGAAATTTTTCTCTTTATTTAATAAATCCAAATCATTTTTGCTGAAATTTTTATTTTCAAAGAAAAGATTTTTGTAATCATCATCAAAATCTACAATTTCTTCAACGGCTTCTCTTCCTAGGTAGCCATCGTGACATTTATCACAAGATGACGCTTCATAAATATAAGTGTTTTCATCTATATCAAAATAATTTTTTACAAAATTGTATTCTTCTTTTGATATTTTTCTTTTTTTCTTGCATGAACAAAGTTTTCTAACAAGCCTTTGGCTTGCAAGGGTATTTACAGATTGTTTTATTAGATAATCTTCAACTCCCAAATCACGAAGTCTATTTATTGATGCAAAACTATTGTTTGTGTGAAGAGTTGTTAAAACTAAATGTCCGGTTATGGCAGCCCTTACTGCCATTTTTGCAGTTTCCTTATCCCTAATTTCTCCAAGCATAATAATATCTGGATCTTGCCTTAAAATTGACCTGAGAGCATTTTGAAAAGTTAGTCCGATTTTTTCATTGATTGAAATTTGATTAATTCCAAAAATATTTATTTCAACTGGATTTTCAATGCTGATAATATTTCTTTTTTCATCATTTAATTTATTTAATAAAGAATAAAGGGAAGTAGATTTTCCAGAACCAGTTGGTCCAGAAAAAATTATCATGCCTGATTTATTTTTGATTGCATTTTCCAAAATTTTTTTTGAATCATCAGAAAAACCCAATAAATTTTGAGATTTTTTAAAATTTTCAATTGATAAAATCCTAAGAACTAATTTTTCCCCGACAATTGTGTTTAAAGTTGAAATTCTAAAATCGATTTCTGGGAATTTTTCTAATTTTAAATAACCGTCTTGAGGTCTTCTTTTTTCTGAAATATCTAATTTGGAAGATAATTTAATTCTAGTTAAAAGTTTAATATAAGAGGAATAATCCATCTCACTTATAACTCTAAGTTTGCCGTCAATTCTAAATCTTATTCTTGAAAATTTTTCATCCATTGGCTCTATGTGTATATCACTTGCATTTAATTTTAAAGCTTTTTCTACAAGCTCATTTATATACAAATCTATATTTGAATTTATCAAATTATTATCCATCACACGCTCCAATATTTATCATCCAAAGACCTATATCTTACAGCTTCAAGGAGATGTTTTGCCTCGATTTTTTCGCTACCATCTAGATCTGCAATCGTCCTACTCATTTTTATAATTTTATTGTAGGATCTTACAGAAAAATTATATTTTTCAAAAGCTTTTTGTCCGATTTCCTTTACATTTTTATCAAGTTTTATATATTTTTTCATAAGTCTTGTAGACAAAGATCCGTTTGTTGAAATTTTTTCATTTTCATATCTTTTTATTTGAATTTCTCTTGCCCTTTGAACTTCATCTTTCATTTGTTTTGAAGATTTTGTTTTTATATTATCATCCAAATCTTTGTACTTTACGGGTTTTATTTCTATATGAATATCAATCCTATCAAGAATTGGCGAAGATAATTTTGACAAATATTTTCTTATTTCATTTTGAGTGCAAGTACATTCTTTTAAAGGATTTCCAAAATTTCCACAAGGACATGGATTCATGGCAGCAATTAAAATAAAATCTGCTGGATATTTTATACTTGCCATTGATCTTGAAATATTTATTTCCTTATTTTCCAAAGGCTCTCTCAAAGCTTCTATGGTTTTTTTGGAAAATTCTGGAAATTCATCCAAAAACAAAACTCCTTTGTGGGCGAGAGTTATTTCTCCTGCTTTTGGAATATTTGCCCCTCCTCCAATCAAAGAAACCTCGCTTGCTGAGTGGTGGGGAGATCTAAATGGTCTATTATTTATTAATTTTCCACTTTCAAGAAGTCCCATCACCGAATAAATTTTTGTAACTTCAATTTTTTCTTCAAAATCCATATCAGGCAAGATCGATGGTAAATGTTTGGCAGAAAAAGTTTTTCCGCTTCCAGGAGGTCCAATCATCAATAAATTATGACCACCAGCTGCTGCAATTTGTAGAGCTCTTTTTAATGAATCTTGACCTTTTATATCAGAAAAATCAAAAGGATATGTAATTTTTTCATTTGTATTTGATAATTTTATTTTGTAAGGAGATTTTTTTGTATTTTCGTTAAGGTATGAAACTAATTCTTCTAAATTTAAGAATGGAAAAATATTGCAATCTTTTATTATTGCACATTCGTCCTTATTTTCATTTGAAATTATAAAATTTTTAAATCCTTTTTCTCTCATAGAAATTACCATTGCAAGAGCGCCTTTTATAGGAACAATTCTTCCATCAAGAGAAAGCTCTCCTATAAAAATAAAATCATCTTTTGCATTTTCAATTACTCCCATACTTTTTAAAAGAGAAATTGCAATTGGCAAGTCTAGTTGAGTTCCTTCTTTTTTTATATCTGCAGGCGATAAATTTATGGTTATTCTTCCTTGGGGAAATTTAAAACCAGAATTTATCAGAGCAACCCTAATTCTGTCTTTGGATTCTTTTATAGATGAATCTGGAAGACCGACAATATTAAAAGCTGGCATTCCACTAGTTATATCAGATTCAACTTCAATTGCCTTTCCATCAAGTCCCAATAGACTTACTGTATTTGTTTTTGAATACATTTTATTCTCCTAAACCCAAAATTTTTTGATATTTTTTAAAATCTTCATGAACTTCTGCACAAAATTCTTTGTAAATTCCATTTTTATCAGTAAATCCTAATTTGTGACAATGAAGTAGTTGATGGTCTAAATTAAATTTGTGTTTTACATTTCCATAAACAGGATCTCCCAAAAGTGGATGATTAATATAGGTCATGTGAACCCTAATTTGGTGAGTTCTTCCTGTTAAGATTTTTATTTTTACCAAGGAATATCCATTATTTTCTGAAATAACTTCATACTTACTAATTGCATCACGGCCAGAATTTGTTACTGCCATTTTTCTGCGATTATTTGGATCACGATCCATAAAAGTTTGAATAGTTCCAGATTTTTTTTGAAAAATCCCATTGCAAATTGCCAAATATTCCTTGTCAATTTTTCTTGTTTCAAAAAGATTTTTCAAATATTTGTAAGATGAATTATTTTTTGCAATTACCATAAGACCTGTTGTATCCTTATCAAGTCTGTGAACAATTCCTGGTCTGTCATCGCCTCCGATATGTGATAAATTATTATAGCCAAAATAATCCAAAAGACCATTAACCAAAGTTCCACTTACAATTGATCCTGCTGGATGGACAATTACATTTTCATCCTTATCAATAATTGCATAGTCTTCATTTTCATAAATGATTTTTAAATTCATTTTTTCAGCTTCGATTTTTTCTTTTTCAAATAATTTGTCAGAAATTTCTATTTCATCTTCTAAAATCAATTTGTAGGAAGGTTTTATTTTTTTGTTATTTATTTTTATTTTTTCGTCTTTGATAAAATCTTTTACCTTTTCTCTTGGAATTTCTTCAAAAAGATCAGAAAGATATTTATCAATTCTAATTTCTTTATTTGCTTTAATTTTCATAATTAAATTATAGCATTATGAAAAAATATATACAAAATCCTAATTTATTTACAAAGAAAAAATCATTTTAGCTTTTTATATTTAAGAATAATTCTTATGGTATAATCATATAGAGATAAAATTAGAAAGAAGGATCTATGAAAGAGAAAGAACTTAATCATCTTGCCATTATTCTTGATGGAAATGGTAGATGGGCTAAAAAAAGAAATTTGCCAAGATCTATGGGCCACAAGGAAGGTTCTGAAAATGTTGTGGATATTGCGCTCTATGCTAAAGAAAAAGGCATAAAATATCTAACTCTTTATGCTTTTTCTACAGAAAATTGGAAAAGACCACAAGTAGAAGTCAATTATTTAATGAAATTATTGGCAAAATTTATAAAAGATAAGACAAAATTACTCATGGAAAATGAAGTAAAATTAAATATAATTGGAGATATATCAAAACTTCCAGAAAAAACCATCAAGGCTTGTCTTGATGTTTGTGAGCTTACAAAAAATAATGACAAGCTCGTTTTAAATATGGCTATAAATTATGGGGGCAGAATGGAAATTGTAAAAGCCTTCAAAGATATGGCAAAAGATGGAATAGATTTTGAAAATATAAATGAGGAAGATATTTCAAATTATTTATATACAGCAAATATGCCAGATCCTGATCTTTTGATTAGGACAGGTGGAGATCTTAGGATTTCAAATTTTTTAATTTATCAAATGGCTTACACAGAATATTATTTTACAGATATTTTGTGGCCAGATTTTTCAAAAAATGATTTGGATGTGGCAGTTGATTCATATTTTGGAAGAGATAGAAGGTACGGTGGATTAAATGAACTTAGCTAAAAGATTATTTGGTGGAGGAATAATTCTTTTTATATTAATTGCAATTACTTATCTTGGTGGAATTTATTTTGCAATTGGTTTTGGAATATTTTCGTGTATTGCTGTAAAAGAATTGGTAAATGCACTAAAAAATTTGTCATACAATGTTCCTTTAAAATTTGCTATGTTAATAAATTTATTTTTTGTTGTAAATGCCTTTAGCAATCATCAAAATTTATTTATGTTTGGTTTTACATCTATACTCATAGCAATTTTTGTATATATGATTTTTAATAAAAAATATAGGATGGAAGACTTTTTTGCACTTTTATTTGTAGTAACCTATGTTTCTATTTTTATGTCAAGTGCGATAAGAATTAATAATAAAATATATCTTTATATGCTTTATATTATTGCTTGGGGCTCAGATACTTTTGCTTATCTTACAGGCTCAACTATTGGCAAACACAAAATCAAATCATTAGAATCTATTTCTCCTCACAAAACCATAGAAGGATTTATTGGCGGAGTTTGTGGAGCTGTGATTTTAAATTTGATTTATGTAAATTATGTAAAGCTTGACAAAAATATATTATTAGTAATTATTTTTACAATAATTGCTGCATTTTTGTCAGAAATTGGAGATTTAGTAGCATCGTTTATAAAAAGAAAATGTAAAATAAAAGATTATGGAAATTTAATTCCAGGTCATGGAGGAATTTTGGATAGGTTTGATTCAATCTTATTTATCAGCCCTTGCCTTTATTTATTTACATTAATATAAGTTAGGAGAAAAATGAAATCAGTTATTATATCGATTATAATGTTCTTATTTTTGATTTTAATTCATGAATTTGGACATTTTATTATAGCAAAAAAAAGTGGAATTAGGGTTAATGAATTTGCTATTGGAATGGGCCCTAAAATTTTTTCAAAACAAAAAGGAGAAACTCTTTATTCTGTAAATCTTTTTCCAATTGGTGGATATTGTGCTATGGAAGGAGAAGATAGCGAAAGTGATGATGAAAGATCATTTGACAAGGCACCAGCCTACAAAAGATTTTTTACAATTCTTGCAGGACCATTGACAAATTTGATTTTTGCAGGATTAATATTTGCTTTTGTATCTTTTAACACAGGAACTGCATCAACAAGCATTGGAAATTTTACAAAAAATTCGCCAATAGAAGCTCAAGGCTTTAAAGTCAATGACGAAATTGTAGAAATTGACGGAAATAAAATAAATAATTTTAATGATATTTCAAAAAATTTAGAAAATTATTATCAAAAACATGGGAAAAATGACAAAATATCATTAAAAGTCAAAAGAGATAATAAATATATAGAAAAAAATGTCAAAGTAAAATTTGAAAACAAAAGACCTCTTCTTGGTTTTATTCCAAAAAATAAAGACGTAGGATTTTTTGAATCAATTAAAATTGGTTTTAAAGAAGTTGGTTCAATGATTGTTTTGATGATAAATGTTCTTAAAAGTTTATTTACAGGAAAATTAGGATTTTCTGCTTTGTCAGGGCCTGTTGGTGTTGTAAAAGAAATGGGAAGACAAGCAAATCTTGGAATCATGAATTTATTATTCTTTTTGGGATATATAAGTGTAAATTTGGGATTTTTTAATTTGCTTCCAATACCAGCTCTTGATGGGTCAAAAATATTTACTTCCTTATTTGAAATGATTACAAAAAAGACAGTAAATAAAAAAATTGAAGAAAAATTTACAATTGGAGGATTTGTTCTCTTGTTAGGACTAATTCTTTTGGTTACGATTAAGGATTTAATTAGCTTATTTTAAAGGAGTAAAAATTGAAAAAAACTAGAAAAGTTTATGTAGGAGATGTTGCCATAGGAGGAGGATCTCCTATTTCTATCCAATCAATGACAACAAAAGAGACAAAAAATATTAAAGAAGTCGTAAAACAAATTAATGATTTTGAAAAGGCAGGTTGTGATATTTCAAGATCTGCTATAAATTCACTTGAAGATGCAAGGGCAATTTCTGAAATTAAAAAGAAAACCAATCTTCCTTTTGTGGCAGACATACAATTTGATTATAAACTTGCTCTTGCAGCTGTCGAAAACGGCTGTGATTGTCTAAGAATAAATCCTGGAAACATTGGTGGAAGTGACAAGGTAAAAATTTTAGTTGAAAAATGTAAGGAAAAAAATATTCCTATAAGAATTGGTGTAAATTCTGGTTCTGTGCATAAGGATATGATTGAAAAATATAAGGGAGTAAATGTTGATAGCCTTGTTTATTCTGCCCTTGATGAAGTAAAAGTTTTAGAAGATTTAGACTTTCACGACATAGTTATTTCTATAAAATCATCAGATGTAAATACAATGATTGATGTAAATAGAAAAATTTCTTCTCTTTGCGATTACCCACTTCATTTGGGAGTTACAGAAGCAGGTCCTCTTTATCAAGCTTTGGTTAAATCATCAATTGGAATGGGCTCACTTTTAAAAGATGGAATTGGAGATACAATTAGGGTTTCAATAACTGGAGATCCTCTCCAAGAAGTAAAGGCAGGAAAAACAATTTTAAAATCTTTGGGACTTAGACGAGATGGAATTGATTTGGTTTCTTGCCCAACTTGTTCAAGAACAAGTGTAAATTTAGATGAAATTGTAAATGAGGCAAGTGAAAGACTTGATAAATTGAATTTAAATTTAAAAGTTGCCATAATGGGCTGTCCTGTAAACGGTCCAGGAGAGGCAAAAGAAGCAGATTATGGAATAGCTTGTGCAAAAGGCTATGGATTTTTATTTAAAAAGGGAATTACAATAAAGAAAGTAAAACAAGAAGAAATAGTTGACAGTTTGATTGAAGAAATTTTGAAAGATGAAAGAAATGAAAATTAATCTAAAATCTATTATTGAAATTGACAAAGATTATTATATAAACAAGGCGATTTATTCAAAAAAATTAAATAAATTGAAATTAAATATTATAGGAGAATATGATGAAAATATTGAAAAAAAACTTGAATCATATTTTTCTTATGTTAATTTGTCATTGCAATTTGAAAAGGAAAATAAAAAAGAAACAAATTCCATAGATGATTTTTATGAAAGCCAACCTCTTCCAGATTATTATGAAACAGGTTATGAAAATCCAGAAAATTTGGGCGAAAATATTGAAGAAAAAAATCAAGAAAGTAAAGAGGCTTCATTAAACAATCAAGATATATTTGATTTGCCAAAAATTGAAAAAGACAAGAAAGAATCTTCAAAAAGCCAAGAAGAAGAAAAAACATCAAGCCTTAGAGATTTGAAAAAAATCGAGCTTGAAAATATGATTGAAAATGCTAGAAACAATAAGAAAAATTCTGAAAAAAAAGAAATAAAGCAAGCAGAAATTTTAAAATACGGCAGAAATATAAATGAAGATTTTTTTAAAATTGAAGAAATTTATGACAAAAAAGGCATGAATCTTTCTATAAAGGGAGAAATATTTGGCATTGATGTTTTTGAATCAAAAAGAGGAAACTTTATTTATTCTTTTGACCTTGAAGATGAATCTGATGCCATAGCTTGCAAGATGTTTGTTCAACCAAGAAATAAATCAAAACTTGAAAATTTAAAAGAAAATATGATAGTTCAAGTTCAAGGAGTTTTAAACTATGATAGCTTTTCACATGAAGATGTTTTTACTGTAAATTCTATGGTGGAATGTGAAAAAAAAGAAAGACTTGACACTTATCCTAAAAAAAGAGTTGAGCTTGAAATTCATACGAAAATGACAAACCTTGATGGATTTGTTGATATGGATGAGCTAGCAAAAAAATTAAAAGCTTGGGGACATAGCGCTTGTGGAATTACAGATACAGAAACCCTACAGGCTCTTCCAGATATGTATGACAAACTTGGAAAAAATGATATAAAAATGCTAGCAGGTGCAGAGCTTTTGTTGGTTGATAAAAATTTAAGGATTTTAACTAACAACTACAATAAAAAAATAAATGATATAAGCGATTTAAAAAATCAAAGATTTATTGTATTTGACTTGGAGACGACAGGACTTTCAAAATATATAGATAAAATCACAGAAATTGGTTCGGTAAAAATTGAAAATGGAGAAATAATTGAAGTTTTTAATGAGCTTGTAAATCCAGAAAAAATGATTCCTCAAAAGGTTGTAGAGCTTACAGGAATTACAAACGAAATGGTAATGGATAAGCCGAAAATTGATGAAGTTTTGCCGAAATTTTTAGAATTTTCAAAAGATTCATATTTTGTAGGACAAAATACAGATTTTGATATTGGTTTTATAACAGAAGCTTGTCAAAAATTATCTTATAAATTTGAGCCGGTTTATTTGGATACTTTGCCAATGGCAAGAGCAGTTTTCCCATATATGGGAAGATTTTCTCTTGATAAACTTGCAAAAAAATTAGGAGTTGGACCTTTTAACCATCACAGAGCAAGCGATGATGCAATGACAACTGCCAAAATTTTTATTAAATTATTTGAAAAAATTAAGGATAAAAATAAAGACCTTAGTCTTGAAAAAATTAATTCAATAAAAACAAAATGGCCTATAGCTCGTCACGAAAATTTCTCATCAATTATTTTTGCCAAAAATTATCATGGACTTAAAAATCTTTATAAAATAATTTCAGAATCTAGGATGAAATATTTTAATTTAGAAGCAAAAACGCCTTTTGATTTGGTAAAAGAAAATAAAGAAGGTTTGATAATAGGCTCTGGCGGCAAAGATGGTCTTTTGTTTAAGGCTATAAGAGATGATTTTTCTGAAGAAAAAATAGAAAAAATTTGCGAATTTTTTGATTTTTTCCAAATAGAGGCAATGGGAGTTTTTGCTGATGATTTAGAAAATGGATCTATAAGAGATAAAAATCAAATTATAGAAATAAATAAAAAAATAATCGAGCTTGGTAAAAAATATAAAAAGTTGGTTGTTGCAACAGGCTCTGTAAGATATATGGAAAAGAAAGATTATGTTCTTAGAAATATTCTTCACAAGGGACAATTTTTCCATTACAAGGAAAATAATCCTCTTTATTATTTAAAAACAACTAATGAAATGCTTGATGAATTTTATTATTTAGATGATCAAACAAAAATGGAAGTAGTAATTGATAATACAATTAAAATTGCTGATAGTTTGGAAAGCATTATGCCAATTCCTCACGAAACTTTTCCACCAAAAATTGAAGGCTCTGATAAAAAATTAAAAGATACAACTTATGAAAAAGCAATCTCAATTTATGGAGATCCTCTTCCTGATCTTGTAAAAACAAGACTTGATAAGGAGCTTGATTCTATAATTTCAAATGGATATGCAGTTTTATATATAATTGCAAAAGAGCTCGTAGAAAAATCAAATGAGGATGGATATTTGGTTGGATCAAGAGGTTCTGTTGGTTCATCTTTTGCAGCAACCATGGCAAATATTACAGAAGTAAATCCGCTTGCTCCTCATTATGTTTGCCCATCATGCAAGCATTCAGAATTTATAACTGATGGTAGCGTTGGAGCTGGAATAGATTTGCCAGAGAAAACTTGTCCAAAATGTGGAGCAGAGATGAACAAAGACGGCCACGATATTCCTTTTGAAGTTTTCTTGGGATTTGAAGGAGATAAGGAGCCAGATATTGATTTGAATTTTGCTGGAGAATATCAACCAACTATTCACAAATATACTGAAGAATTATTTGGAGAAGGAAAAGTTTTTAGGGCAGGAACAATTGGAACTATAAAAGATAATACTGCTTTTGGTTATATCAAAAAATATATGGAAGATAATGACCTAAATCTTTCTAATGCACAAATTAGAAAATATCAAAGAGGACTTTTTGATGTAAAAAGAACAACAGGTCAACACCCAGGTGGTCTTATGATTGTGCCAAATGATAAAAATATTTACGATTTTTCTCCTGTTCAATATCCGGCAGATGATGGAAAAGACGATATAAAAACAACACATTTTACCTACAATATGATGCATGGAGTAATTTTAAAACTGGATTTATTGGGCCACGATGTTCCTACAATTATTAGAAGTCTTCAAGATTTAACAAATACAGATCCTTTGAAGCTTCAAATGGATGATGAAAATGTAATGAATATTTTCTCTTCAACAAAACCATTAAATATAAAATATGATTTTTCAAATAACGAAATTGGGACTTTAGGAATTCCTGAATTCGGAACTTCTTTTGTAAGGGGAATGTTAAAAGATACTTTCCCAACCAAATTTTCTGAAATGACAAGAATTTCTGGACTTTCTCATGGAACTGATGTGTGGCTAAATAATGCCCAAGATTTAGTTAAATCAAAAACTGCAGGTTTTGATCAAATAATTTCAACTCGTGATGACATAATGAATTCTTTGATTAATCTTGGACTTGATAAGAAAAAATCTTTCCAAATAATGGAAAAAGTAAGAAAGGGAAAAACTCTTTCAGAAGAAACTTTGGCTTATATGAAAGAAAATAATGTTCCTGATTGGTACATTGATTCTTGTTTAAAAATAAAATATCTATTCCCAAAAGCTCATGCAGTTGCTTATTGTTTGATGAGTTATAGGATTGCATATTACAAAGTTTATTATCCTAAGGCATTTTATGCAACATATTTTTCTACAAAATTAAATGATTTTCAATATTCAGTAATTGTAAAAGGATTAAAATCAATCCAATATGCTTTAAATGAAATTAATCAATTAGAAAAACCAACGCAAAGAGAAAAAAATCTAAGATCTTTGTTGGAAGTTGCTGAGGAAATGGCAGCAAGAGATATAAAAATTAAAAAAGCAGACTTATACAAATCTGAAGCTGTTAAATTTATTTTGGATGAGGATGGAGAAATTTTGCCTCCGCTTTCAGCAGTTGATGATGTTTCAGAAGCTATGGCAAAAGATATAGTTATTGAAAGAGAAAAAGCCAAATTTATTTCGATTGAAGATTTGAAAAAAAGAACTTCACTAAACAAAAATGCTTTGAATTCTTTAAAAAATTTGGATATAATTGATGGATTGCAAGAAGAAAATCAAATGTCTTTATTTGATTTGTAAATTAAAACTCTAATAGAGATTAAATCTTTATTAGAGTTTTTTTATTATATTTTTTCAAATAACAATTTATGCATATATATAACAATAAAAATCAATTAATTATCAAAGTTAAGCGACTTGTGTAGGATTTTTATTATTTTTATTAAAAAATCTTACAGAATTTAAAATTTTTGATATAATACAAGCAAGCGGAAAAAAATCTATTAGGAGTAAGTATGAAAAATAAACATAGGGGAGAATTACTTTTACTATTGACTTCCTTTATTTGGGGATTTGCTTTCATTGCCCAAAAATTAGGAAGTGATTACATAGAACCATTTACCTTTAATTTTTTTAGAAATTTGACAGCTGGAATTTTTTTATTGGCTTATTCATTTTTTAGAAAAAATAAATCGAGAAAAAAAATAGATAGTATTACAAAAACTGCAACAATCAGAGGTGGAATTGCAACAGGTCTTGTTATGGCAGTTGCAGTTAGCTTCCAACAAACTGGAGTTTATTTTACGACAAGTGGTAAGGCAGGTTTTATTACATCACTTTACGTTGTCATAGTTCCGATTTTTGCAATTTTTATGGGAAAAAAAGTTTCCAAAAAAACTGCAATTTCCATAATACTTGCTCTAGTTGGTTTATACTTATTAACCGTAAGAGTTGATGATGGATTTTCAATAAATAAGGGAGATATTTTGATTTTTGTTGGCTCCTTATTTTTTGCTTTTCATATTTTATTTATTGATAAATTTTCTATAAGAGCTGATAGTGTAAAAATGTCTATGATTCAATTTTTTGTAGCAAGTTTAGTATCTTTGCTTCTTATGATTTTATTTGAAAAACCAAATTTTGATTTATTAATGAAAGGCATGCTTGCTATTTTGTATCTGGGTATATTTTCATCAGGTTTGGGTTATACTCTCCAAATTGTCGCCCAAAAAGATACTGATCCTACAATTGCTAGTTTGATTTTATCTTTGGAATCAGTTTTCGCTGCATTTTTTGGATTTTTATTTTTGAAAGAAAGACCAGTAGATAGGGAAATAATTGGAGGAATAATTATGTTTATTGCAATAATTTTATCTCAAATTCCCGAACAAAAAATAAAAAAATTTTTAAAAAAGTAAAGTCAAATCTCTAGTTATTTAAAATAAAATGCTAGAGATTTTTAATTTTATATTTTTATTAAATTTTATTTTGTTAAATTTATTTTAAAATTGAAAGTTAAGTCTTTTATAGTATAATAATTTTAAGCGAAGAGTGGACAAATCCACTCTTTTAATATGTAAAGGGGAAGTTATGGATTTAATAAGCAAATTAAAAGAAAATTTAGAAAGTGATATTAATGGGCTTGGTTACGAGCTTGTTGATATTGAATTTGTAAATGAGGGTAAAAATAAAATATTAAGGTTTTTTATTTACAAAGATGGAGGAATCACAATTGATGATTGTGAAAAGACTTCTAATTTTTTAAGCGAAAGATTAGATGAAATTGATCTTATAAAATCTTTTTATTATTTGGAAGTATCTTCTCCTGATCTTTCAAGACCATTAAAGACTGACAGAGATCTTGAAAGAAACAAAGATGAGCTTTTAGAAATAAAGCTTAAAAATGGCGAGAAGTTTATAGGAAAAATTAAAGAAATAAAAGAAAATTCCTTAATTTTTACACTTGAAAATGAAGAAAAAGAAATTGAAAAGAGTGAAATTAAGACTATTAAAATTGAGATAGTCTTCTAGGGGGACAAATGAATAAAGAATTTATAATTGCCTTAGAGGAGCTTGAAAAAACTAAAAATGTTGACAAGAGAATAATCCTTGAAGCATTGGAAAAAGCTTTGGTAAAATCTTACCAAAAAAACTACGATAATAATGAAAATGTTGATGTAAGCATTGATGATGAAACTGGAGAAATCGAAGTATATTCTCTAAAAAATGTAGTTGAAGAAGTAAATGAACCAATAGCTGAAATTTCTAAGACAAAAGCAAAAGAAATTGACCCTAAACTTGATTTGGGCGATATTTGTAGAGTTAAAATTGCTCCGAAAAATTTTGGAAGAGTTGCAGCTCAAACTGCAAGAAATATTGTAATCCAAAAAATTAGAGATGCCCAAAGAGATTCAGTTTATTCTGAATATTTGGATAGGGCAAATGAAATTATAACAGGCGTTGTACAAAGAGAAGATAAGTTTAATGTCTACATAAATCTTGATAAAATTGAAGGAATTATTCCATTAAAAGAGCAAGTAGAAAATGAAACTTATACTCCAAACCAAAGAATAAAAGTTTTAATTAAAGAAGTAAAAAATACAACAAAAGAGCCACAAATTATTTTGTCAAGAAAAGATAAGGCCTTGGTTGTAAGATTATTTGAGCTTGAAGTTCCAGAAATTACGAATGGAATAATTGAAATTTATGGAATAGATAGGGAAGCAGGTTCAAGAACAAAAATTGCAGTTTTCTCAAATGATCCAGAAATTGATTCTATTGGAGCTTGTATTGGCTTTAAAGGAAGTCGTGTAAATTCAATAGTAGAAGAATTGCAAGGAGAAAAAATTGATATTATAAATTACGATAAAGATATAAAAGTATTTATCAAAAATTCCCTATCTCCAGCAGAAATTAACGAAGTTTATATAAATGATAAGAAAAAACAATCCTTAGTAGTTGTAAGAGAAGATCAACTTTCACTTGCTATTGGAAAAGAAGGACAAAATGCAAGACTTGCAGCAAGACTTACAGGTTGGAAAATTGATATAAAAAGCCAAGAAGAATTCGACCAATTAAGCCAAGAAGAAATTGATGAAATACTTGGACTTAACGAACAAACAGACAAAGATTTAGAAAATATTGAAGAAAATTCAAAAGAAGATATTTTAGAAGATGAAAATGCACAACAAGGCGAAAATTTAGACATAGATAAAGAAAATATAGAAGATTTATCAAACGACCTTGACCAAATTATTAAAGAAGATATTGAAGAAAGTGATGAATAATAACTTATTAATAATGGTGAAAAAATGAAACAAAGAAAAATACCACAAAGAAAATGTATAGTTTGTGGAGAAAACAAAGACAAACACGAATTGATTAGGATAGTAAAAAACAAAGAAGAAGGAATTATCCTAGATCCTACTGGCAAAAAAAATGGTAGGGGAGCTTATATTTGCAAAAATGAAACTTGCATAAATGAGGCAAAAAAGAAAAGAAAATTAGAAAAAGTTTTTAAAACTGAAATTAGTGATGATCTTTATGAGGAGATAATTGCTATGAAATAAAAGAGGTGATTAGATGGCTAAAAAATTAAGAATTTATGAATTAGCAAAAGAACACAAAAAAAGTACGAAAGAAATGCTCAGTCTACTAAAAGACGAATTTGGACTAAAAATAAAATCCCACATGTCAGTTTTAAGTGGAGATGAACTTGCAATAGTTGAAGAATATTTTAGTGAAGATAAAAATACAAAAGAAGAGAAAAAAGAAATAAAAGAAGAAAAAAAATCACAAGAAAAATCTTTGGAAGATAAAAATTCAAAAAATAAAAAAGACAAGAAGTCATCAAAGAAAAAAGAAAAAAAGAAAAACAAAAATAAAAAGCAAAATAAAAGATCAAAAAAATCAACCAAAAGAGAAGTAAAAGCAGAAAATAATGATGATGGAAATATTTATATTCCAGAATCAATTTCAGTAAAATCTTTTGCGGAAAAAATCGATGAAAATGCCAACCAAGTTATTATGAAACTTATGGGACTTGGAGTAATGGCAGGTTTAAATGATCAAATAGAATTTGAACAAGCAGAGCTTGTTGCTCTTGAATTTAATAAGGAAATTGCAAAAGAAGTTAAGCTTGATGAAATTGAAATTCAAGAAAAAGATTTAGATTTCGAAGATGACGAAAAAGATTTACAAACTCGTCCACCAGTAGTTTCAGTAATGGGACACGTTGACCACGGAAAAACTTCAATTCTAGATGCGATTAGAGATACACAATTTGCATCTGGAGAAGCTGGGGGAATTACTCAACACATTGGTGCTTCAACTGTAAAAATTAATGATAAAGAAATTGTATTTTTGGATACACCAGGCCACGAAGCTTTCACTCAAATGAGAATGAGAGGAGCTCAATCAACTGATATAGCAATTTTGGTTGTTGCAGGTGACGATGGAGTAATGCCACAAACAATTGAGGCAATTAACCACGCAAAAGCTGCAGAAATTCCAATAATTGTTGCCATTAATAAGATGGATAAAGAAGAAAGTGATCCAAATAGAGTAAAACAAGAATTAACAGAATATGGTTTAGTTTCTGAAGACTGGGGTGGAGATACAATAATGGTAGAAGTATCTGCAAGAACTGGCGATGGAATTAAAGATTTGTTGGAGATGGTTTTGCTTGTTGCAGAAATGAGAGAATTAAAAGCAAATCCAGACAGAGCTGCAGTTGGAATTATCATTGAAGCTCAACTTGATAAGGCAAGAGGTTCTGTAGCAACTGTTCTTGTTCAAAAAGGAACTCTTCACGACAAAGATTATGTAGTTACTGGTTCATCATCAGGAAGAATTAGAGCTATGTTTAATTCAAAAGGAGAGCCAATCTCACAAGCAGGTCCATCAATGCCAGCCCAAATTTTAGGACTAAGCGATGTGGCAGAAGCAGGAGATAAAATTTTTGCTGTAGAAGATGAAAAAACTGCAAGAGCTTATGCAGATCGTGCAAAAGAGCAAAAAAGAGAAGAAAGACTAATTCAAAAATCTAATACAAACCTTGAAGATATGTACGAAGGCATCGAAGATGGAGAATTAAAAGAATTAAATATTATAGTAAAAACTGATGTAAAAGGAACAGTAGATGCAGTTTCAAGTTCATTTTCAAAACTTTCAAACGAAGAAGTTTTTGTAAATGTAATTGCAGGAGCTGTTGGAGGAATTTCAGAATCAGATGTTCTTCTTGCTCAAGCATCAAATGCTATAATAATTGGATTTAATGTTCGTCCAACTCAAGGTGCTCTTCAAATGGCAGAAGAAAATAATATAGAAATAAGAACTTATTCTGTAATTTATGAAGCGATAGAAGATGTAGAAAAAGCTCTAAAAGGAATGCTTGATCCAGAATTTGAAGAAAAAGTTTTAGGTCGTGCAAAAGTTCAAGAAACTTTCAAAATTCCAAATGCAGGAATGGTTGCAGGTGTTCTTGTAACAAGTGGTTCAATTCCAAGAAGAGCAAAAATAAGATTATTAAGGGACAATGTTGTTATCTTTGATGGAGAAATTGAATCTATGAAAAGATTTAAAGATGATGCCAAAGAATTAAATAATGGCTACGAAGGTGGAATTGGCCTTGAAAAATTCAACGACATCAAAGAAGGCGACGAGCTTGAAGCCTACGAAATGATAGAAAAAGAAAGAGAATAGAATGGATAAAAGAAGAACCTTAAAAATATCTTCACAAATGCAAAAAGAATTATCAAAAATTTTGGCAGAAGATATTAATGATCCAAGATTATCAGATAATGTAATAGTTTCTATAACTGAAGTAGAAGTTACAAATGACTTATCCTATGCTGATATTTTTGTTTCAGTTTTGGGAGATGAAAACAAAAAAGAATCTGTAATAGAAGCTCTCGATCAAGCAAAAGGATATATGAAAAAATTAATTGGCGAGAGAATGAGATTAAGATCTATGCCAGAATTTAGGTTTAAATATGACAATTCTATCGAACATGGCGTGTATATGGATAAGCTAATTGCTGAAACCATAAAAAGGGATGAAAAAAATGCCAAAAATCGAGAAGATTAGCCAAAAAGAATTAGAAAATTTTAAAAAATTTATTGATGAGGCTGACACAATTGCGATTTCAGCTCATATAAATCCAGATGGAGATGCCCTAGGATCAGCTCTTGGTCTTAGGAAATCTCTTGAGCTTTATGGAAAAAAATCTGATGTTATAAAAATTAGCGAAGTAGATGATTATTTAAAATTTTTACCACAAATTGATTTTTATAAAAATCCTAGCAAAAAAGAATATGATTTGTTTATTATTGTTGATTGTTCAGAATTTGATAGGATTGATAAGGCAATAGAAATTTGTAAAAAATCTAAAAAAGTTCTTGTAATTGACCATCATGAAGGTGGCTCTATCAAAACAGATTTAAATATAATTCATTCAGATTCTCCTGCAAGTTGTGAGCTTGTTTATGAAATTATAAAAAGATTAAAGCTTCCGATTGATAAAGAAATTGCTACACTTTTGTATGCTGGCTTGGTTACGGATACTGGTAGATTTTTATATTCAAATATAAGTGAACTAACTTTTTATACTGCAGCAGAGCTTTATAAGATTGGGGCAGATTTTGAAACGATTTATAAAAATCTCTACCAAAATAAAGAAATTTCAAAATTACAATTTGAAAATCATCTTTTAAACAAAGTAGAATTTAAAAAGCCTTATGCTCTTGTTGGAGTAAGTCAAAAAACTTGTAAAGATTTTGGCGTACAAATGGGCGATAGTGAATCGGTTGTAAATATGCTTAGAGATTTAAAGGGAATAGAAGTAGCTTGTCTTGTAAAAGAATATGGAGAAAATGAATTTAAAATTTCTTTAAGGAGCAAAGATTATCTTGATGTTTCTAAAATTGCAAGAGATAATGGTGGTGGTGGCCACATTAGAGCTTCTGGATTTACAATAAATACAGATTCAATGGATAAGGCTTTAAATATAATGAAAAAAATTTTAGAAGAGGCAATAAATGACTAGTGGAATTTTGTTAATTGATAAAAGTACAGGAATGTCATCAGGAAAATGTGTATATCAAGCAAGAAAAAAACTAGGCATAAAAAAAATAGGCCATGCAGGAACTCTTGATCCTCTTGCAACTGGTCTTTTGCCACTTTTAATTAACAAAGCAACAAGAGTTTCAGATTTTTTAATGGATGAGGTTAAAATCTATGAAACTCTTGCATTTTTTGGGCAAAAAACAGATACCCAAGATATTACAGGGGAAATTTTAGAAAAATCTTCAAAAACTTTTGAAAAAAAAGATTTGGAAAAGGCAATAAAAGAAAATTTTTTGGGAGAAATTTTCCAAACTCCTCCTATGTATTCAGCTTTAAAACAAAATGGCAAAAAATTATATGAGCTTGCAAGAGAAGGAAAAATTGTAGAAAGAAAACAAAGAAGAATTAAAGTTTATGATTTTGAAATCCTAGATTTTGATTTTCCTTATGCAAGATTTAAAATAACTTGTTCAAAAGGAACCTATATAAGAAGTCTTGTAAATGATTTGGGAGAAGTTTTAAAATCATTTGCCACAGTAAAAGAACTTAGAAGGCTTAAAGTTGGAAATTTTGATGTAAAAGATGCCATAAAAATTGAAGATTTTGAAAAAAAAGATCTTGATAAGCTTTTAAAAAAGCTTATTCCAATTGATGATGCCCTAAATCAATATGAAAAAATAATTTTGGATAAGTCTTATTACAAACAAGCTACAAATGGGATGACTATGAAAATTGATCTTGGAAAAAATTTTGATGGACTTATTAGAGTTTATGTAGAAGATTTATTCATTGGGCTTGGAGAATATAAAAATAAAAACAAGACTTTGAAGTTAAAGAAGGTGTTTTATGAAGGATAATATAAAAATATTTGACCTAGATTTTAATGAATTTGACTTATCGCCAAAGGCAGTAAGCCTTGGAAATTTTGACGGAGTCCACAAGGGTCATCAAAAACTTATGAAAGAAAATATAAAAATTTCAAAAGCAAAAAATCTTACCCCATCTGTATTATTATTTAAAGAAAACACCAAAAATATCCTAAATGGAGAAAGAGAATATCTTACAAGTCTTGAAGATAAAATAGAAATTTTGAAAAATTTGGGCATAGAATGTTTTTGCCTTTTGGAATTTTCAGACAAATTTAAAGATCTATCTCCTTACGAATTTATTGAAGAAATTTTATATAAAAAATTAAATACCAAATATGTAATAGTTGGAGATAATTATAGGTTTGGAAAAATGGCAAAAGGAGATATAAAAACTTTAAAAAAATATGAGGAAGATTTTGCCTACAAAACAAAAGTAGTAGATTTTGAGCTTGATGAAGGAAAAATTATAAATTCCACAGACATAAGACAAATGGTAAGAGAAGGAAAAATTGAAAAAGCCAACAAAGACTTGGGACATCCTTTTAAAATGCAAGGAAAAGTTATAAAAGGTGCCCAAAGAGGAAGACTTTTAAATTTCCCAACAGCAAATCTAAAGCCATCATTCAAATACGTTACAGCAAAATCTGGAGTTTATTTTACCAGAGTAAATATAGACAGAAATATTTATTATGCCCTAACAGATATAGGAACAAATCCAACCTTTGAAAATAAAAAAATGAAAATTGAAACTTATATAATGGATTTTTCAAAAGATATATATGGAAAAAATATAAGCATAGAATTTTTAGAATATCTAAGACCTGATTATAAATTTAATTCTCCTGAAGAATTAATCGCACAAATGGAAAAAGATAAAAAAATAGGAAGAAAATTAATAGAAAAATATAGAAAAGAGTAGGAAACTGCTCTTTAATAATGTAAACAAATCCTCAAGCACGAACATCTGACTCCAAAAATTGTTGATTTCTAAATTTTAAAATTCTAAAATCGCAAACTCGCTAACGCTCAAACAGTGCGATTTTTGACGAATTTTCAAATTTGAAATCAAATCAATTTTTTCCGTATGATATTCTTAGCGTGAGGATTTGAATACATTGAAAGCAATCTAAAGAGAGGTAACTGCTCTTTTTTTTGTGCCCAAATTTATTTTTAATACTATTGGGTATTTATAATATAGAATTTAAAATTGTTATTTGGAAAATTTTAAAAAAAGGAGATTATTATGAGTAGTTCAAAAAAAGTATTTGATAGACTTAATAAATTAAATATAAAATATGATATGGTAGAACATCCTCCAGCTGAAACTACAGAAGAAGCTGATAAATATATTGAAGGAAAAAAAGGTGCAAGGACAAAAAATCTTTTTTTGGCTAATAGAAAAAATAGACAATATTATTTGATAGTTATGGATGATAAAAAAATGATTAGCTTAAAAGATTATAATAAATTATTAAATGAAAAAGGAATGCACTTTCTTGATCCGAAAAAAGTTTATGAAATAATGGAGCAAGAAGTAGGAATTATATCAGTTTTTGGTTTGATGAATACAAATGAAAATATAAAAGTGTTCTTTGATAAAGATATGATAGAAGAAAATGATCTTATGACCTTTCATCCAGACGACAACACTAAAACTCTTTTTATAAAAAACGAAGATATTTTCAAATTAGTAAAAGACTGTGGATATGATTATGAAATTTTTGATTTTAAAGCAGGAATTAATGAATTAGATTTTTAAAAAATTGGGATTAATTTTATTTTTAAATAAATAAAATTAATATGCAATTTTTTCTTTGCAAAAATAAAGATATTTGGTATAATATCAAAGATACCTTAACTATGGACTAAGTTTCCTCGGACTATTTCATGGTTATGGCGAATAAATTTTAGGAGGATTTTATGTTAAATAAAGATCAAAAAACAGAAATTATTAAACAATTTCAAAAAGACGAAAAAGATACTGGTTCACCAGAAGTTCAAATTGCTATTCTTACTCAAAGAATCAAAGAACTTACTGAACATTTAAAGGCAAACAAAAAAGACCACTCATCAAGAAGAGGACTTTTCAAAATGATTAGACGTAGAAAAGGTCTTTTAAATTACTTAATGGAAAATGATATTGAAAGATATCGTGAAGTTATTGAAAAACTTGGATTAAGAAAATAGTTAAATATGACGGGACTTATCCCGTCTTTTTTGTAGTTAGGAGAAAAAATGGAAAAAACTTATGAATATAAGTCACAAAATGGTTCCGATCTTTCTATAACAATCGGAAAAGTTGCTGAGCAAACTAATGGCGAATGTTTAATTAGAACAGGCGATACAATTTTATTAGTTACTGCTGTTGCAAGTGACAAGCCAAGAGAGGGAATTGATTTTTTCCCACTTATTTGTGATTATCAAGAAAAACTTTATGCAGTTGGGAAAATTCCTGGTGGATTTATAAAAAGAGAAGGTAAGGCATCAGACAATGCTATTCTAATTTCTCGTCAAATGGATAGACCTTTAAGACCTTTGTTTCCAGAAAATTTTTACAATGATGTACAAGTAATTGCAACCCCATTTTCAGTAGATGAAGATAATGAACCTGATTGTATGACAACAATCGGTGCATCTATTGCTCTTGGAATTTCTGATATTCCTTTTTATGGACCAGTTGCTGCTGTTTCTGTTGGATATGTTGATGGAAAATTTATTGTGAATCCAAATAAAGACCAAAGAGAAAAATCATCTCTTGATTTAACAGTTGCAGGTACTGCTGATGCAATTAACATGGTTGAAGCTGGTGCAAATGAATTATCAGAAGATGAAATGCTTGAAGCTATGATGGTAGCTCATGCAGAAATTAAAGAAATTTGCGCTTTTATCCAAACAATTATTGATGATATTGGCAAGGAAAAAATGGAAGTTTGTGAAGAAGTTGAAACTGAACTTCAAAGAAAAATTAAAGATAAATACACACAAGATATTAAAAATTCTATAAGAACAACTGATAAGGTTCAAAGAGAAGATGATATTAACGAAATAGAAGAAAAATGTAGGGAAGATTTCTTAGAGGAATTTCCAGAAAGTGAAGATGAAATTCACAAAACTGTAGATTCTATTATGAAAAAAGAAGTTAGAAGAATGATTTCAATTGATAAAATAAGACCTGATGGACGTAAGATGGATGAAATTCGTCCTTTATCTGCAGAAGCTGGGCTTTTGCCAAGAGCTCACGGTTCTGGATTATTCCAAAGAGGTCAAACTCAAGTTTTATCAGTTCTAACATTAGGATCTCCTGGGGAAGAACAAGTAATTGATTCAATGAACAGAGAAGAAATTACAAAAAGATATATTCATCAATATAATTTCCCACCATTTTGCGTTGGAGATATTAGACCACTAAGAGGACCTGGAAGACGTGAAGTTGGACATGGACATTTGGCTGAGAGAGCTTTAATTCCAGTTTTGCCTGATACAAATGATTTTCCTTACACAATAAGAGTAGTAAGTGAAGTTTTATCATCAAACGGTTCATCATCACAAGCATCAATTTGCGGTTCGACTTTATCACTTATGGATGCAGGAGTTCCAATTAAAAAACCTGTTGCAGGAATTGCTATGGGCTTAATCAAAGAAGAAAATTCAATTTCAATTCTTACAGACATTCAAGGACTTGAAGATCATCTTGGAGATATGGACTTTAAAGTTGCTGGAACAAAAGATGGAATTACTGCTCTTCAAATGGATATGAAAATTTCTGGAATAAATAAAGGAGTTTTAGAAGAAGCCTTGGCTGATGCTCATAAGGCAAGACTTAAAATTCTTGATGTAATAACATCAGCAATTGACAAGCCAAGAGAGGACTTATCAAAATATGCCCCAAGAATTTTTTCAATAGATATTGATCCAGAAAAAGTTAGAGATGTAATTGGTGCCGGCGGAAAAACAATCAACAAAATAATTGATGCAACTGGTGTAAAAATTGAAACTGAAGACAATGGACACATAACAGTTGCAAGCAATGATGGAGAAAGCGGAAAAAAAGCTATCCAAATGATTAAATCAATTGTAACTGATCCAAAAGCTGGCGATATTTATGAAGGCGAAGTAAAAAGAATAATGAACTTTGGTGCCTTTGTAGAAATTGCAATTGGCAAAGAAGGACTTTTACACATATCTCAAATTGATACAAAAAGAACTGAAAAAGTTGAAGATGTTTTAAAAATTGGAGATAAGGTAAGAGTAAAAGTTACAGAAATTGATAGGCAAGGAAGAATCAATCTTTCAAGAAAAGCCCTATTAATTGAAGAAGAAAAAAAACAATCTAAAGAAGACTAAGTCTTAAAAGATTTTATAAACTAACTACAAAAAATTATGGTTAAAATGAATTAATTATTTTTCTTGTGCGAAAATTTTTAATTCATTTTGCACCATAAATAAAATTTTGTAGAAGTTAAAAGAAGGCTGCCAATTATAAGGCAGTTTATTTATTTTCCCCTTTGTTATATAATCTATGTGAGGTGAATATGGCAAATACAAATTCAAATAGAAAAAGAAAAAAATCTAAATATTCAAAAAAATCTGAAAATAGAAAATTTAATAAGAAATCATTTTCTATATTTTTTATGTTTATCTCTCTAATAGGATTTATATTTTTAATTCTTCCAAACACTGGAAGACTGGGAGATTTTATTACATATACAAATTTTAGAATTTTTGGATTTATGTCTTATTTTGTTTTTATTTTTGTTTTTATAAGTTTTTTATTTGTATTTATGGATAAATTCAAAAAAAATTTTAGGGTATTTAATATTTTATTTATCCTGATTTTATTAACTATGGCAATTCTATCTATGAAATTTTTGGATAAAACTTTGTCCCTATCAATTAAAAATGCTCAAAGATTGATAAGAGAATCTGGTGGCATTTTGGGAGTAAATATTAGTTTTTATCTAGAAAGGCTTATAGGTAGTGCAGGTATAATAATTTTATATCTTATTTTTTGGATTTCTTTAATTAAAAATTTATTAGGCGTATCTTATAAGGACTTAATTACAAAGACCAAAGAAAAAACTGTAATTTTGGGAAATTTTATTGGAAAAAACTATATGAAAATTTCCAACAAAATAAAAACTTACTTTAGAGAAAAAAAGCTTAAAAAAATTAGAAATAATAGAGAAAACAAAAAAAGAGAAGATATAGATAAAAAAGAAGATTTAAGCAAAAATAAAGTTATAAAGATTGAAGAAGAAGTAGAAAAAGAAAATAAGGATGATTTTGACCAAAGATTTGAAAAGGCAAAAATAAATTCCTACAAATCAAAACAAGTCGATTTATCAGATTTTGACCAAACTTTTAAGGAAGAATATACTTTAAATTATAAATTCCCAAAACTAGATCTCCTTGATGATAGAGATGATAATAGCGAGCTTGACCAAAATGATATAAAAGATAAGGCGAGAAGAATTGAGGAGTGCTTGGATTCTTTTGGTATAAAATCAAAAGTTGTTCAAATTAATATCGGACCAAGCGTAACTTGTTTTGAATTAAAACCTCAAAGAGGTGTAAAAGTTTCAAAAATTTTAAATTTATCTGATGATTTATCCCTTGCACTTGCAACAAGCGATATAAGAATTGAAGCGCCAATTCCTGGCAAAAGCCACGTTGGAATAGAAGTTCCAAATTCACAAAAAGAAGTTGTTGGCTTAAAAGAAATGATTGCAAGCGAAGAGTTTATGAAAAGCACTAAGGAACTTCCTTTTGTTTTGGGAAAATCTATATCAGGATTGCCAAAAGTTTCTGCAATAGAAAAAATGCCCCATCTTCTTGTATCGGGTGCGACAGGATCTGGAAAAAGTGTTTGTATAAATACGATTATAATGTCAATTTTATATAAGCATTCGCCAGATGAAGTTAAATTGCTTTTGATAGATCCAAAAATCGTAGAGCTTTCAATTTATAATGGAATTCCTCATTTAATTATGCCAGTTATAACTGATCCAAAAAAAGCATCGTCTTCATTATTTTGGGCGATTAGAGAAATGGAAAGACGTTATAAATTATTTGAAGAAAATCATGTAAGAGATATTTCATCATACAGAGATTTATCAGAAATTGATGAAAATATAGAAAAACTTCCTTATATTGTTATAATAATAGATGAGTTATCAGATTTAATGATGACGGCTGCAAGTGAAGTTGAAGATTATATTACAAGACTTGCTCAAAAATCTAGAGCTTGTGGAATCCATTTGATAATTGCAACTCAAAGGCCAACAGTTGATGTAATAACTGGAACAATCAAGGCAAATATTCCATCGCGAATTGCTTTTGCAGTTACAAGTCAAATTGATTCAAGAACAATTCTTGATATGAGCGGAGCAGAAACTTTGCTTGGAAAAGGAGATATGTTATTTTCTCCATCAGATGCAATGAAGCCTATGAGAATTCAGGGAGCTTTTGTATCGGATTCTGAAGTTTTGAGAGTTGTAAATTATATAAAACAAACTCGCGAAGAAGAATACGATAAAAAAGCTATGGAAACTGTTGAGGAAAAAACAAAAATTGTTGAAAATGATGATGAAGATGAATTAATTGATGAGGCAATAGAAATTATTATAAATGAAAACACTGCTTCAGTTTCTCTTTTGCAAAGAAAATTAAAAGTAGGGTATGCTAGAGCTGGGAGAATAATTGATCAATTGGAAGCTCGTGGCGTAATCGGTGGTTACGAGGGCAGTAAGCCTAGAAAAGTTTTGGTAGATCATAGCTATTTAGAAGGAGAGTAATATGAATATAGCAAATAAAGTTACAACCGTAAGAATGATTTTGGTGCCAGTATTTGTGGTATTATATTTAATTTTTGGTAGAATGTATAATGTTGCTGCAATCTTATATGCAGTTGCATCTTTGACAGATGCTCTTGATGGACATCTTGCAAGAAGTAGAAATTTGGTTACAACTTTTGGGAAATTTATGGATCCATTGGTAGATAAAATTTTGACTATGGCAGGATTTGTTTTATTGACAGCAACAAATATAATCCCAAGCTGGGCAGTTATTTTGATAATTTCAAGAGAGCTAATTATTACAGGACTTAGAACACTTGCAGCAAGCAATAATATAACAATTGCAGCAAGTAAGGGTGGAAAAGCAAAAACAATGAGCCAATGCGTATCTACTGTTATGCTATTATTAAATAATCATACATTAAATTCAATAGGTCTTGTTTTATTTTATGTAGCAGTTGTATTGACAGTGCTTTCAGGAATTGATTATTTAGTTAAAAATAAAAAAGTTTTAAATTTAGATGATATATAAATTTAAAAGAAAATTTTTTGGATTTTTGAAGACAAGTTTAATTTTTTAATTTATAAAATAGGAAGGAAAATATATGGCTAAAGAAAAAGAAAAAAACACAGATAATGATAAAGAAAAAGCCCTAAGCCAAGCTTTTAAAAATATTGAAAAAAAATATGGTAAGGGTGCTATTATGAAAATGGGCGAAGCTCCAAAGGTTGATGTAACTGTAATTCCAACTGGCGCAATAAATCTAGATATTGCTCTTGGAGTTGGTGGACTTCCTAGAGGAAGAGTTATAGAAATATTTGGACCAGAATCTTCTGGTAAAACAACTCTTACTCTTCACTGTATTGCTGAAGATCAAAAATTGGGAAATACTTGTGCCTTTATTGATGCTGAGCATGCGATGGATGCAGAATATGCAAAAAAATTGGGAGTAAATATTGACGAATTAATTTTATCTCAACCAGATACAGGAGAACAAGCACTAGACATTGCAGAATCTTTGGTAAGATCTGGTGCAGTAGATTTAATTGTTGTCGATTCAGTTGCAGCTCTTGTTCCAAAAGCAGAAATTGAAGGACAAATGGGAGATAGCCACATGGGTCTTCAAGCAAGACTTATGAGTCAAGCTTTGAGAAGGTTAACTGGAATTATTTCAAAAACAAATACCACAGTTATTTTTATAAATCAATTGAGAGAAAAAATTGGAGTTATGTTTGGTAATCCTGAAACAACAACTGGTGGTAAGGCTCTTAAATTTTATTCTTCAGTAAGACTTGATATTAGAAGAATTAAAGGAATCCAACAAGGCGATGATTATATAGGAAATAGAACTAGGGTAAAAGTTGTAAAAAATAAAGTTGCTCCTCCTTTTAAGGTTGTAGAATTTGATATTATGTATGGACAAGGAATTTCAAAATCTGGAGTAATTTTGGATTCTGCAGTTGATGAAGATATAGTAGAAAAAGCAGGAAGCTGGTATTCTTATAATGGAGAAAAACTTGGTCAAGGTAGGGAAAATGTAAAAACATATCTTGAAGAAAACGAAGACATTCTCCATGAAATTGAAGAAAAATTAAGAGAAAATATAAATTCTGACAAAAAAGATTCAAAAGAATCTGAAAATGTTGAAGAAGATTCTGAAAACGAAGAAGAATAAAAAAATCGCAAGCTAGTAGAAAATTCTATTATCTTGCGTTTTTTTATTTATGAATTTTTAAAAAATTATTTATCGAATAAGCTTAATTGAGTATGATTCTTTTTTGATAAATTTGATAGGGAAATTCCTATAAGTCTTAAATTTTCGTTTGAAATAATTTGGTCTAACAAGTCCTTGGCAATTTCTGCAATATCTTCTTTTTTTGATATTGGAGAAAGTAGGGTGTAGGATTTTGTATGAGTTTTGAAATATTCTGTTTTTATTTTTAAATTTATAGTGTAGGCTTTTATGTCTTTTGCATTCAAATCTTCTTCGATTTTTTGGGAAATTTCGTCTATATAAGTGTATAAAATTTTTAAATCTTTTGTATTTTTCCTAAAGGTAAATTCTCTGCCTATTGATTTTCTTTTTGTATTTGTTTGAACTTTCCTATTATCTTCGCCTCTTATAACCTTATAAACATATGATCCTTGCTTGCCAAAAAGTGATTGTAAAAATTCTTGGTCAAGTTTTAATAAATCTTTAATTTTATAAACTCCAATATCTTTTAATTTTTGAACAGACTTATTTCCAAGTCCGTGAACTTTTTTTATGTCTAAATTTTTTAAAATTTCAGGCACTTCTTCTTTGCTTATTTCTTTTATGCCCATCGGTTTATTCCAGTCGCTTGCAAGTTTTGCCAAAAATTTATTGTAAGAAATTCCAATTGATACTCCAATTCCCGTTTCTTTTAAAACTTGATTTTGAATTTTTTTTGCTAAAATTTTTTTATCTTCATTATTGTCTATAAAAATATATGCCTCATCAATTGAAACTTGTTCTATTGTATGTGAATAAGATTCTATAATATCAAAAACTTCTTTTGATTTTTTCTTGTAATATTTTCTGTCGACTTTTACCATAATTAAATCTGGACAAAGTTGTTTGGCAATAAAAACTGGCATGGCAGAATGGATTCCATACTCTCTTGCCTTATAATTTGCTGTTGTAATTATTGATTTATTTGAAAGACCGCCGACAGCCATTGGGAAATTTTTTAAATTTGGATTTCTAAGCTCTTCGCATGATGCGTAAAAGGCGTCGCAGTCTATATGAAAAATTTTATTCATAATATCACCATTACAATTATACTCATAATAAAAAATAAATGAAATTGTTTTATTATGGACTAAATGGGTCTTTATTTGTTATAATTAATTAAGGTGATTTAATGAGAATAGATAAATTTTTAAAAAATTCAAGAATAATTAAAAGAAGGCAGGTTGCAAAAGACGCTTGTCTGAATGAAAGAGTAAAAATAAATGGTAATATTGCCAAGGCAGGAAGTGATGTGGAATGTGGAGATATAGTTGAAATTTGCTTTGGAAAAAGCAATTTAAAAGTAAAAGTTCTTGACTTGATTGATGGTGCTAAAAAAAATGATGCAAGTGAAATGTATGAGGTTATAGATGAATAAATGTGAAAAATACCTTAAAAATAGGTCAAAAAAGAATAAAAGATTTTTGATGGGAAGTATCCTTGTGTTTGTATTGGTATTTGTTTTGTCAAAATCATTTAATAGCAAAGTAAATGTACAAATTGTAGATTTAAATGCTAATATTAAAACAACAAACAGCAAAATTTCTAGCATAAGAGGAGAAATTGAATCTATAAAAGAAGACTATGAAAATAGAAATACAGATGAGTACAAGGAAAAAATAGCTAGAGAAAAATTAGGTATGCTTAAGAAAGACGAATATGTGTACAAAGACGAAAATAATAAATAAGTTTAAGTCCACAATAGAAAAAAATAATCTAATAGAAAAAAATGATACCATAATTGTTGGAGCAAGCGGTGGCCCTGATAGTCAATTTTTAATTTATTTGTTAAATGAAGTAAAAGATTACTACAAAATAAATATAGTTCTTGCCCACCTAAATCATCTGCATAGGCTTGATGCAAATGAGGATGAAAAATTAGTTGAAAAAACAGGAGAAAAATTGGGATTTAAAACATTTATAGACCATAAGTCTATGGATGATTACGCAAAAAAAGAAAAAATTTCAGCAGAAAATGCTGGAAGAATTTTAAGGTATGATTTTTTTAGGTCAATAAAAAATAAATACAAAAATGCAAATATAGCAGTTGCCCACAACAAAGACGATCAGGCAGAAACGGTTCTTATGAGAATAATAAGAGGATCAGGTCTTGATGGACTTAGGGCAATGGATTATAAGAACAAAGATATAATTAGACCAATAATGGACTTTACTAAAAGTGAAATTTTGGAATTTTTAGATGAAGAAAAAATTTCCTATCACATAGACTATACAAATTTGGAAACTGATTATACCAGAAATAAAATTAGACTAGAAATAATACCAGAAATTGAAAAAATAAATCCGAATTTCAAAAATTCTTTAATTTCCTTATCAGAAATTGCAAAAAGTGATTATAAAATTATAAGAAAAGTTGAAGACAAAAAGCTAGAAAAAATTCTTATAAAAAAAGATAAAAACCATATTTCTTTTGATAAAAATGAATTTGAGGAAATTTCAGATGCGTTGAAGGCAAGGCTTATAAGAAGGGCTGTAGAATTTTTGTATGGAAATATCAATGATTTTTCAAAAACAAATATAGACGATTTTATAAAAATAAGGTCATTGGAAAATGGGAAAAAAATTATTAAAGATGATTTAATTTTTGAAAAAAATTATAGGTCTTATGATTTTTACATAAAAAGAAAAACTATTGAAAAAAATTTAAAAGAAATCTATATGAATTTAAATGATAAGAAAATTTTTGGAAATTATAAATTTAAAACAGCTCTTGTTTCTTATGATTTTTATAAAAATTCTAGCAAAAAAAATAGAGTTTTTTATAGTTTGGAAAATTTAGATGATATTTCAATAAAAATCAGGTATAGAGTAAATGGCGATTATTTTACAGCAATGAAAAATGGAAAAAGAAAAAAACTCAAAGATTTCTTTATTGATGAAAAAATTGATAGAAAAGATAGGGACAAAATTCCACTTTTATTTTTAAACAACAAGCTAGCATGGATTGTTGGAAAAAGAAGAAGTGAGGATTTTAAAGTAAAATATGACGATACGAATATTTTAATGGTAAGTGTGGAGGAGTTATGAAAATTGATTTAGAAGATGTAATAGACCAAGTACTAATTGATGAAGAAAGTTTAAATAAAAGAATAAAACAGCTTGCAGGTCAAATAAACGAATATTATTTAGACAAAAATGAGCTTGTACTTGTGGGAATTCTAAAAGGTTCAATTATGTTTATGGCTGAACTTGCCAAAAATATTAAATTAGATTGTACTTTAGAATTTATGGATGTTTCATCTTACGAAAATGGCACACAATCTTCAGGAAATGTAAAAATAATAAAAGATTTGGATACAGATATTACTGGAAAAGAAGTTTTATTAGTTGAAGATATAATTGATACAGGAAGAACATTAGATGCCTTGAAAGAGTCTTTAATAAAAAGAGGAGCAAATTCTGTAAAAATTATAACCTTACTTGATAAACCAGAAAGAAGAGAAATAGAAATAAAACCAGATTGGTCTGGCTTTAAAATTCCAAATGAGTTTGTAGTTGGCTACGGACTTGATTATATGCAAATGTATAGAAACCTACCCTTTATTGGGGTTTTAAAAAGAGAAGTTTATGAGTAAAATAAAGATAGAAAAATGTTAAAATCTTATTAAATTTGGCTTTATTTCATTTTTTGAAAAAAGCCTTATTTTTTGAGTTTAAATAAAAATAGGAGGTAATATGAAACAATTTGACAAATTTATTATATTAATTTATGTAGGACTTATAGCATGGCTTGGATTTAAATTATTTAAAAGCAAAAAATCAGTTAAAAATTTACAAGGCGATGTAAAAAGTTTTGGAAAAAGATCATCAACTATGGAATATATTTTGTTTGGGCTTTTAATTGTAACAGGAGCTATAAATTTATTTCAAGGAATCAGAATGAAGAATCAAACAGGTCTTATGACAGCATCTGTAATGATAGTTATGGGCTTAGTATTTTTCCTAAATACAAAAACAAAAATTTATATTGGAGAAAATGGAATTTTATTAAACGATTCATTTTATACTTACAAAGAATTAAAAAAATGGGGCTTTGATAAAGAACGTGGGAATTTGGTAGTAATTACTAGAAAAGACCATCAAGATAATCAAGAATCAGTCCAAGTTAAATTTGAAGATATTGAACAAATAAATACCCTAATAAGAAAATATAAATTAGGTAAATAATCTTGAAAAATCAAACAAGATGATGTATCATATTAGAGTTAATGTTGAGATTATAAAAATTTAGGAGAATATATGCTACTTGTAGTAGATGTCGGCAATACAAACACTGTGATTGGCGTTTACAATAAAAAGAAATTAAAAACAAAATTTAGAATTACAACAAATCAAATTGTAACAAGCGATGAAATAGTTCAAATTCTATATAATTTTTTGGCAATTCATAAAATTGATAAAGATAATATAGAAGATACAATAATATCATCAGTAGCACCCGATGTTTTATATTCATGGCAATCTGCAAATAGAAAATTTTTTGGAAGAGAAGCTATGATTGTAGGAATAGGCACAAAAACTGGAATTGATATAAAATATGATAATCCAAGAGAAGTTGGTGCTGACAGGGTAGTAGATGCTGTAGCAGCTTACGAAATGTATGGAGGACCTACTATAGTAGTTGATCTTGGAACTGCATCAACATTCGATGTTGTAAATAAACATGGACAATATTTGGGAGGATCTATTGCACCAGGACTCAAAACAAGTCTTGATGCTTTGATAGATAGAACAGCTCAACTTCCAAGAATCGAATTGCATGATCCATCATCAGCGATTGCAAAAAATACATCAGAATCAATAAATGCTGGAATGGTTTTTGGATATATTGGTTTGATTGATGGAATAATAGAACAGTTGATAAAAGAAATTATAAAAAAAGAAAAAATAACAAAAGAAGAAATAAATATAGTTTCAACTGGAGGATATTCTGAATTATTGGCATCAGAGTCCAGATACATCGAAATTGTAGAAAATGACCTAACCTTAGAAGGTTTAAGATTGATTTATGAGAGAACAATTAAAAAATAAACAAATAATGTTGGCACCCTTGGCTGGGGTGAGTGATGTTGGTTTTAGGTTGATTGCAGAAAAATACGGAGCAGACAAAACCTTTACAGAAATGGTTTCAGTAAATGCTCTTTATTATGACAATAAAAAAACTGACGATTTGTTGTTTATTTCTGAAAATGAAAAAAATTGTAACATACAAATTTTTGGTTCAAAACCTGACATAATTGAAAAAGTAGTAAAAGATAAAATAAATCCAATTGAAAAGTCAAAAGAAATTTCTTTTAATATGGGCTGTCCCGTAGCAAAAATTACAAAAAACGGCGAAGGAAGTGCCCTTATGGCAAAGCCAAAATTAGTTGAAGAAATTTGTAAGACTTTGAGAAAATCTACTGACAAAAAAATAAATATCAAATTTAGATTAGGAATTGATGGAAAAAATTTAAATTATTTAGAAATAGGAAAAATTGCCCAAGATACTGGAATAGATTATGTGATTTTGCATGCAAGAACAAAAGAACAGATGTATTCAGGAAAAGCTGATTGGAATCATATAAAAATATTAAAAGAAAATCTCTCAATTCCAGTTATAGCAAATGGAGATATATTTTGTGTAGAAGATTTTGTAAAAGTAATTGATAAAACAAAAGCCGATGGGGTAATGCTTGCAAGAGGAGCAATGGGCAATCCTTTTTTATTTAAAGAAATAAAAGATTATATAAATAAGGGATTTTATGAAAAGCCATCTTCCACACAAATAATTGACCAACTTATAGAACAATACAAATTAGAATTAAAATATAAAAAAGAAAAATTGGTAGTAACGCAGATGAGAAAACACCTATCATGGTATATAAAAGGACTTGAAAACTCAAGCAAGATCCGTGATTTGGTTAATAAATTAAATACAATTGAAGAAGTGATGGATGCCTTAGAAAAATATAAATCCACACTGAAAGGATGATAAAATGACAGAACAAAAAGAAGTAATTCTATCAAAAGAATACCTACAAAAATTACAAGACGAACTAGAATATTTAAAGACAAAAAGAAGACCAGAAATAGCAGAAAAAATTAAAGAAGCAAGATCTTTTGGAGATCTTTCAGAAAATGCTGATTACGATGAAGCTAAAAACGAACAAGGCGAAGTCGAATCAAGAATTGCAAAAGTTGAAGATATGATAAGACATGCCAAAACTTTTGAAGATTCTACAAATAAAGATGAAGTTAGCGTAGGAAGTAAAGTTTTAATTCACGATGAAGAATTTGATGAAGATTTGGAATATAAAATAGTAGGAACAGCTGAATCAAATCCACTTGAAGGATTTATTTCAAATGAATCTCCTGTTGGGGAAGCTTTACTTGGAAAGAAAAAAGGCGATAAAGTAGAAGTTGTTACACCAAATGGAAAATGCTACTATACTATTAAAGAAATAAGATAGGAGTAAATATGGATAATAAAAATCAAGACCTTAATGAAATGCTTCAAATTAGGAGGGAAAAGCTTGAAAAATTAAAAGCTGACGGCAAAAACCCACATGAAATTGTAAATTTTAGAAATAGAAGCCTATCCAAAGATATAAAAGATAATTTTGAAGAATTTGAAGGAAAAATCGTAAGAGTTGCTGGAAGAATTATGGCAAGACGTGGCCATGGCAATATGAGCTTTATGGATGTTCAAGATTCTCTTGGACAAATTCAAGTTGTAAATCGTAAAAATATCATGGGAGATAATTTCAAAGAAACAAAAGGCTATGATATTGGAGATATAATTGGAATAGAAGGAAAAGTTTTCAAAACAAATCAAGGCGAAATTTCTATAGAAACAGAACACGCAGATCTTTTGACAAAATCTTTGCAAATTTTACCAGAAAAATGGCACGGACTAAAAGATACAGATATTAGATACAGACAAAGATATGTAGATTTAATTGTAAATCCAGAAGTAAAAGATGTTTTTGTACTTAGAAGTAAAATAATTTCTGAAATTAGAAAATTTTTAGAAAATAGAGGATTTTTGGAAGTTGAAACACCAATATTAAATACAATTGCAGGTGGAGCAAGTGCAAGACCATTTATAACCCACCACAACAGTTTGGATATTGGAATGTATTTAAGAATTGCATCAGAGCTTTATTTAAAAAGATTAATTGTTGGTGGATTCGATAAGGTTTATGAAATAGGCAGAATGTTTAGAAACGAAGGCATGGATGCAACTCATAATCCAGAATTTACAACAATGGAATTATATCAAGCCTATGGCGATTTTGAAGATATGATGGAAATTACAGAAACAATGGTAGAAGAAGTAGCAAACAAAGTAAAAGGAACTACCCTTGTAGAGTTTGATGGAAAAGAAATCGAATTAAAAACTCCTTGGAGAAGAATTTCTATGATTGATGCTGTAAAAGAATATTCTGGAGTGGATTTTAACGAAATTACAGAATATGAAGATGCAGTAAAAATTGCTAAAGAGAAAAATGTAGAAGTAAAATCAACAAGAGGAGAAATAATTGCAGAATTTTTTGATGAATTTGTTGAAGATAAATTAATTCAACCTACATTTGTAATTGATTATCCAGTAGAAATATCTCCGCTTGCAAAAAGAAAAAATGATGACGAAAGCCTAACATATAGGTTTGAAGCTTTTGTAAACGGAGCAGAAATTGCAAATGCCTTCTCAGAATTAAACGATGCAGTTGATCAAAAACAAAGATTTTTAGACCAAGTTGCAAAAAGAGAAGCAGGCGATGATGAAGCTCACATGATGGATTACGATTTTGTAAATGCTCTTGAAGTAGGAATGCCTCCAACAGGTGGACTTGGAATTGGAATTGACAGATTAATAATGATATTAACAGGTCAACGTTCAATAAGAGACGTATTACTTTTCCCAACAATGAAGCCAATAGGCTTAGAAAAGGCAGAAAATAGCGATTCATCAAAAGAAACTTACGAAACTTACGACAAACTTACGACAGAAAAAATCGACTTTTCAAAAGTGAAAGTTGAACCATTATTTGAAGATATGGTTGATTTTGAAACTTTCTCAAAATCTGATTTTAGAGTTGTAAAAGTTAAGAACTGCGAAGAAGTTCCAAAGTCAAAAAAACTTTTGAAATTTACATTAGATGATGGTTCTGAAAAAGAAAGAGTTATTTTATCTGGTATTAAGGAATATTACAGCGCAGAGAGCTTAATTGGAAAGACACTGCTTGCGATTTGTAATCTTCCTCCACGTAAGATGATGGGAATCGACTCAGAAGGTATGATTATATCTGCAATTTGTGAGTACGACGGAGAAGAAAAACTTAACTTAATAATGTTGGATGATAATATTCCAGCAGGATCAAAATTATATTAAAGGACACGCTAATTATGAAACTGGGGTTTGTTATGAATCCCAGTTTAATTTTTAGGGGTATGTATGAGATGGATAATTAGAATAATTTTATTACCGATAAGATTAGTGTTGAGTTTGCTAATAGCTTTTTTAACCTTCATATTAAGTTTGAGTACTGCGTTGTTAAGCGTAGTTTCTACTTTAATTTTTATAATTGGATTAGCTAGCATATTTCAAGGAGACAAGCAAATTGTAATTGAAGCACTAATATTAGCATTTTTATTTAGTCCATTTGGATTACCTAAATTAGGTATATATGTTATTGGATTATTAGAATTATTAAACTATACAATAAAATCAATTTAAAGAAAAATAAATATTAGACAATCGTAGACGATAGAAAGTAATAATTCTGTCGTCTTTTTTATTTCACAGAAAGGAGGTAAAGATGAATTTTGATTATTTCTATAATAGGCAATCTGAGATGTATAACTTCATTAGGTTGCCTATGGTATTAATGGAAGATGAAATTTTTGATAGCATTTCTATTGAAGCTAAAGTTTTGTATTCATATATGCTTAATCGAATGGGTCTTTCATATAAAAATGGATGGATAGATGAAGATGGAAAAGTCTTTATTTACTACACAATAGAAAGTATAAAAGATCAATTTAATTGTGCGAGTGAAAAAGCAAATAAATTAATAGCTGAGCTTGATATTAAATCAGGGATAGGACTGATTGAAAAGAAAAGACAAGGACTTGGAAAGCCTAACAGAATCTATGTTAAAGACTTTATGAGCATATTTAATAATACGAAATTTAAAAATCAAGAATTTCGAAAAACAAAATTCCAGAAGTTCGATAATCGAAATTCAAGAGATTCGAATATCGAAAATCAAGATTTTCGAAAATCGGAAAGTAACTATAACAATATTAGTAATAATGAGTTAAGAAAGAATGATTTTAGTAAAGGGCAAAAGCCTTATGGAATATATAAAAATATATTTTTGACTGATGAAGAATACAAGGACTTAACAAATGAGTTAGGAAGTAGAATTAGTGCATACATTGATAGGCTCTCGTCTTATATGAAAGCAAATAACAGAGAATATCAAGACCACAAGGCAACGATAATCAATTGGTATCTTAATGATCAGGCAAAAAACATTAATGATAATACAACAAGGAAAATGAATTACGATATAGGAGAGAGTTTATGAAGAGCTTAAAAGATTTTGTATTAAGAGAAAATGATATTGAAAGAAATGGGCATATCTATTGCAAGGTATGCGGTAAAAGAGTCGATGGAGAATTACTTGACCTTGGATTTACAAAGTTTATTCCAAGAATTAAATGTGAATGTGAAATAAAAAGAGATAAGAAAAATTCAGAAAGAGAAATATTAACGAGAATATCATCGCTAAAAAGAGATTGTTTTTCATCGCCAAACCAACACCAATATACTTTTGAGAGATTCTTAAATGAAAAAGGTCAAGCTTACAAGGTTGCTTACAATTATGCCAAGAGTTTTGAGCAAATGAAGGAAGACAATGTTGGACTTTTATTTTATGGAGATGTTGGCAGTGGAAAGACTTATCTTGCTTGTTCTATTGCAAATGAATTAATTGAAAGAGAACAAGTTAAAGTTAAGATTATGAATTTATCTCAGGTTATAAATCAAATACAAAAATCTGCATTTAAGGTTGATTCAAATGAAATAATAAGTAACCTATCTAATATTCCTTTATTAATCTTAGATGACCTTGGAATTGAAAGGGATACATCTTATGCAAGAGAGCAAGTATATAACATTATAAACTCAAGATACTTAAAGGGTAGGCCGACAATTTTTACTACAAATTTATCATTAGAAATTATTCAAAATCCTAATATTGAACTTGAGTATCAGAGAATATATTCAAGAATACTTGAAATGACAATACCAGTTAAAGTTACGGGAGAAGATTTTAGAAGAAAAATTCAACAAGAGAAGTTAAGAAAATACAAAGAGTTACTTTTATATGGAGGTGGAATAGATGATTAATGAAGAAGTATCTAGGTCAAGTCTTAATCTTGAAGTAAGGCTTGCAAAAGCAACAAGTAAAGCAATTCTTGATGCCTTAAAGAAAGTACACAAGCAAATAGAAGAACAAGGAGGCTTGAAAAATGTAATAAAAAATAACGGAGAAGAAGTAAAGCTAAAGGATATGGTTAAAAAGGGGCAGTTAGAAGAAATTAATCTAAAAGATCCTGAGTTAAAAGAACTAAAGAAAATTTTAAATAAACACGGAGTGAAGTTTTCTGTTATGAAAGATAAGGAAACTGGTAACCACTCTGTGTTTTTTCAATCTAAGGATATAAAAGTAATGGAACATGCCTTTAAAAAAGCAGTTAAGGCTTCTGAAAGAAAGGCCGATAGAAAAGATTCAATAACGAAGACTATAAATAAGTTTAAAAATATGGCTAAGGACACCATTAGTAAAGATAAAGTTAAGAATAAACATAAGGAGCAAAGCTTATGATAAGTAATTTAAAAACATTTGAAAATAAGAATTTTGGGAAACTCACTGTTATAGAAAAAGACGGTGAGTTTTTCTTTATAGCAAATGAAGTAGCAACTATGCTAGGATATGTCAATCCCAGAAAAGCTGTTTATGACCATGTAGATGAGGAAGATAAGGGTGTAACGAAATGGAACACCCCTGGAGGTATACAGAATATTTCAATAATTAATGAGTCAGGATTGTATTCACTTATCCTCTCATCAAAACTACCACAAGCAAAAATATTCAAAGCTTGGGTAACTAGAGAAGTCTTACCAAGTATTAGGAAAAACGGAGGATATATAGTAGGGCAAGAAAAGAAAACTAATGAAGAGCTACTTGCAGATGCAATTCTTGTAGCCAATAGAATTATTGCCGAAAGAGAAGAAGAGATTGAAGAATTAAGACCAAAGGCAGATTATTATGACAAATTAGTAGATTATAATCTACTTACAAACTTTAGAAATACTGCCAAGGAGTTAGGAATACCACAAAACCAGTTTATAAGTTTTTTAATGGATAAGGGATTAATTTATAGAGATAAGAAAAAGAAACTCTTACCTTATGCAGATAAGAACAAGGGTTATTTTGAGGTCAAAGAATGGGTTGATCCACTAGGTACACTTGTAGGAATACAAACATTTATAACACCAAAGGGAAGACACTACCTACTAATTTTATTAGATAGTGAAGGTTTCTACGATGAATAAGATATTAGAAGCCATTTTTTCTGATATTAAAAACTTAATTAAAATAGACAACCCAAAGAAATTTATATTATCAAACATTCCTTATTTATCATTTTGCTACATTGGAAATATCTTTTCTAAGCACATCAATTCTTATGTAGGAGGAGATATTATTGATAGATTAATGGTGGGAATTTCTGATATAGGAACTTTATCTTATATACCAAGCCTTAATCCAAGGGACTTGTTAGTAGGTATTTCAGTTGCTGCTACTGTTAAGCTAATTGTTTATAGCAAAGGTAAAAACAAAAAGAAATATAGGCAAGGTAAAGAATATGGATCTGCAAGATGGGGAGAAAGCAAGGATATTGCTCCATATATTGATCCAAAGTTTGAAAACAATGTACTAATAACTAATACTGAAAGACTAACAATGAACTCAAGACCTAAAAATCCTAAATACGCTAGAAATAAAAATGTATTAGTAATAGGGGGTTCTGGATCAGGTAAAACGAGATTTTATGTAAAGCCAAATCTAATGCAAATGCATTCTTCCTATGTAGTAACAGATCCTAAAGGCACACTTGTGTTAGAGTGTGGAAAAATGCTTTATGAAAATGGATATGACATAAAGATTTTAAACACAATAAACTTCAAAAAGTCCATGAAATACAATCCCTTTGCTTATCTTCGATCAGAAAAGGATATTTTAAAACTTGTCCAAACCATAATTGCTAACACCAAAGGGGATGGAGAAAAGGCAGGAGAAGATTTCTGGGTAAAGGCTGAGAAGTTATATTACACTGCCCTTATCGGTTATATATATTATGAAGCACCAGAAGAAGAAAAAAACTTTAAGACACTTTTGGATATGATTGACGCAAGTGAAGTTAGAGAAGATGACGAAACCTATATGAACCCAATTGATAGGCTCTTTGAAGCTCTTGAAAAGAAAGATCCAAGTCATTTTGCAGTCAAGCAATACAAGAAATATAAGCTGGCAGCAGGAGTAATAGAATTAAGGAGAACACTTAATCACTATTTTAGTGAAATATGTACTTCTTAATTCTTTTTTTATTGAAAAATTAAGAGAAAGGGGGTAAAAATGAGGAATTTTGAAAAGATAACAGCACTCTATGAGAGATTAAGTCGTGATGATGAACTGCAAGGAGAGAGTAACTCTATCATCAATCAGAAAAAAATATTGGAAGAATACGCAAGCAAAAATAACCTGTCAAACATCATTCACTTTACAGATGATGGAATCAGCGGAACACAGTTTGACAGACCGGGATTTATGGCAATGATGAACGGAGTCAATCAAGGAAATATTGGTTGTATCATCGTAAAAGATATGAGCAGACTTGGCAGAGATTATCTCAAAGTCGGTCAATGTATGGAGATACTAAGACAAAAGGGCGTAAGACTAATCGCTATCAATGACAATGTAGATAGTTTTTACAGAGAAGATGATTTTACCCCTTTTAGAAATATCATGAACGAATGGTATGCAAGAGATACATCAAGAAAAATCCAATCGACTTTCAAGTCAAAAGGGGAAAGTGGAAAACATACGGCAAGTACACCGCCTTATGGCTATATCAAAGATGAAAAAGATAAAAACAAATGGATAGTAGATGAAAAAGCAGCAGAGATAGTAAGGCGAATATTTAACCTGACCATGCAAGGAAATGGTCCGTATCGAATAGCAAAGATATTAGAAAGTGAAAAAGTAGATATACCCGCCTACCATCAACAAAAATTAGGCTATGGACTATATCAAAGCAAAAACTTTGAACATCCCTATCGTTGGTGCAGCTCAACCATAGCAAGCATTTTAAAGAAACAGGAATACTTGGGGCATACAGTCAATTTCAAGACAAGAAAGCATTTCAAGGACAAGAAAAGTAAATATGTATCGGAAGATAACTGGCTTATTTTTGAAAACACGCATGAACCAATCATAGACCAAGAAACCTTTGATAATGTGCAAAGGATAAGGGGAAATGTAAAAAGGTATCCTGACGGTTGGGGAGAATATCACCCACTCACAGGACTGATGTATTGTGCAGATTGTGGGAGCAAGATGTATGTTCATAGAACGAGCAATTACAAAAATATACCCTATTACACTTGCAGTGCCTATACTAAAACACCTTGTGGCATGCTTTGTCCATCAGCACACAGAATAAAAGCGGAAGTAGTCTTAAACCTTATTAGGGAAACACTGAAAGACATTAAAAAATACCTTGATGAAGATAATGAAGCCTTTATCCGTTCCATTCAAAATGAAATGGAAGAAAAAGAAAAAATAGAGATAGAAAAGGAAAAGATAAGATTAACGGAAAGCCAAAACAGACTTCAGGAACTCGAACGACTGATGTGCAGAATTTACGAAGATATGATCCTGAATAAAATACCGAATAATCGCTATGAAATCCTTAATAATCAATATGAAACGGAGCAGGTAGCTTTAAGTAAAGAAATTAAGGACTTGGAGCAGCAGGTTTCAAGATATGAAAAAGAAACAGACGGAGCAAGAAAATTTATATCTCTTATCAGTCGTTATGAAAACTTTGATGAACTTACAACTACAATGATAAATGAGTTTGTAGAAAAAATTATCGTACACGAAAGAGATAGAAAAGGAAGTCAGACATCAAAGCAAAAGATAGAAATTTACTTTAATTTCATAGGAAATTATGAACTGCCACAGGCGGAGTTAAGCGAGGAAGAAAAGCAAAAACTTGAGGAAGAAGAAAGAAAAATCAAGGAAAGAAAAGACAAGCTACATCAAAATTACCTGAAGCGTAAAGCGAGTGGAAAACAGAAAGAGTATGAAGATAAATATAAGGCAAGAAGAGAACAGAAGAAACAGGAGAAAATAAAGGTTTTGAAAAGAGTGGGGATACCGGTGAAAGATTATATGAAATAGTATTCATATTAAGACGGTAGTTATTATCATGAAGTTAGTTGACATTAACTATCATTTATGATAAAATAAAATTCGACAGTAGTGTCGGTTTTTATTACGATATGAAATGAGGTCTTTATTTTGAAAGAAGAAAAACAAAAAGTTGGACAAATTAGAAAAAAAGAGATTCGAGAAGCTGCAAAGGAATGCTTTCTAAATAAAGGGTTTCAACTTACAACAATGGAAGATGTTATCACAGAGGTAGGAATGAGTAGAGGGGGTGTTTATCATCATTATGCAAGTACAAATGAAATGCTTAAAGACTTAATGCTTGATGGTAATGATTACAGAAACAGCTTGATAAATGAGTATTTGGAAAATAAGCGAGGCAAAGATAAATATCAGCAAATGGGTGATATTTTGGTTGATAAGTCACTGGCTGATACAGATTTGATGAGATTATATACGCTCCTTTTACAGGCAAAAAAATATAATGAGGATTTGGAAAAGTTGTATCAAGAATTGAAACTTAATACGACTAATGAGCTAAGTTTAATCGCCAAGCAGCTTGGAATTAAAGCAGATATATTTGGTGACGGTTTTTTAGTGAATTATATCAATGGATTGATATTAAGTTCAGAAATTTTAGGTGCGAGAAAGTCTTATAGCGAGCATAAACGATATATAAAAGAAACAATGATAAATTATATTGTTGATGTAGAAAAGAAAAATTAAAACAATTAGGAGGTTTCAAATGAGCAAACGATTAGAGGTAAAGGATTTAATCAATATAGGATTATTTTCCGTATTAGGATTTATATTTATGATGATGGGGTCATTTTTAGCAATGGTTCCAGTTTTAATGCCACTTGTCCCATTTGCACAGGGAGTTTTGGTAGGACCTGTAAATATGCTGTATTCTACCAAGATTAAAAAAAGAGGAATGATTTTTATTCAATCATTATTGATTGCATTGGTATATGTTGCTATGGGACATGGACCTTGGGCATTATTAACTGCTGTTATTGCCGGTATTATTGCTGAAATAATTTTGAAATCAGGAGAATATACCAATGTAAAGAAAGCAAGATTAGCATTTTCAATTGCGCCTCTTTGCACGTTAGGAAATTGGCTTCCAATTTTTATATCGAGAAATGAATATATTAAGCAATTGTTAGAAAAAGGATACAATCAAGAGTTCATTGATAAGATGCTTAGTGTTATGCCGAATTGGATTATTGTTGTAATGGCAATAGTAGGAATTATCGGTGCATATATAGGTTGCAGCATTGGAATGGCATTTCTAAAAAAACACTTCAAAAAAGCCGGTATGGAAAAATAAGATTTCATGGAGAGTTAGGATGATAATCAAGCTTGATTTTCGTACAAAACTTTTTATGACGATAGTTCTTTCATATGTGATGGTATTAGGCAATATTCAAACAAAGTATTTCGTGCAAGCCATTTTAATATCCACAATTCCGATAATACTTTTAATTAACGCAAAATATATAAGAGTAGCTATTATTGGAGTGGCTACTCTTTTGTTTGTTTATGCTGCTGATAAATTTCTGATAGGGCTTAATTACAATCCTGTGGTTGCAATTTTATTGATAATAGTGATGGTTATTAAAAAAATTCTCCCCGCATTTTTGATGGGGAGATATACCATACTTACATCAAATGTTGGAGAAAGCATTTACTCATTAAAAAAAATGAAATGTCCAGATGAAATAGCCATTCCCTTGACGGTAATGGTACGTTTCTTTTATGCTGCAAGGATTGATTATAGTAATATAAAAAAAGCTATGCGTTTGAGAGGATTGACGCTTAAAAGGTTAATAAAGAGTCCAATTTTATTATTTGAATATAGATTAGTGCCATTATTGATGTGCTTATCAAAGGCAGCAGATGATTTGACGGTATCAGCTATGACGAAAGGGTTGGCTGTAAATCAAAAGAGAACAAGTATTAGTGAAACATATATGGGACTTGTTGACTTTATGTTTTTCTTAATAATGGCATGGATAATCTATCTATATATAAGGGGAAAATATGCTTGAATTACAAAATTTAACAGTGGGTTTTGACGGTGAAAGCATATTGAAAAATATAAATATGATTTTCAAACCCGGTGAAGTAACTGTCATTACAGGACATTCAGGAACAGGAAAAAGTAGCTTGCTAAAAGTTATCAATGGAATCATTCCGGAATACAATAATGCAGAATTAGAAGGAGATATTGTATTTAACGGAAAATCATTGTTTGGCTTGACAATATTGGAACGATCTAAATTTATATCTACAGTGTTTCAAAATCCTAAAACACAATTTTATTGTATCAATTCAACCGATGAACTGGCTTTTCAGTTGGAAAATAGAAACATGGACAAAGATTTGATTTTAGATAAAATTCAGTATTATTCAGCGGTTTTAGGTACAAAGGAATTATTAGATAGGAATATCTTTGAACTATCTGGAGGCGAAAAGCAGTTGATTGCAGTAACAGCTTGTGGGATTTCTGAAAATGAAATTATCTTGTTGGATGAACCCTCATCTTCCTTAGATCAGGTTGCAATAGAGCATTTACAGAATGCCATTATGGAACTGAAAAAAAGAAAGAAAATTATCATCATTGTGGAGCATAGATTGTTTTATTTGAAAGATATGCTTGATAAATTGTGTGTGATAGAAAATGGAACTTATAAAGAATACACAAAAGAGCAGTTTTGTGATGATTTCTTTGAACAGGTTTCTGAAAAACACAATCTAAGGAGTTTTAATGCGATTTCTAAAAACAATTTTTTAAGCAGGAAATATAAGCAAGTAGAAGTGTTAAAGAAAAATTCTTCAGATATTGATTGTAAAGCATTGTCTTGTTTGAATTTCAAAAAAAAATATGAAAGAAAGGAAATCTTTGACTTCAGTATTGCCTTTGAATCCGGTATCAATTTCATCATTGGTCAAAATGGTGTTGGGAAAAGCACTTTTATCAATTTGCTGATGGGGCTGACAAGAGGAACAGGAGAGGTTTTTTATAACGGAGTAAAAGTAAAAAAACGATGTGAAAATATTTTTGCGATTATGCAAGATGTTAATTATCAACTTTTTACAGAGTCTGTATGGCAAGAAATTTCAACTATTACTAAGGAGAATGAATTAAAAAATGAAATTTTGAGAACAGTAAACTTATTTGATAAAAAAGAAATGCACCCAAACTCATTATCGGGAGGTGAAAAGCAACGATTATTACTTGCTATGTCAATGCTGAGCAGGAAGCCCATCATAATTTTCGATGAACCGACAAGCGGATTATGTAAAAGGCAGATGGATATTTTGATTGGATTTCTTAATAAAATGACCGAACAAGGAAAGATAATTATCATAATCACACACGATTATGAATTTATAGATAGATGTAACGGAAAAGTATATGAGTTTGTGAAATAAATATAGGTAAAGGAGAATGATACGATGAAAGAAGATATGAGAACACAACTATTAACCAAAAGTCCTAAAGAACTGTTATTTAAGTTGGCAATTCCCGGAATAATCGGGATGATTGTCATAGGATTGTATCCATTTATGGATGGTGTGTTTGCAGGATGGCTCATTGGTGATTATGCTATGTCAGCCATTAGTGTATCTATGTCATTAACGATTATAAATGGAGGAATATCGGCATTGATTGGCGTTGGAAGTGCCTCAATACTATCAAGAGCAATCGGAAAGGGCGATAAAGAAACGACAGATAAAATATTCGGGAATTTTTGTTACTGGGTAATATTTTTTTCTGTAATTATCACGATATTGGGTTTGGTTTTTGCACCTCATTTTTTAGATTTGGTAGGAGCTAAAGGAAATATTAAAGAACTTGGTGTGAGATATTTAAGAATAGTTTTCTTTGGCTCTATATTTGTGAATTTTGCTCAAGCGGGAAATATGACAATGCGTGGCGAAGGTGCATTAAAGCAATCAATGATGATTATGGGAGCGGGAGCTATATTAAACATTATTTTAGATCCTATTTTTATGAAGTTGATGGGTGAATATGCGATTGAAGGTGCAGCTATTGCAACTGTAATATCTCAAATTGTACAAGCAATATTGACATTCCACTATTTTTTAAAGAAAAGTGCTTTTGTAGGGATCCATAAAATTCAAAAATACAAGGCAATTTATAGCGAAATGTTCAGTATAGGAAGTTCAGCAATGATGATGCAAATTTTATTTGCAGTACAGCAAACATTTTTGTTTAAGCAAGCCTTTGCGTATGGAGGAGATGATTGGGGAATTTTGATGTCTGCTACAATGCGATTATATATGTTTTCCTTTATTCCACTGTGGGGTATGAGTCAAGGCTTACAACCTGTTATTGGAGCTAATTTCGGAGCAAAACAATACGGAAGAGTAAAAGATACGATGAAGATTTTTATGTATGGTGCAACAATTCTTGCAGCAGCTTCATGGATACCATCAATGTTTTGTTCAGAAAAATTACTATCATTATTCAGTGTGAGAAGGGAGATTATTGAAGTTGGTGTTGTAAACTTTAAGATGTTTTATTCTACATTCATCTTATATGGAATTATGATTATGACACTTACATTTTTCCAATCCATAGGAGATGGGAAAAAAGCAGGCATGATTGTAATGCTTAGACAGTTAGTTTTATTTATTCCTGCAATATTACTATTTCCAAAGGCATTTGGAGCGTCAGCAGTTTGGTGGACAGAACCTATCGTAGATTTTAGTATGATTATGTTGGGACTGTTTTTAATGCTTAATGGACTTAGGAAAATGGGAAAACAACAAATTACAAAAAGTTAGGTAGCTCAAAAGACAAAAGAAAAAATGAGAAAGGTTTGATGTATGAACATTATTTAACTATAAGGGATGGGTGATTAAGATGAAAAAATCTTTATATACAAAAGAAATAAATAATAAAAATTTCTATTTGCCTTATAGTTGTCTATTCTCTCAAACAATTAAATACATCTAAAGAAAAGGTAAACTCTTTTCAATTCGGAGGACTATTTACGCCAAAGTGTAGAAGTCCTCCTTTTTTTATTCTCAAAAAGCAAAAACAGAGAGCAGAAAAAGGAGGATTACACAATGGACAAAAAAGAATATTTCCTTTATGTCAAAGGCAAAGCGGTTAAGGTAAGTGAAGAAGTATATAAAGCCTATTGGAAGATAACAGAGCATGAAAAATATCTTCAGAAAAAGGATTGCAAGTATGGAGTTATTCCATTTTCATCATTAGATCATGATGGACACTTTGTAGATAACATCATAGATGAAAAAATAGACTTAGAAAAAATTTTAGAAGTCAAAATGCAAATTGAAGAATTAAACAAGGCGTTAGCTACATTCACAAAAAAAGAAAGAGAGTTAATGGAAGCCATCTTTTACAGAGAAGAAAGTCTAAGGTCGATTGGCAAAAAAGAAAAAGTAAGCTATCAAGCAATCGGAAAAAGAAGGGATAAGATTTTAGAAAAGCTAAGAAAACTTTTAGAAGATAAATTCTAAAAAATGCTGAAAGGTTAAGTATCAAAGAAAGGTGCTTAGCCTTTCTTTGTTTGGAACACAACAATATTGAAATGGAGGAATGAAAAATGAAAGAGTTAGAAAATGTAATGAACCAGTTGGAAAAAGAAACTAAGAAAAAAGAACAGGTAGAAAACAAAATTAAGCAACTAAGACAAAAGAAATCACAGCTAAAAAGAAAGGCGGACACGAAACGAAAAGTAGAAAAAGGAGGCGTGTTTGAGAAATTTGAAAAACAGATAACCGGAGCAGAAGAAAGTACTGACAATGATTTAATCTATGCCTTTTTAGATTATGTACTTTCCGATAATCGAAATAGAGAAAAGCTAAAAGAACTTACAGAAATTCATTTAAAAGAAAAAGAAATCTCTTTAGAAGAAAATCCAAATCTTAAAGAGGAAAATGCAAATGATGATTTTGAAGAACTGACAGAGGAAGAATAAGGAAAACAGAAAATGTATTAGAAACTGAGATGGAGCAAAGTGAGAAACATTTTAACACTTTGCTTTTTTGTGGATTTGAAAAATCTACAAAAAACAAAGTTCACAGGGGTCTAAGGGGGAGTAGCCCCCTTGAACAAATAAAAATGCTTTAGCGTTTTTGTTTCCTTAGCGGAGCTATAAGTTTTCCGCAGGAACGCAAAGCACCGTAGTCAAACGGTGTATCTTTGCGCCCTTTGAAAAAGGGAGCGAAGATACGACCTGAACATTAGGATAGTAAAATCCCAAAATTGAAAACAGATAAAGGAAGAAAAGACAATGGAAATCAAAAGTTTGCATACCCATGTAGATATTGTGGCAAGGTCAAAAGGGCATAGCGTGATTGCAAAAGCTGCATACAATGCAAGAGATAAATTACAAGATGAATACTATGGAAAAACACATGATTATTCTAAAAAAGAAGACCTTGTATTCTCAAAAATATTTCTGCCGGAACATATCCCGAAAGAGTTTTCAAACAGAGAATACCTATGGAATGAAGTTGAGAAAATCGAAAAAAGTAAAAATTCACAACTTGCAAGAAATCTGCTCTTTACACTTCCAAGAGAATTAAATGAACAGGACAGAATAAAATTAATCAGCGAATTTATAGAAGAAAACTTTACTTCTAAAGGTATGATAGCAGACTGTAATATTCATAATCCTATGGCAAGCGATCATGAAGAACAACCACACGCCCATATCTTACTTACCCTTAGAGAAATAGACGAAAAAGGGAATTGGAAACCGAAATGCAGAAAAGAATATATCCTTGATGAAAACGGAGAAAAGATAAAACTGAAAAGCGGAAACTATAAATCAAGAAAAGTAAATTTGAACGATTGGAACGAACCTGACAAAGCAAAAGAGTGGAGAGAAAACTTTTCAAAGAAAGCAAACGAATACTTGGCAAGGAACAACATAAATAAAAGGATAGATCCACGCAACTTTAAAGAACAAGGCAGAGAAGAACTCCCGCAAATTCATTTAGGCACAAGCAGTTATCAGATGGAGAAAAAAGGCATACAGACAGAGAGAGGAAACCAAAACAGAAAAATCATCGCCTTGAATTTAAAATTTAGAAAATTAAAAGAGGAGCTATCCAAACTTACATCTTGGATAGGCTCGTTACTTGGAAGTCTGCAAGTAAAATATGATGAATACAAACAGGAGAAAAAAGAAGAATATGAGAACAAGGCGGAACTCTTTAATCTATATGAGTACATCAGTATTTATTATGACTTACAGGGAGAAAAAGCAAGAAAGTTAAATCCCTATGCAAGCAACAAAAAGATAGGTGCAGACCTAAGACGATTTTCCAAAGCAAGAATATATCTGAAAGACAACAATCTTAAAACCATAGCCGACCTACAAGAAAAGATAAGCACATTACAATCCCAAAATAAGAAGATTAGTCAAGACATTAAGGCGAAAACCATAAGAATAGAAAACTTAAATAAATGCTTTGCCTATGCGGACATCATCAAGGATAACAAAAAAGTCTTTGAGGAATGGAACAGTAAATCCCTATTCAAAGACAGCTTTTACAATTCCCATAAAGAAGAGATAGATAAATATAAAAGAGCAAGGGCAATTCTTGAAAAGATAACAGGCTCATCGGCGATTAAGTCTAAAGACTGGAAAAAAGAAATTCAAACCCTTGAAGATGAAATATCGAAACTCAACAGACAATCACAATCAATCAAAGAAGAGTACGAAAGTATCAACCATATCAAGTATGCCGTCAAGACAGTCAATGAGGATTATGGAATAGATTTATCCATTGAGATTGACAAGGCAATCAAGAGAGGAGAAAAACAAAGTGTCATTGCACAGATTAAGAAATATCAGGAGCAACAAGAAGCCTACGAAAAACGAAAGGAAAAGACAAAGAACTATTACAGGAATGAGGAAAGATGAAGTCCCAAAATGGGATAACATCGTAAATAAGATAAGCAGACGCACTGTTTCGGTGCATAAGAGGAACGAAAGGAGAGAAAAATGGCAGATAACAGAAGATACTATTGGTTAAAGCTGAAAGAAGATTTTTTTACAGACAAGAGAATAAAAAGACTAAGAAGAATATCAGGAGGAGATACCTATACAATCATTTACCTCAAATTGCTTTTGCTTAGCCTAAAAGATAGTGGAAAACTGTATTATGACGGAGTAGAAACAGACTTTATCAAAGAGCTTGCCTTAACGATTGATGAAACAGAAGATGATGTAATGGTTACAGTGAACTATCTTATGGCACAAGGATTGATGGAGATAATCACAGAAAATGACGAGTATTTTTTAACAGAAATCCCAAGTCTTATAGGTTCAGAAACAGCGTCTACAAGGCGTTCGAGAAAATCGAGAGGACAAAAAGCGTTGCAATGCAACACTAATGCAACACATTGCAACCTTTTGCAACAAAATTGCAACGGAGATATAGAGAAAGAAATAGATATAGAGTTAGAAAAAGAGGGGGAGATAGAAAAAATATCCCCCGTTTTTTATGGAGAATATAAAAATGTTTCCTTAACAGATGAAGAATATGGAAAGTTAAAGGATAAAATGCAAGGTCATAGGGAGAAAATGATAGAAAAGCTTTCGACTTATATGCAAAGCACAGGAAGAAACTACAAAGACCATTATGCGACCTTAATTCATTGGTATGAACAAGATAAAGGGAAATTAAAGGAGTGCAGTAAATCAACAGTATATACCCTTGAAGATTATGACAAGGGAGAACATTTATAATCTCATATAAGACGGTGGAGAGGCTTTTTTAGAGCGTTAATGGTAAAAGAGGTATCAGAATATAGCTAAGTGTGAAAACATCATGTGAGGGCTTAAAATTGCAGTATGGAAAAATCATCGTATTTATGATAAAATGACAGTGATATGATAATAAACTCAGTTATAAAGAGAGGATATATAAATGCGAATTCAATTTACAGTAAACGATGAAGAACTGAAAATTTTAACTAAAAAAGTTATAGAGGGTAATTACCCAAGTATTAGTGAATATTGTAAGTGTAGCAGTTTACAAGAAAATACAAGTTATGTTGACTTATATAATACCTTACTAAATAAAATAAGCTTTTTGCCGAAAGACAAAGAATTTGTTTTACGAGAGTTAATAGCAACACCGCCGGCTTTAATTGGCAGATGGTTTTATGAAAATGTAAATAAGGGACTTGTGAAAAATGTAGAACACATCGGAAAAGCTGAAGGTGGAGTAGAAAAATATAAAAAGATATGAGACTTATTTCAAAAAGCTACGCAGTGCGTGGCGGATTGGAAAAGATATTTAGATAATTTTGGAGGTGCATTTCATGGCAGATGAAAATAAAGAGATAGTTATTGTAGATGATAAAACTATACAAGAAAAAATATATTTCATTCGTGGACAAAAAGTAATGCTTGATGCAGATTTAGCTGAAATATATGGTTATGAAACTAAAAACTTTAATAGACAGGTAAAAAATAATATTGAAAAGTTTGAAGGCGAAGATTTTATGTTTCAATTGACCGAGAATGAGTTTGAAAACTTGAGGTGCAAAAATTTCACCTCAAGTTGGGGCGGCTCAAGGTACCTACCAAATGCCTTTACGGAACAAGGTATTTATATGCTTATGACTGTATTAAGGGGAGAACTTGCGATTAGGCAAAGCAGAGCCTTAATTAGAACATTTAAGCAGATGAAAGACTTCATTATTGAAAATCAAGATTTTATCGGTTCAAAAGAATTAGTCCAAATAGCTATTCAAACCAACCAAAACACAAATGATATTGCAGAAATAAAATCTCAAATGGCTACTAAAGAAGATTTGAAAAAAGTAATGGATAATTTTATCGATCCGGACACTTACAAGCATTTCCTTTTGATGAATGGAGATAAGATTGAAGCGGATGTTGCCTATACAAAAATATATAAGTCAGCAAAGAAAAGCATTTATGTAATAGATAACTATATAGGCTTGAAAACCTTAGAATTATTAAGAGCTGCAAAAGACAATGTTGAAATTATAGTCTTTAGCGACAATGTGAAAAATAAAGATATGCTTACAAAAAACATCCTAAATGATTTTAGAAGAGATTATCCAAATATCAACTTAAAAATGAAGGTTGCAGGCAAAAAATATCACGATAGATATATAGCAATAGACTATGGAACAGAAAATGAAGCCTTTTATCTTTGCGGAGCTTCATCAAAGGACGCAGGAAATAAAATATCAAGTATTACCAAGATAGAAGAATCCTCTAAGGATATGTATCATACAATGTTTGGTGGAATGCTGAGTAATAAGGATTTGAAAATTTAATATGTAAATGCTAAAGCGTTATTAAATGAATAGCTATAAGACTTGTGAAAGGCGGTAGAAATAAAACTCTATCGTCTTTTTTTTGATTGCAACTAACAGGAGGGAAACTAATATGCACGAAAATAAAAATGAACATAATACAGGAACAAAGACTATAAAGAAGATTGGAAAGGCAACTTATGAGGTTGTAGTCCACTTTAATGAAAATGCGACTGAAACTATGCAAGATAAATTGAAAAGGATAATGCTTAGAGAAATGGAGCGAGAAAAAGATAAAAAAGCCCATAAAAATGATTAGAAAGTCCTTGACAAGTTGTTACAGGAAAAACTGCTAAGTCAATTCTCATATCATGTGGAGCAAGACTTGCACCTTTTGATATAAGAGAGCTTAGAGAACTAATGAGTGAAGATGAATTAGAACTCGATAAAATTGGAGATAGAAAAACTGCTTTATTCGTAATAATATCAGATACAGATGATACCTTTAACTTTGTAGTCTCAATAATGTATTCTCAATTATTTAATCTACTATGTGATAAGGCAGATGATGTGTATGGTGGAAGACTTCCAGTTCATGTTAGGTGTCTACTTGATGAGTTTGCAAATATAGGATTAATTCCTAAATTTGAAAAACTAATAGCGACAATTCGTTCTAGAGAAATATCAGCAAGTATAATTCTGCAAGCACAATCTCAATTAAAAGCAATTTACAAAGACCATGCAGATACAATAGTTGGTAACTGTGACTCTACACTCTTTCTAGGAGGAAAAGAAAAAACAACAGTAAAAGAATTATCAGAAACCTTAGGAAAAGAAACCATAGACCTATATAACACATCAGAAACAAGATCCAACCAAAAATCTTTTGGTCTAAATTACCAAAAAACTGGTAAGGAACTTATGAGTCAAGATGAAATAACTGTAATGGATGGTGGTAAATGTATATACCAACTAAGAGGAGTAAGACCTTTCTTGTCAGATAAATTTGATATTACAAAGCATAAGAATTACAAGTTATTGGAAGATTATGATAAGAGAAACTTGTTTGATGTGGAAGAGTATTTAACAAATAGAGATAAGGTAAAGTTAAACTCGAAATCTAAAATTCTCAAAATAAATTTATGATATAAAAATATTTTGTGACTTATAGACGGTTGACTTATAGTCGACAAAGTGCTAATATATAATCATACGGAGGTGCTATTGTATGATCAAAAAAGAATTAGGTCAGGAAATTAGAAAATTAAGAACAGCTCGTGGATTTACACAAGAAACATTTTCTAAAGCTTGTGGATTGGATAGGACATATATTGCGGATGTAGAGCTTGGGAAGAGAAATATATCAATAGAAAATATTGATAAAATTGCAAAAGGACTTGCAATTACATTGCCAGAATTATTTAAGTTTAATTCACCTATACAAAAAACAATCATCTTAAATATAAATGGTGAGCAGTTTATTTTGGAAAGTGACACAGAACTCACAATGGATAAGAAAAATTATATTGAAGCGATATGTGAGACAATGTACGATGAAAGCAATGAATGGTATGAAGATATATATGATATGTCCCCATATGATATAGCTGAGCTATTTGAAAAAACAGTAAAAGAAGAAGTAGGAATAACTGTTACATTTAAAGCGATAGACCTTGAAGTATCGATTTTAGAAGACTAGAAATAAGGTATTAATAGTCGATAGAAATTAAAAATTCTATCGCCTTTTTTTATACTCAAAATTAGGAGGTAAAAATGGTAAGGATAAGAAGTCCCACTTAAAACAATTTAATATATAAGACATTTGCGATTGAATTATATGTTCAGTCGCTTTTTTAATTGAAATTTATAGATTAAGGAGAAGAAATTAATGGATAGAGAAATGATAAATATTAATGCAAATTTAGTTAAGGAAGCTGAATTTTCAGAATTTGAAAAAGATGGAGAAAATGTTCAAGTAGCAAATTTTGCTCTTGTTAAAAAATATGGAAAGGGCAAAGAATATACAAATTGCTCAGTATATGGAGAAAAGGTAGAAATTGTAAAAGAATTTGAAAAAGGAGATCTAATCCATGTCTTTGGATATTTCAAAGAAAACAAAAAAGGAGATAAGGTCTATAAGAATTTTATAGTTAAATCACTAAACAAAATAGAAAATAAGAAAGAAAACGAGGAGGAATAATATGGAATTTTTTACAGCTGGAGTTGGAGTTTTAAAGACACTTGTAACTGCAATTGGTGCAGGTTTAGGAGCATGGGGCGTTATTAACTTAATGGAAGGTTATGGTAATGATAACCCTGGTGCTAAATCTCAAGGTATTAAGCAATTTATGGCAAAATAAGGACGGAATAACACAACAAATTCTCTAAAACAAATCACTAAATCAATGTAAGATTGAATGAAATCAATATTTATGCTATAATTAAATAAATCTAATGAACAGAAAAAGAGGGATATTATGGCACTTAACTATAAACCATTATGGATACAGTTAGCGAAAAAAGGACTAAAGAAAACAGATGTAATAGCCATGGCAGGACTTACAACAAATGTTATGGCACAAATGGGCAAGGATAAACCAATTACATTTAAAAATTTAGAAAGAATATGTAAGGCTCTATCTTGCACTCCTAATGATATTATTAGTTTTGAAGATGAATTTGAAAAAGAGATTTAAATTCTTATAGTTCTTTACACTTGATTTACAAGGGATCAAAGAAAATCTTAATAAGGGTTTCTAAAATTTTATTGAAATAATGTATAATTTGTGATAGCTTACTTACAATTTTAGAATTGTAATCTTTATATAGGGTGTTTTTATATCTTGTCAATGATTTTGTAAATATCTTTTAGATTGGAATCCAAAGTTTTGTGAGTAATTTATTTGAGAATTTACAAAACTTCTTAATACATGACCTGTATGTGTATAATGACATTGACAAGAAGACATCTGTGATTATAGATTTTAAATAACTATATAAATTGTAAAAAAGTATAGCACTAATACTAGCAAGAAAATTTATACGAATTTAGTTGACACAACTAAGAAAAATTGCTCCCATTTACGAAATGGTTTATACTTCAAGAGAGGAGGTAAACTATATTGATGAAAACACTTGGTATGTTAACAATCATCTGCTTAACAGCATCAATTATGATGGTGAATTTTATACTTATTATACCGAAATTTGGCTCGAAGCATTTCGGTGCACCCGATGATATCAAAGCTATGATGAGTAAGTTGCCAGATAAACCGATTTGGGTCAATATATTCGGCGGACTTATCATGGTACTTGGATTGCTAACCATTGCAGCCGTCCTAGTCTGGGCAATTGTTGATACAGTAAAATTTAGTTTAACTTTTCAGCAAGCCTTTGTTAGATTTTTAATACTATTTGAAGGATATAAGCTTTTTGATATTATCTTTTTTGATTATCTCATGCTTACCAAGTTAAAATTGCCGACTAAAGTTTACCCAGAGACGGTTGGTGCTAATGGGTATGATAATTTTGGATTTAATGCGAAAAGTCAGGTTGCAAAAATTATAATCTTCTTTTTCGTGAGCCTAATTTTGGCATATTTACTGACCGTTTTGGTTTAACTAAAAATTCATAACTTGTAATGTTCAATTCAACTTCTTGGCTATTTATTTTAAGGGGCTGTAGCTTAAAAAGAACCAATTATCAGAAATAGATAGAAGCCATGAACAGTTGTATGAAGATGGGTTAGAGTGAAATATAAACGAAAGAAACTTCAATCTAATGAATGTGAGCATATCTTAAAAACAAGACAAGAACCATTCCTATACAAATATCTATACATGCAAATTCATATAAGATAAAGGCGTATAAAAAAATTAGTTTAATCACAGCAATCACAATTTAAATTGTGATGTTCGCAAGCTAAACTACGGACTTCACTAGGAAGTTTCCCTTTGTATCTTTTGTAATAAATAGAAAATTTGCTATGGGATGAGTATCCAACAGATTGAGCTATTTCTTTTATAGGTAGTTCGGTATTTAAGAGAAGAGTTTCAGCTACATTCATTCTTTTTCTTTGGGTGTATTCTGTAATGCTTTGACCATATTTTTCTTTGAACAAATTTTTTAATTTTGTTCCGCTCATTTTAGATATTTTTTCAAGGGTTTCTTGATTTACATTCATGGCGAAATGATCATCTAAAAATCTTGCTACATCTTCAAGCGCTTTACTATCGTCAGACTCTATTTTATATTTTTTTCTATTTAAGTAGGTATCTATTACTATGCTTATCCACTCATTTGCTTTGGCTTTAAAGAAAAAATCGGCGGCAGGGGCATCCATTTTACAATTTAGAATTTCCATAGCCACTTTTTCTAAAGACTTTGTAAGTATTATTTGATTAGTTTGAAGTAAAGCACTATAAAATGATTCCGGATCAATATTAATGGCTGATAGGTGCTTCTCTAAAAGCTCTTTTTTAAAGCCTATAGATACAGCAAGATAATAAGAGTTTTCGTGTAATAAAAACAGAAAGTCATCTTTTATATTGTCAAAATCAAAAGTACATAAAGAGTTTGCAGTAAGCGTTTGATATGGATTAAATTTTTCTCCATTTGCGCTGACTATGTAGATTGTGTAAATTGACACATAGTCTTCCACACTATAAGTGCTATTTTGAATTATTTCTTCTTTGATATAAAAATCATGGATATCAATAATAAATCCATCTCCTTCATAAAACCAATATATATCCTCTGCATAAGTTAAATCTTCTTTATTCCAACAAAAAGTATGCCCCGCACTTGAATACTTCTTATTATTTTTACATTCTTCTACTTTCATATAATCTTTTACCAAATCATAGTAACTCATAATTCATATATCCCTTTTAGACAATATTCCAATTAGCCTTTTTAATTCAAAGCTATTGTATTAGTAATTATAACCGATGTATAATAGAAAAGCAATGATATCTATTATCAACTAAGTAAATTCATATCTAAAAGGAATATTAAAGTAAGGAGATTTGAATATATGGTCAAATTACTTAAACGTGCCTAAAACTATTCCTCAAGATTGGATTTCAATTCCATATGGAAAAGCACTAAAAAATCAAGCTTATAGAGTTGTAGATGAACTTGGAAGGAACTGCCCCAATTATGTAATAGGTGGAGTTGGTGTTGCTAAAGGTTACTATGGCGATAGAGAATTAACGTTGAAAAAATTTTTCAAAAAGGATGGAATAAGATGGTACAAAACAGGTGATAACGGGAGAACATGGGATGATGGAACAATAGAATTCTTAGGGAGAAAAGATACACAGGTTAAAATAAAAGGCCATCGTATTGAGCTTGGTGAAATTGAAGATGCAATATTAGGCGAAATAAAAAGGCTCTTTGTCAAATGTTGGGGCGAGAATGTATCTCACCCCAACATTTATTATAGAACCAATAAAAATAGATTATATATGGGTGGGATCATTTTTCTTGTATCGAAAACCACAATTTCGCTAAGGAATTAGCCATTAAACTTGGAAAGGAGTGTAAAAATGACGAGAACTGAAATTAGCTTAGAAGCTTTTATAAAAGAAGAGAAAAAAGGATATATCTTTTCTATTATCCTGGCCATCATTGGTGTTGGATTTGGGATGATTCCGTATATATGCATTTCGGAAATTATTTTGAATTTAATTAAAAATATGAATAGTTTTAAAACTTATGTGATTTTATTCTCAATATCAATGATAGCATATGGCGTAAAATATACTTGTACAGGTATTTCAACATCGTTATCTCATGAAGCTACTTTTAGGGTGCTAGATAAATTACGTAATTATATAGCAGAAAAACTAACAAAGGTCCCAATGGGATATGTTATTGATAATTCGTCAGGTATGTTTAAAAGTTTGTTTGTAGAGAGAGTTGAACAACTTGAAGTTCCATTGGCTCATGCTGTTCCTGAGGTAGCTTCAAACATACTAGTTCCTATTGCGATTATTATATATATTTTTACACTAAATTGGAAAATGGGTATAGCTTCAGTATTAACAATACCATTTGGTATAGGTTCCTATTCAAAGATAATGAATACTTTTTCAGAAAAATACAAAAATATCATCGATATAAGAAATCATATGAGTTCTACCGTGGTTGAATATATTAATGGAATAGAAGTTGTAAAGACTTTTGGTCAGGGAGAAAATTCCTATTCAAAGTTTGTGAATGTGGTAAAAAAGAATACAAAAGCTAATATCAAATGGCTAAAAAGTACTCAAAAATATACTTCATTTATGATGAATCTTGTCAGCTCTATGGTTTTTACACTGCCAATTGGTTGTTATCTTTATAGCATAGGAGAACTTAGCTTAGCAGATTTCCTTTTCAGTTTGATTTTATCCCTAGGGATTACAGGCCCTCTTTTATCAGCAGTGATATATACTGATAATTTAGCAAAAATAAAAATGATAATGAAAGAAATAAACGATATTTTGAACGTAGATGAATTGGTAGGTGTAAATAGCATCAAAAAAACTATATTGAATTATGATGTTGAGTTTAAAAATGTAGATTTTCAATATATTGAAGGGCAAAATATCTTGAACGAACTTTCATTTAATATAAAGCAAGGAGAAAAAGCAGCTATTGTTGGGCCTTCAGGTTCTGGGAAATCTACTGTTGTCAAGTTGATAAATAGGTTTTGGGATCCTCAAGTTGGAAGTATTTCTATAGGTGGAGTAAATATTAAAGATATTCCCATTGCACAATTAACCAATATGATTTCTTATGTTTCACAAGATAACTATTTATTCAATAGAAGTATAATGGAAAATTTGAAATTGGGAAATGAAAATATAGAAGACAGCTTGGTAATAGATGCTTGTAAAAGAGCTAATTGCCACGATTTTATTATGGAATTTGAGCAGGGTTATCAAACTGTAGTTGGAAAAGAAGGAAATCTTTTATCAGGAGGGCAGAAACAGAGAATAACTATAGCACGAGCTATGTTGAAGAATTCTCCAATAGTAATTTTAGACGAAGCCACCGCATATGTAGATCCGGAAAATGAAACGTTGATTCAAAGTGCTATAACAGACTTAACAAAAGATAAAACGTTAATAGTTATAGCCCACAGATTAAATACAATTGTAAATTCGGATCAAATCATATTATTAGAAAACGGAAAACTAGTTTCGTCAGGGACACATGAAGAATTGCTTAGGAGTTCAAAATTATATAGAAATATGTGGAAGGCAAATAATTATGAGAATTAGAAAATGCATAGAAAAGGAGGTAAGAGATGATAAAAGCTTATAAATTATTCTTCAAGTTTGCTGGCACAAGACAATTTTTATGGTGGAAAAGCATATGTTTAGAGCTTTTAAAATGTATATTTATTATGGCAAATTATGCTTTGCTTCTTTATTCTATAAAGCTACTTTTGGACAGTGCTATAGATATAAAGATTTCAATTTTAATTTTTATAGCTCTCTTAATTCTCATGATTGGGCAAATTTTACTTTCTATAAAATCAAGGGATGTACAAACGGAAGCAGTTTATTCTATGTGCGAGGATAAAAGAATATCCATCGCAAATAAAATGAGATTTATGCCCATGGGATATTTTAGCAGTCATACCTTAGCTAATTTAACTGGCATTACAACAGAAACAATGAATGAACTTGAGAGTATGTCTTTAGCTGTTGTATCGACAACATTAGTTGGAATTATAAATAGCATAGTTCTGTCAATGGTTATTTCCATATTCTCTTATAAGATAAGCATTATCTATTTATTAGGTATAGGATTCTTTTTGCTAATAAATAACAAGTTGTTAAATCTTTCAAAGGAACTTGCGCCAGGAAGAGTGAAAAATCAGATGGAATTTGCTGACAGTGTACTGGAGTTTATTAGGGGAATGGAAGTAATAAGGTCGTATAATTTGTTTTCTTCTTCAAAAAGTGATATAAGCCAGTCCATAAAAAGGCTTCATATTGCAAGTTTAAGGATAGAGAGAATGAGAGTTCCCTATATTTCTTTACAAAAAATGATATTAAGAATTATGAGTATGCTCGCGGGACTTGTATCAGTCTATTTGTATTTTCATAGTGATATAGGCTTAATAGCTTGTTTGGTTTTAATTATCATCTCATTCCAAATATATAGCCAACTGGAAGATGCTTCAAGTATGTTTTTTATGTTGCCTATAATGGTTACCGATATAGAAAAAATTATGTCAATTGATCAACTCCCTTCAATAAAATCAGGGAACATAAAGGTAGCTCCAATAAATTATGATATAAGATTTAAAAATGTTGATTTTTCTTATGGGGATGAAAAGGTATTAAAAAATATAAATTTATTTGTAAAGCAGGGTTCAATGACAGCTATTGTTGGGCCAAGTGGCTCTGGTAAGACAACTTTGGCAAATTTAGTTAACAGATTTTGGGACGTAGATAGGGGAGAAATAACATTAGGAGATGTCAATATTAAGGATTACGATTTGGAAAACCTTATGTCCCAAATTAGTATGGTCTTTCAGAGGGTGTATTTGTTTAGAGATACAATAGAAGCAAATATTAAGTTTGGCAATCCGGAAGCTGAAATACAAGATATTAAGGAGGCAGCAATCAATGCTAAATGTGATCACTTCATATCAAAACTAGAGGATGGATACAATACGATTATAGGAGAAGGAGGAGCTGATTTATCAGGAGGAGAAAGACAAAGGATATCCATAGCAAGAGCAATATTAAAGAATGCACCTATTATCATTTTGGATGAAGCGACAGCCAATATAGATCCTGAAAATGAAAGAGATATCAACACAGCGATTAAAAATCTTACTCAGGATAAGACAGTTATTGTAATAGCTCATCGCTTAAAAACAGTAAAAGAAGCTGATCAGATTGTGGTTTTAAATAGAGGTGAAATAGAACAGATTGGAAAACACAGTGAATTGATTCAGGAAGAAGGACTTTATAAAAATTTTGTAAGAAATATAGAAAAAGCGAAAAATTGGAAAATTTAAGGAGATGAAAAAAATGAAAAAGAGATTAACAGCAAAGGATCTAATAACAGTTGGTATAATGGTAGTTTTGACTATGGTGGCCTTTATGATAAGTGGAATTTTAGGAAATATTCCCATACTAATGCCACTCATACCTTTTTTCTTAGGAATACTTGGAGCTTTACCATTTTTAGTTGTTAGCACAAAAGTAGGAAAATTTGGAGCTATTTCAATTATGGGAATCCTTCTTGGTTTAATTGGATTCTTGATGGGTCAACATTGGATATTACTACTAAGTGGATGTGTTTGCGGTATTCTTGCAGATCTAATTATAAAATCGGGAGAATATAAGTCAAGTAACAAACTCGCAATAGGATATGGAGTTTTTACCGAATGGTCAGTCGGTTCTATGTTACCTATGTGGATTATGAAGGACGTATATTTTAGTAAATATGAACAAATAGCACCAGAATATGTTAAAGCTGTTCGACCTTTGACAGAAAACTATATGTTGATAGTAGTTGTAGCTTTAGGTTTTGTTGGGGCTTTAATAGGATATTTCATTGGTAAAAAATTATTAAATAAACATTTTAAAAGAGCAGGTATATTATAGATGACTTTGCATAAAGAATCGTTAGCTAAACTCGACCCTAGAACCAAACTATTACTTTTGATTGTAGTAAATATTATAGTATTAAATGCATATGATTATGGTAATAGACTTTATATCAAATTTGCCTTGTTTGCTTTAACAGCAGGTTTGCTTTTATGTGAAGGCGAAGTTAGTGCAGTGGTTAAGGGGATTATTATATATATATCTGCACAACTAATAAGGATAAGTGGGATGACAGATGCTATTCCACTTGTTCTTAACATTTTTATTAATGTGTATGTTAATATCATTGCAAAAATGTTTCCTTGTTTATTTTGTGGCTATTATCTTCTAAATACTACAGAAGTATCATCTCTATTAGAAGCTTTTAGAAAGATGAAAATTTCAGAAAAAATAAATTTACCACTATCTGTTGTTTTTCGATTCATACCAAATGTAATAATGGATAATATAGAGATAAAAAAAGCTATGAGAATTAGGGGGATAAGTTTTAAAAATAGTATTTCTATTTTTAAAATTATTGAGTATAAATATATTCCCTTAATGATGTCATCTATGAAAGTTGGGGAAGAACTTACAGTTTCAGCTTTAACAAAAGGATTATCAATAGAAGAAAACAGATCATCTATTCATCGATTATGTTTTGGTAAAGCTGATTATATCTTAATGAGTATGCTTTTTTTCCTAGTAGTTTTATTTATAAGAGGTTGACCATGATAAAATTTACAAACTTAAATTTCAAATACATGAATTCTGACAAAAAATGTTTAGAAAACATTAGCTTAGAGATAAAAAAGAACGAATGCATTTTATTTACAGGAGTTTCTGGGTGCGGAAAAACTAGCATTTTAAGGCTGATCAATGGATTGATACCTAATTTTTATTTTGGTGAATTAACTGGACAAGTATGTATAGATGATGAGAACATTACAAATATGGATATAAGAGACATATCTCGCAAAGTAAATTCTGTATTCCAAAATCCAAAAAGTCAATTTTTTAATGCCATAGTAGAAGACGAATTAGCATTTAAACCTGAAAATTATAATATGAATCCAAAAGATATTGTAAAGAATATAAAAGACATCTTGGAAAAATATAAGCTTAAAGACTTTCAAAAAAGAAATCTTTTTACACTATCAGGTGGAGAAAAGCAAAGAATATGTTGCTTAACTTCTGAAACCTTTCCAGCTGAAATTATTGTGTTGGATGAGCCATCATCTAATTTGGATGTTGACTCTATAGAGAAATTGAGAGAAATAATAACAAAATGGAAAAAAGAGGGAAAGACAATAATTATTGCAGAACATAGACTTTGGTATTTAATGGGTTTAGCTGATAGAGTTTATTATATGAAAGAGGGGAAAATAGAACGAACTTTCTCGGGAAATGAATTTGAAGATATCCCATATAAAGCTCTTAAAGAGATGGGACTAAGAAGTAATCAAAATCGTAAATTAAAGTTTTATAGCAGGATAGGGAATATTACGGATAACAAAGCAAACAAATATAAAAACAATAACCTAATACAAATAGACTATTTAAATTTTAGAGTAAAAGAAAAAGAACTCTTAGATATTAAAAATATATTTTTACCAATGAATTCTATTATTGGTATAGTTGGATTAAATGGGGTAGGTAAATCAACTTTTATGAATTGCTTTTGCGGACTTGAGAAGAAATCTAAAGAGGTTATAAAAGTAGCAGGGATAAAGATGGATAAAAAACAAAGGTTAAAAAAAAGCTATATTGTTATGCAGGATGTTAATCACCAATTATTTACTGAAAGCGTAGAAGAGGAGATGAAGGTAAACTTATCTGCTAAGTATGCTGATGGTAAGTATATAGATATATTAAAGTCTTTAAATCTATATCATTTGCTAGAAAAACATCCTATGAGTTTGTCAGGTGGTCAAAAACAAAGGCTAGCTATTGCCACAGCTATGGTATCCGATAGAGACATTATTTTTTTTGATGAGCCAACAAGTGGTTTGGATTATTACCATATGCAAGAGGTGGCAAAAAATATGTTGGAATTAAAGAAAGAAAGAAAGACAATTTTCATAATAACTCATGACTATGAATTAATAGAAGAATGTTGTGAGCATATTTTATGTTTCGATAATCAAAGCAAAAGAATTATAGGAAACTTTTCAGATGAGAAAATTACAAAATTATAGTTAGGAGAAAAACAGAGAATATCTATAGCTAGGGCTATGCTAAAAGATGCTCCTATAATCATATTAGATGAAGCGACATCTAGCATAGATCCAGAAAATGAATATTTAATACAAAGAGCCATATCTAATTTAAGTAAAGGAAAAACTGTAATTATTATTGCCCATAGAATTGTAACAATAGAGGAAGCAGACCAAATACTTGTATTGGACGATGGGGAAATTGTTCAAAGAGGAAAACACAGAGATTTAATAGAAGGAGAGGGACTATATAGAAGTTTTATGAGAATCAGGGGTAAAGTAGAAAATTGGAAAATATAATAAGGAGATAAAATAAATGTTAAAATTGAGTCACATATCATGTAGGGTTGATAATTTACAAGAGGCTTGAAAAAAATCACTGAAATGGGCTTTAAAATTGAGTGGGGCTCTAATAATATAAATAAAAATGGCAGAAGAATTTATCTACTAATAGCCTATATCTTTTATCTTTGTGAGAAAAATATGATAAAAAAGATAAACAAAAAGTTATAACAATTCAGACTGGGATTACATGGAAAGATATATAGAAAACATAAAATTAAATTGGAATATAGTAAATTATAATATTTAAAACAAGACGATTAGAAATTAAAAACTCTATCGTCTTTTTTTATTTTAAGAAAGGAGATTAGTATGAAAAAATTAGAACAAATAAGACAAGAGTCAAAAGAAATAAAAGAAAAAATTGACAATACAGAAGAAAGACTAAGGCAACTAAAAAATCAAGAAAAAAAGATATTAAAACAAGATATAGTAAAAAGAAGAAAAGAAAGAACACATAGGCTAATAACAAGAGGAGCAATCTTAGAAAGCCTTATAGAAAATGCAGAAG